>Ga0210391_10003437_pt1 | contig 13411 bp, 13 predicted proteins | sample IncBWC12OmetaG_FD_160573 | JGI IMG/M metagenome (GOLD analysis project Ga0210391, IMG submission 160573) | Forest soil microbial communities from Barre Woods Harvard Forest LTER site, Petersham, Massachusetts, United States - Inc-BW-C-12-O ... | reverse complement strand
TTGATCCTCGCCCACTGCCAGCGGTTCAAAGTGCAGGAGATTGCATTCGACCCGATGTGGGGTGGGGAATTCTTCGTTCAGTCGCTCACGCCACAGCTATCGAGCGGCACCAACATGGTCGAGATTCCTCAGAGAGCTTCGCACCTCTCCGCTCCCATGCGGCTGCTCGAAGAACTCACGTACAACCAGCGGATTCACCACAACGGTGATCCCGTGTTGCAATACGGCATTTCCAACGTCATCGCGAAGCACTTTGGAAACCTCATCCAGCCAGACAAAGAGAAGCCCGAACAGAAGATTGATCCTGCTGTGGCTTTGATGATGGCTCTTGCCCGCGCCTCCGTGGCACCCGTTGTCCAGTGGAGCAGCTTCGCGCCTTTCTTTCTTTAACGAGTTAATAGATGCCCCTTTTCGACCGTGAACTCATCGCGCTCAACCTCCCTCGACCCGAGCGTAGAGACCTCACAGCTAATCCGGCTGGCCTGTTCTCCGCCGCGTGGGATGTGCTCAGCAATACGCACACGACCGGCGCGGGTGAGCCGATCAACGAGACCATCGCTGCTCGTCACCTGACGGTTTATGTGTGCGTTCGCACCATCGCCGAAGACGTTGGCGACATGACGCTGCGCCTTTATAAGCGGCTTCCGAAGGGACGCCAGGAAGCAGTAGACGATCCACTTTGGCGGATGCTCTCCCTTGAGCCAAACAACGAGATGTCGGCCTCCACAGTGTGGGAACAGATTGCCGGGTGCATGGCCCTGACCGGCAACGCGTACGCCGAGATTCTCCGTAACAAAGAGGGAACACCTGTTGGGCTCTACCCGCTCGACCCCCGCATTACCGAACCAGTCCGTATGCCTAACGGCGCTCTGGCCTATCGCACCCGCGTCGGCGTGAAGGACGGTCAGACTCGCATTATCAAAGCTGCCGACATGCTGCACTTCCCTCTATGGGGATGGGACGGCCTCAAGGGTCTGTCGCCGATTGCCCAGGCACGCAACGACATCGGGCTCGCTATCGCAGCCACCAAGTATGGCGGCAAGTTCTTCGGCAATTCATCCCGGCCCGGCGGCATTCTCACGCCGACCGGCCTGGTCAGCGATAAAGACATGAACAACATGCGGTCGTGGTGGGAACAAGCCAACTCCGCAGAGAATCAGGGCCGCGTCAGTGTGTTGCCGAACGATTGGAACTACACTCCGCTTGCGTTGTCCCCCGAAGACAGTCAGTTTCTGGAGACTCGCCAGTTCAGCCGCACCGATATTGCAGCATTGTTTCGCATCCCGCCCAGTAAAGCTGGTGACACCACCAGACAGTCCAAGGCGAGCGCCGAGCAGGAAAATCTCAGCTACGTCACCGACACGCTGCGCCCGTATCTCGTCCGCATCGAGCGTGAGATCCAGCGAAAGCTGCTGCCCCAGGACAACTCCATGTTCGTGGAGTTCGACGTGAGCGAACGACTGCGCGGCGACTTCGCCACGACCATGACAGGATTCGCAGTCGGCAAGCAGTGGGGCTTCTATTCCACGAATATCGTGCTCGAAAAGCTCGGTGAGAATCCCATCGGTCCCGAAGGCGACATCTACTGGGCACCCGTGAACATGCAGAATGCCGCACGGCTTCTCGACACCGAATCCATTCAGGATCAGCCGATTGATACCGATAATCCGCCAGTGACCCCGGCAGAACGCAATCTGTTCGACGCCTATATTCCAGCGTATTCGAAGCTGTTCGTCGATGCTGTTGGCCGCGCCTCGTCACGGAGCAAGCGAGATGCGGAGACACTGACGCCGATCTTCGCGCCCGTGCTTGAATCCATCAGCTCGCTAGTGCTTACCGAGGCGAGGAGTCAATTCAATCTTCCCGACGACTGGAACCCGGCTGACAAGGTCATCAAGGACCTCATCAAGGCCGCAGCTTCCCGCGCCAAGGACTGGACACCAGAAACAAAAGAACAGGCCGCGTCCGTGGAGCTAAATAAGGCGCTGCGCTCATTGCACATCGGCATCTTCCGCGAAGCCGGGGCGACCGTAGCCATCAGGAGCACCAATGAATCAGGCAGTTGAAACCCGCCAAGTTACGCATGAGTTCCGCGTATCCGCTGAGGACGAAGATCCCCGGATCACCGGATATGCAGCAGTGTTCAACACTGCCAGCGAAGATCAGGGCGGATGGACAGAGATTATCGATCCCACCGCGTTTGACAACGTTCTCGCGTCGAATCCAGACGTTCGCGCATTGTGGAATCACAACCCCGACCATGTTCTCGGGCGCACCACGGCTGGCACCTTGCAGCTTTCATGCGACGCCACCGGACTGGCCTACGTGGTCACTCCACCGGCCACTAGTCTCGCAAAAGACCTCATGGTTTCCATGCGCCGTAAGGATGTAACGCAGTCCAGCTTTGCTTTCATCTGCAAACGTGACCAGTGGACCGACAACCAGGACGGCACCGTGACACGGCGCATTCTGGAGTTCGATTCTCTTCTCGATGTCTCTCCCGTAACGTATCCGGCCTATCCCGCCGCGACCTCTCAGGTTCACAGTCTTCCGGCATCGATGCCAGCGGAGATTCGCTCCCGCATATTGGCAGAACCCCAGTCGCTCCGCTCTCTCGGCGACATGCACGATGATGACGACCTTTGCGAATGCAACTGCTCTCAGTGTGCATCCGGCGCCCATGGCATCTGCTCTGCCGATCCCCAGGGTGAATTCGCCACTCGTTCAGTATCAGAACGCGACCGTATGTACATGCGTCTGACTCTTCTGTCTCTGAGTTAACAAACAAGTCTTGCAGGCGAGGCGCCTCCCGGTGCTGCCTTCGATGGCTGCTCGCCCGCCGTAAAGAAAGTCCCTGCCCGCCGCAGTGTGGCTTGTCCTCGCAACACCCAATCCCCTCCCGTGCCGCCTCTCCGCGCACAAAGGACAACCCTATGAATATCTCTCAGCTTACTGAGAAGCGTAATAAGCTCATGACCGATGCTTCGGTCATCGTGGCGGGTGAAACCATCTCCGCCGAACAGCGCAGTCAATTCGACGCGCTCACTGCCGAAGTTGCACTCGTAGACGGTGACATTGCCCGTCTTCAGGCAATCGAAGAACACCGTTCTTCTCTTCGCAACCCCGTCAATCAGCCCCGTCCCAACCCTTCCGAGTCCAACGACCCCGAAGAGCGCGCAGAAGTTCGCAAGGCTCAACAGGCCGCCTCTCTCCGCGCATACATGGCAACCGGCAAGGTCGAAACTCGTGACCTCACGGTTGCTGGTTCCGGTGTGGCCATCCCCATCGGCTTCAATCCCGCAGTCGTCGAAGCGCAGAAGTCTTACGGACAGATTTACGACCTCGTAAACGTCATCAAGACCGATCACGGAAACCCCATCAAGATGGTGCTCGACAACGACACCAGCAACAGCCTGCAGTCCGTCACGGTCGGCACGGCTGCCGGCGAAGTTGATCCAACTCTCTCTGGCGTCACCCTCCAGGTGGACAACTACACCACCGGAGTCGTCAAGGTCGATAACGGCTTCCTCACGGATGCTGGCTTCGATGTTGAGACCTGGCTTCGTGACCGCTTCCTGCAACGTTTCTTCCGTGGCGTCTCCGCCCTCATCCTCGCCGGTGACAGCGGCAACATCGCATCTCTGAATACCGAAGCCAACGCGACATTCGTGTCCTCAGCGACAACGAACGAAATCAGCTACATCGACTTCGCCTCAGCTATCGGCACCCTCGATCCGGCTTATCAGCTTAATGCTGCGTGGGCAATGTCCAACGCGACCCTCGCGAAGGTCATCGGCCTGACAGACTCCAACGGTCGTCCTCTGTTCCTTCCGAACTGGGGTAATGCTTCACTAGGCTTCGTCGGCTCCATCCTCGGCTACCCTGTGAAGCTCGTCACGCAGCTTCCGGCTGTCGCCACCGGCAACTACCCGGTGCTGTTCGGCAACTTCAAGGAAGGCTACACGTTCCGTCAGCAGAATCCAGGTATCGGCATTCTGCGCCTCAACGAACTGTATGCCGCAGGATACGAGACCGGCTTCGTCGGCTTCTGCCGTGTCGGTGGCGTGAGCACAGATGCGGGAACGCATCCGCTCATCTCGATCAAGATCAGCTAACCACACCCCAACCAAGGAGGCGCGGTTTACGCCGCGCCTCGCACACCTCCCGAGTCTGAATGATCCTTTCAACCCAAATTGTGACTCCGCCCATCGCGGAGCCGGTGACGCTCGACCAGGCGAAGCTCCATCTCCGTGTGGACTTCGATGACGACGACACGCTGATCACCGCACTCATCGTCGCAGCACGCGAATATGCGGAGCGCCGCACCAGAAGAGCCTTTTTCAATCAGACGTGGATGCGAACGCTGGACTTCTTCCCTCTTTACGGGAAGCTTGAAGCGACGCGCAACCCCTCCGAGCGATACACATGGCCGTACGGCACATGGTATTGGGATCAGGTCACGCTCCAATTGCCCTACCCCAGGACTCTCGCCGTCACCGGCATCACCTACCTCGACAACAACGCTGAGCAGCAGACGCTCCCGACCGACGCCTACAACGTCGATACGACTTGCGAACCGGCACGCATCACCCCGGCGCAGGGAATGTTCTGGCCGATCCTCAACAATTACATCCCCGGCTCCGTGGTTATCACATTCGTGGCTGGGTCCTACGTAAAGGCCGTGACGGGGGAGACGTTCACCGTCCCGTCCAGCGCGCCATATTCGTACACCCCGGCACAAACGCCGGTCACGGCGATCACGTCTCTGGTTGACGGTGAAGGCCACACGCCCTCATACACGTTCGCCGATGGCGTCCTGACGTTTCCGTCCGGCTCCGCAGGCTTGAATTGCACCCTCGACTATTACGCGGGGACCTGTCCGCTCTCGATTCAGCAGGCCATGCTCCTGCTCATCGGGCACTGGTACCAGCACCGGGAAACAGTTTCAGATCTCGCCCTGAGAAATGTTCCGACAGCCGCCGATGCGCTGCTCGATATGCACGCATTTCACATCATCGAGTACCGCTAATGACGAGCATCGGACAGCTAAATCGCAGGATTTCGATTCAGTCCCAGACCACCACGCAGGATGACTTCGGTCAGCTCGTGCAGACATGGACTCAGGACTATGAGTGCTGGGCAAACATCGATGTCCAGCAGTCGCAGCTTATCTACTCGACCGCCGAGTTCATTTCCAAAGTCACGCACCGGATCACGATGCGCTGGACCTCATCGGTAGTGATCCAGCCCAACATGCGGGTCATTTACACCGAAGCGACTACAGGCGTCGCGCACACCTACAACATCGAGGCCCTCGTGAACCCCATGCAGGGAAATGTCTGGGTCACGGTCCTCTGCTACGAACTCAACGCAAACGAATGATCGAGTCCTCTCTCTTTGGCGTTCTTTCCACCGCCGCAGCCATAACCAGTCTCGCCGGTACTCGCGTGTATCCAGCGGTCCTGCCCACTGATCCCACGCTGCCGGCACTCGTTTACCTGTTCGTCGGCGGTACGGGCCAGCCCAGCTTCTCGACACGCGGGATGCAGAAGGCGCGAGTGGAAATCAACTGCTGGGGCTCCAGCTACAGCAGCGCGGTAACGCTCCGCGAAGCGGTCATTCAGACCCTCGGCGGTTACACCGACGAGAACTTCGCCGCGATGTACATGCAGTCCACAGACTTCTTCGATCACGACCTGCTCCAGTTCCGAGCCATGGCCGAGTTCTACATCTTCTACGCCGCGTAAGCGGCATCCCCCAAACCCCCTAAACCCTCTCCTGTGCTCGACACAGGAGCATTCAGGAGACCCCTATGTCTACATATACGGGTACAAAGGGTCAGGTCTCAGGCATCGGTGCAGTCATCAGCATCGGTGAAGTGACTGGCACTTCCGGTACCGAAACATTTTCCACTATCGGTGAAGTCACGGATGTGAAATTCAGCGGTCGCAAGCGCGACACCGTCGATGTCACGAGCTTTGGCTCCGGTGGCGTGAAGCGCAAGCTTGGCACCATCCTTGATTATGGCTCCGCGACCCTGACCACGATTCGTGTTCCCGGTGACGCGGGACAGCTTGCGGTGATCGCCGCGAACGTCGCGGGCGTTGCCTACGACTTCAAGATTCAGCTTCCCGTTGATACCGAGGCCGGTCAATCGACGACCGGTGATCTCATCGCCGCGTCGGGAATCGTGACCGAGTCGAACTTCGACATCAGCCTCACGAAAGCGTCCGAGTTCACCTTCACCATCGAGTGGGACGGCGCATACACCGTTACCGCTGGCAGCTAATTCATCGAAGGCGCGGGACTCCTTGTCCCGCTCCGCCCCAAAAGAAACATTATGTCCAAAAAGATCGCACAAACGCCCGCCGACCCAACCCTTCCGAAGACTCCCGTCACCATCGCTGGCAAGACTTACAACTTGTGTCTTGACCTCGGTGCCCTAGCTGAGGCTGAAGCGGCACTCATCGCGCAGGGGCACAACGTCAACCTTCTGTATGCGCTCCCGAACCAGAATCTGAGCAACACGCAAATTGTCTTCGCCGCCGCGCTGCGAAAGTTCCACCCGGAAATCATGTTTGAGGAAGCCAAGTGTCTCCTCACCATCGATGCGCTCTACACCGTTGCATTGAAGATTCAGGAAGCGTGGAAAGCAGCCACACCTGAGCTGGACACAACTCAGTCCCCTCCCCAGCCCGGCGCATAGACCGGGCTGAAGTTTCCAGTGAGCAGCAGTGGTTGTACTGGTGGTCGTTCGCACGTTACGACCTCGGCATTGATTCAGACGAGTTCTTCTCGCTGACTCTGCGCCAGCTCCATGCGCTCCGCAAGCGCCACGAACACAAGATCGAACACGACGAGTTCATGCTGGCGCAACTGACCAGTTACCTCATCACATTCGGCTACAAGTCTCCCAAACAGTCTGTAAAGCCCAGCGACTTTATGCCGTCGCACTTTGGGAAGACTCGTTCCTCTCAGCAAATGCCACGCATGACCAGGAAGCGCAGACGCATCATCGCGGATGCCTTCAGAACATTCTTTCCCCCAACAGATGCCACCAGCACTCACAGCACAAATCGTAGGTCTCAGGGAACTCGACCAGAAGCTGACGGAACTCAAGACCACCCAGGCAACGAAGATCATCCGTGATGGTCTGAAGGCCGGTGGAGCAATCTTCCAGGCCGCCATTCAGGAACGCGCTCCTGAGCGCCCAGACGTACCTGCCGGTGATGCTCTGCCTCCCGGCGCTCTCGCTCTCGACATTGAAATTCACATGGGCAAGGACAGCAGCGGTCTGCCAGCAGCCATCGTCACCCCCGGCAAGTACACGGCGCATGTCGCCAACATGGTCGAGTATGGCCATCGCATCGTCAGGGGCGGATACAGCCATCAGGTTGTCAGGAATGGCAAGATCGTCGGTTATCGGGGACCGGGTCGGCAACTGAAAAGCGCAGATGGCACGTTAGCCCAGGTACCGGAACACCCGTTCATTCGGCCCGCGTATGAGGCCGTCCGTGAAGAGGCGGTCGCCACAACTGTTAAGACCATCGCCGATGGCATCGAGAAAGCAAATAAATAATGAGTGAAGCAGCAGGCAGCGTAAAAGTCATATTGGCAGCGGACGCGAGCTCATATTCCGCCGCGCTCACGCTTGCCCAGAAGCAGCTGGACCAGCTACAGGGATCAGTGAATCGTGCGGGGCACGCCACTGTCTCGCAGATGCAGGCCGCATCTGCTTCCATCCGCCTCTTCGAAGGCGGTATGACGAACAACGTCCGCGCCGTTGAGCGTTTCATCACGACCATTCCCGGTGTCGGTAGGGCCCTGAAAGCCGCATTCCCCATCGTGGGTGGTCTGGCACTTGCTGGCCTTTTCGTAAAGCTCGGTGATGATGTCGTGAAGTTCATTCAAACAGCACGGCAGATTCCTCAGGCCCTGCAGAGCGCATTCCAGGCGTCGAACCTGTCCATCACCACGACCAATGATGAACTGAGGAAGTCGAACGATCAACTTGCAAATCAGATTGCACTTCTCGAAGGAAAGCCAGCGAACAATGCAGCCATCGCACTGGATGACGCGCGGATCGCAGCAGACAAGCTCGCGAAGTCACTGCAGGAAGACAACAAGCAGATCACCGAACTGTTGAAGGCAAATGCGCTCAACCCATTCGCCGCGCTTCTCACTGGTCAGGCCCCAACCGGGGGATCTGCCGACGCAGTGAAATCGTGGGCTGCGGAACTGCAACGCCGCTCCAACAACGTCGTCATCGCACAGCACCAATACGGTGTGGGCAGCGCAGAGGATGCGGCTGCACAGGCCGCACTTGCCCGGTCACAGAAAGATGCAGAGGCGGAAATAGGAAAGCGTCTCGCAGACGCTCAGCGCACTCAGGCCGATTACATTCGAGTCGGTGCCGGTCGCGGTATCGAGAATCAAAGCGGCAATATCGACATTCTTCAGGGCTATCAGGCTCAGCTTTACGGTCGTGACGATGAAGCGAGTCTCGAAAAGACCAATGCTCAGGAGTCGGCGAAGAAGCAGCAGCTTGAAGATGCAAAGAAGTTCGCCGCACAGCAGTCTGAAACTCAGCGAAAGATAAACGACCAGACCCATCAGGATTCAGCAGCTCTCGTCGCCATGCGCCGCGAGAATGCCGATCAGATGGATGAATACTCCAGAACACCCGGCCTGATTGCGCCTCACGGCTTGTTCGGCCTCAACGGACAGCAGGCAGAAGCTCCCAACGCTGTGCCGTATGAAGCGCAGGGTCTTGCCGCCACTCCCGACTTCACGAAGGGTCAGGAAGAACAGGCCGAGTACCTCAAGAATCTAAACGAAGGCGTCGCAATTCAGAAGCAGAACGCTGCTGCGTTCGCTGAGTCTTCCTTGCAGATGGCGGTCGCAACCGGTCAAATGTCGAAGCTCGACGCCGCGCAGATACAGGCGCAGCTTCATGCCGACGAGTACAACGACACCCTTACGAGTCTCCAGGATGCACTGGCCAACGTCGGCAATCTCGGTCTTTCAGCGGATGAGCAAAAGGCGAAGACCTCAGAACTCAACAACCAGATTTCTCAATTGACCGGCTCACGCAGCATCCAGGCAATGCAGGACGAAGCGAATATCCGCGCTGCAACCGCGATGGATCAGTTGAGCACTGCCGTCGCAGACCTCGCGAACAAATTCACCGACTTAGGTGCGCAGATTGCGTCACTGACGGTCAACACCATTCAGGCTTACAACCAGACTCTATCCACCGCCCTGATGGCCCACGCCGTCAACGGGCGCGAGTATCGCGCTCAACTCGGCACCGCGCTGGTCAACACCACTCGCTCCACCGCTGCTTCCGGTCTCAACATGGCCATGCAGGAAGGTGAAGGTTCTCTACTCAAAATGTTGACGGGCAAGAACCCGATGGCGAAGTTGGGAACGAAAGATAACCCGATGTACGTCCGTAATGCGGACGCTCTGGCCAGCACGGCGGGGAGCAATGGGCTGCTCAGCGGTCTGTTCTCTTCACAATCGTCCAGTAGTGACGACAGTGATTCCGGTGGAGGCAGCATCTTCGGTCAGTTCATCAGCGGAGCCATTCAAGGCATCGCTGGTTTCGCTAACGGTGGAGACACGCCTTCAAATATGCCGATGCTCGTGGGTGAGAGCGGGCCTGAGATTTTCAATCCGGGCGTCGTGGGACACATCATCCCCAACAGCAAACTCACGGGCGGCAGTTCTTCCTCTCCCACCATCCACATCGATGCACGCGGCAGCAATGACCCGGCGCAGGTCGAAGCTGCCATTCACCGCGCTATGCCGCAGTACCTTTCCATGGCTGTGGGTGCCTCACTCAACGCCACGCAGCAATACAAGCAGCGCCGTCCCGCATCCGCAAGGTAACGTCGTGGCCCGGGCGAAACTTTAATGGGCCCCCCACTGCGACCTCAAGGTGAGCCAAACAACAACGCCGATTCCTATAACAAAGATGGAGATGGCAACCCACCCTAAGACAGCCTGTCTCTTGCGCTCGGCAGGGTCCGTTGAGGCATAAATTACGCGTCTACCCCGCCTTATAGTCGGCTTGTAATAAGTCTTCACGTCAGCAATGCTCTCACGCCTCCAGCAGCCCTACAAGAACTTCCACATCCCAAACGCGGCCAGAGAGTCCAGCTTCCATCGCGGCATGACGAGGAGTGTCTGATGCACGCAGCTAGTTACGGAATCTCGAACTGACCAAATATCCGCGGTAATCCATGTCCATAACAGTCATCACAGTTGGCGGTAATTCCGTCAACCTCGTAGCCACGCCCGACACACCCGTTCCACGCTCCGTGCAATTCACTTTCTCGGACGCGGTGGGCACCGTCACCTCTCCGTTTACTGGACAGGTGCAAACCCAGCAATGGCCGGGTGCGGACATGTTGCGCGGCGTCGTCACACTTCCCCAGATGATCCAGGCCGCCGCCGACACATGGATCTCGTTCCTTATGGAATTGCGCGGCATGGCGAACGCCTTTCAGATGGGCGATCCCATGAAGGCCACACCTCGCGGTACACCTTCCGGTTCTCCCGTGGTAAACAACAGCGTCTCATGGGGCAACATCGCCGGTAGCCAGCAACTCGGTACCAATGGCTGGACAGCATCGGCAACCAATCTACTGCTTCCCGGTGATTACATTCAGGTCGGATACCGGCTGCATCGCGTTCTGGATGTGGTCGATGCAGACTCTGGTGGCAACGCCACTATTTCAGTCTGGCCTTCGCTGCGCGAGACTCCGACGAACGGCGAAATGCTCATCACCACCGGCGCTCAAGGGCTATTCCGACTCGCCACAAACGAGCGCACATGGTCCGCCGACCAGACGCTGCTCACTTCTCTCTCGTTCAAGATTCAGGAGTACAGATGAGCCGGAACATAGATTCAACACTGGCCGCTGGACTCGCGGCTTCCAACATCCAGCCCTTCATTCTGGCCTCCCTCACATTCAAATCAGGGACGGTCTGTGTCTGGTCTGGAGTGGGAAACCTCACATGGGGCGGCAACACATATTTGGGTGTTGGTTCACTCGGAACCATCAGCGCAATCTCTGAAGGGACTTCGGTACAGGCAGATGGCATGACCGTCGCGCTCAGCGGCATTCCTCTCCAACAGGGGATACCTGTTTATATTCCGGCAACGGCTGCGCCATGGGTACCGGGTCTGACGGGCAATTCTGCATACAACTACGGCTACATCCCCGGTCCTCAGCCGTATGGCTCGACCTCTCCCGTCGTTGTTCCGCTCTCTCTAACTGAAAGTGAGAGCATCACCATCACCGCATTTGGTTCGGTCACCCCGAACAGCAATGGAATTCCCTTGGGACCGGGCGACACCGCTGTTGGTCCTGCCGGTGCATACACCGATTCCAATAGCTGGCCGGGAGGTCCCTACGGCGGGGAAGTCTGGGGTCTTAACGCGCTGACCTGTGTTCCCGGTGCCAGTGCGTCCGGTCCTATCGCGACAGGCGGATTGATGGGCGCATTCACCAATTCCGATGGCGTAGTGGTTCAACCTGTAGCAATCGGTACCGGCGCAACGCTCACAGTGCCCAGCGGAGCCACACAGCTTCAACTGGGGATCAATGACAACGCATACATCTACAACACGGGCGGGTTCACCGCGACCGTCGCCATCGCTGGCTCCATTCCCATCTCCAGCAGCCTGATGAACGAGGCATTGACCGACGTTCAGATTGGCGCAGCCGCGCAAATCTACTTCGGCCTCATGTCCAGCGGTGCGATCGTCGGAACTCCATACCTCGCATTCAGCGGCACCGTAGACAAGCCGACCGTGAAGGTCGGCACCGATACGATGACCATCTCGCTCGCACTTGAGAATCGCCTAGTGAATTTGCAACGCGCGAATCAACGCCGTTACACCTCGGCGGACCAGCGTCTCTTCTATCCGACCGATACAGGATTCAATTGGGTGGAAACCCTGAACGACCGTGCGTTGAGGTGGGGATGATCATGCCACTCAAGCGAACAGAACACTGGGCGACGCGGGAATATCACGAGTTCCTTCTCCAAAGGGTCCACATACCCTTTAAGTGGGGAGAGAACGATTGCTGCCTGTTCCCCGCAGACGCTATCAAGGCTTTCACCGGCACCGATATTGCGGCCGATTTCCGCGGCAAGTACAACGATCAGCCAACGGCACTCGCAGCTATCAGGAACATCGCCGGTGGTAGCACCGTCGCTGATGCCGCCGCATGGGCAGCAAAGAAGCACGGCCTCGCAGAGCTGGAGCACCCGCTCATGGCTCAGCGCGGTGACCTCGTAGTTCTTCAGGACAGCGGCAACATCATCGCCGGAATCGTTCACCTGAATGGCCGACACGTCATCGCTGTCGGCGAACGGGGCCTGAAGCGCTTCTCAATCTCCTCCATTCAGAGGGCGTGGAGAGTCTAAGACTCCCTCACCTCTCATCTTCATCGGCTGCCCACGGGTGGCCTTTCTTATTTGGACCCAACACATGAGTAAAGCAGTTGAAGGCGCAGCCATGTTGGCTGGTGCCGTGGGCATGGGCGCTCTCGCCATGCTCGACCCGGCGCTTCTCGCCTCCCCCTTGTTCGACAAAGTCTGGGTGTCGCTGATTGTCGGCGGCATCTCCATGGAAGCCGGTGCCATCGCTGATGCGCTTACGCAGAATCGTGGTATCGGCATCACTACACGCCAACCTGCTTCATTTCGCCAGGTGATCTATGGCGAGCAGCGCGTGCCTGGTGTCATCGTCTACAGTTCCACAACTGGATCTTCCTACGACCAGTACAACTTCGTGATCGTCATCGCCGGTCACGAAATCGATTCCATCCTTGGACTTTATCTGGATGGCCGCAAGGTCTACTTCGAAGGCTCTGGTGGCGGGTGGGCAGCAGGGCCGGGCGGTGTCTACTTTGGAGGCACCGCCAACAGCACCAGCTACACGGGACCAGGCGGTCAGCAGTACAACTTCGGCGGCCTCGTCTATTGCGAGGCGCGTTACGGCAATCAGGAGGAAGGGGATGTAATCTCCGGCCTCACCGCAAATGATCCCATCTGGGCGGCATCATCATCCGGCAGTCCCTGGCTCGGCGGTTGCGCCTATGTCTACCTCAAAGTCGAGTACGACGCCGCGATGTTCCCCTCCCTGCCTGAAGTGCGCTTCACGGTGCGCGGCAAGAACAACATCTATGACCCTCGCACGAGCACAACAGGGTTCACGAACAACTGGGCGTTGATCGTCGCCGATGTTCTGACGGATACCACATTCGGCCTCGGTGATGTTGGCTCGGTGAACACCGACCAGCTAATTGCCGCGGCGAACGTCTGCGATGAACAGGTAGAACTCGGCGCGTTCGCTGTCGGCGCGGCATCTGGTGGCATCGACTCCATCGGC
>Ga0210391_10003436_pt1 | contig 13414 bp, 13 predicted proteins | sample IncBWC12OmetaG_FD_160573 | JGI IMG/M metagenome (GOLD analysis project Ga0210391, IMG submission 160573) | Forest soil microbial communities from Barre Woods Harvard Forest LTER site, Petersham, Massachusetts, United States - Inc-BW-C-12-O ... | reverse complement strand
AACACGGGGAGGGTGCAGCCCCCTAACATCGCACAAATCATGACGGCACTGATTCGAAATTTCATGCGGTCACTCCCTCTTTTAAGTCGCGATCATTCCTACTGCGACACCGGCGCCATCATATAGCAGTTCCCCATAGCATGCATAAGCTTTGACCTCCTCGAGCAGTTGCAGGATCTGAAGGCATTGGGGCACGAACGCACCGGCATCCACGCAGGTGCTCGAGTGCTCGATGTGGGATGTGGCTTTGGATTGGAAACGCTGAGGCTGGCTCGCCTGGCAGGACGGGGCGGACTTGTCGCCGGCTGTGACCTGAGCTCCGACTTCCTGGCGGAGGCCCGTATCTACCAACTTGGCTCCATCCTGCCCCCACTCTGACCTAAAAAGCGAAAAATCGAGACCACAACCTAACCGGAATACCATTTTCTTATCTAATGCGCTGGATGGAAGAGAGTGACGACTCCATACGCCGGGCGATCCTTTCCGGCGACAAGGAAGCTTACAAGGTGCTCATGGCGCGCTATACCCAAATTGTCTTCCGCGTGGCCTATCGCATTACCGGCAATGAGTCCGATGCCGAAGAGGCTGTGCAGGAGGTATTTCTGCGCGGGTACCAGTCCCTCGCGACCTTTCAAGGGCGGTCAAGCATGGGTACATGGTTCTATCGCATCGCAGCCAATTGCGCCCTTGAGGTTGTGGGCAAAAGAAGGCCGGAAGCCCAAAGCCGTATCGCGGAAGAGAACGACCCGGAGCAGAGTGAGGTCCAGCTGGCCGACATAAAAGCAGGGCCCGACCGGCTGCTGTTGAGCCGCGAGATCGAGGCCAGACAGCAATTGGCGATGAGCGAGCTCACCCCCACCGAGCGCACCGCCTTCGTGCTGCGCCATATGGAAGACCGATCGACGGAAGAAATCGCAGCCGCTCTCAACATCGCCCCCAATGCTGCCAAGCAGGCAGTTTTTCGCGCGGTGCAGAAACTCAGGCGCCAACTCGCGCCCCTATGGGTAAACACATGAAGCATTTGGAAGAAACAGAACTAGTCGAGCACTACTACGAAGACTCCGCCAACATGGGCGAAAGTGAGCGTCACCTGAAAGCGTGCCCGGTGTGCGCCAAGCGGTACGCGGAGTTGTGCCGAGTCCTCGACGCAGTAGCCACACCCACGCCCCCGGCGCGCAGGGGGGATTACATCGAACAAGTTTGGCAATCCATTCACGCCTCTCTGCCGGTATACGAAAAGCCCAAAAGCAGTTGGATGCGATATTACCGGCCCCTCGGTTGGGCAGTCGCCTGCGTACTGCTGGTCGCTGTGACCTTCGTTGCCGGGCGCCGGTGGGAGCGCAAACAGGCCTCATCGGTAGCCGTGGCGGTTGACCCGCAAGCCCGCCAGCGGGTGGTGATCGTCGTTCTTGGGGACCACCTCGATCGTTCTGAGCGCCTCCTGGTCGAGCTCAATCACGCGGATGGCAACGATCTTTCGGCTTTGCCGCTGCGCAGCGAAGCCAGAGAATTGTTGGCCAGCAACCGCCTGGTCAGGCAGAGCGCGATGCAGGCCGGCAACCTCAATAATGTGGAAGCCTCGCTCGACCGCCTGGAACGTCTGCTGATGGAGCTTTCGAACGAGCCCGACAGCCTCACCGAGGCCGATCTCAACCGCCTCAAGCAAGAGATGAATACCGACGGTCTTCTCTTTGACATTCGCGTCTTGCGCTCCCGGGTACACTCCCCGGGCCCCGAACAGCAAAGCGCTCCCAAAGCAACGAAAGGAATTCCAATCTAAATGAATACGAAATCACTACTATTCGCGACACTGCTGATTGCCTTGTCGGCGCCGCCGGCACTATGCGCGGAGTCTTCTCTTCCCCTCTCCGATGACAACGCAGCCCAAGGGAAGGAAGAAACGCTCTACTCGGAAGGCACGCGCGCCATTAACGATGCCCATTGGGCCCAGGCGGAGTCCATCTTCCGTAATCTCGCCTCGCAACATGGCCCTCGCGCCGAGGCGGCTCTCTATTGGGAAGCATATGCCGAGAATAAACAGGGCAATGCCGCCCGCGCCCTCGAGATCTGCGCCGAGCTCAGGCATGCGTATCCGCAAGGAAATTGGGTCAAGGAATGCAGCGCGCTGGAAATAGAGATTCATGGCAAGAGCGACGATCCCCTGCCGCCTCAGGCGGAGCAGGATGAAGAGCTCAAGCTGCTCGCCCTCAACTCGCTCATGCAGCAGGATGAAGCGCACGCAGTGCCGATCATCGAACAGATTCTGAATAGCGACAAATCAGAGAAGCTCAAGGAACGGGCGCTCTTCGTTCTGGGCCAGGATCAATCACCGCAGGCGCAGGCGCTGCTCGGCCAGGTGGCAAGCGGCCAGCGCAACCCGGCCTTGCAGCGGAAAGCCATTCAGATGTTGGCCGTTACCCGCGGCAAGCAGGCCGCCGAGACCCTCGCCAATATCTACCGCCAGACAACAAACGAAGAGGTAAAGAACGCCATTCTCCATACCTATCTCATCATCGGCACCCCCGATCCGCTGGTGGAAGCGGCGCGTCATGAATCCAACCCTGAACTCGTGCGCACTGCGGTGCACACCCTGGGAGCGATGGGCGCTACCTCACAGTTGCTCACTCTTTATCACGACAGCAGCAACCCCGAGGTCAAGGCGGAGGTGATCGGTGGGCTCATCCCCGCGGGGCAAAAGGGCGCCGACGCGCTGGGCAGCATCGCCGGCTCTGAGCAAGATCCCGAACTCCGCCGCAAAGCGATTCGCAACCTGGGGATCGCGGGTGGTATGTCCGCGGCGCCTGCGCTGGTCGCGATTTACAAGAAGAATCCAGATCTGGAGACGAAGAAGGCCGTCGCCCAGGCGCTCTTCCTCGCAGGGGATAGCCACGATCTGGTCGAACTTGCCCGGGCAGAGAAGGACCCGGCCGCCAAGCAGTCCCTGGTGCAGCAACTCAGCCTCATACGCAACAAAGAGGCCACCGACTACATGCTCGAAATTCTCAACAAATAACTGGAAGGAGATCGCTCCATGAAGAACAACGCGCTTATGGTCGTGGCACTCGCCGCTTCCGCGCTGATGACCAGCGCTCAGGAGCCCCGGGTCACGCACACGCAGTTTCACTCCGGACCGGTGAGTCTGGGACTGTCCGCGACGGTGGACCGATTTCGCCACTCCAATGGTCCGCTTTGGTTGGGATATGCGGTGCCGGCTCTTCCGCGAACACATCACTCTTCGTGTTCGTTTGGGTCGGGATCATCAGAAGTGGAAGCTGGATGCTGCAATGAACTTCAACTCGAGGACACAGCAGACAATCTGAATATCTCCGATTCGCCTGCGCTAACCGTCGACGTGCTTTTCCGGCTTGACCACGGCGAGGTTACGAAGACGCGCGTGGTTCCCGTGGGATGCACCCTTGATGCCGGTGGAGTCCCGTTTGAGTGGCTGACCGATGTGAACCCGGAAGACAGTGCTGCCTTTCTCGGCAAGCTAGCCCAGAATGCCGCTGCACTGCGCGACAGCGGAGCCGGACACGGCGGGGCGGTCGATGAGAATCTGGCTGCCCTCAGCATGCATGCGACACCCCGGGCCACCGAAGTGCTGGCATCGCTCGCCTCCGCTGAAAGCAGCGCCTACCTGCGCGAAAAGGCGGCATTCTGGCTGGGCGCGCAGCGTGGGCACGAAGGATTGCTGGCCTTGCGTCAGCTTGCGCGTAGCGAGCAAGACGCCAAGCTTCGTGAGAAGCTGACCTTTGATATCTCTATCAATTCAGACCCGGGTGCAATCGATGATTTGATCCAGATGGCGAAGTCGGACGCCGACAGCCGGGTTCGTTCGCAGGCTCTTTTCTGGTTGGCGCAGAAGGCGGGCAAGAAAGCCATCGGCACTTTGAACGCGTCCATCGAGAACGATCCCAATTTTGAAGTCAAGAAGAAGGCCGTCTTCGCCCTCAGCCAATTGCCCCGCGAGGAGAGTGTGCCCCAGCTGGTCCACGTCGCCGACACCAATTCAAACTTCGCCATTCGCAAAGAAGCGATCTTCTGGTTAGGGCAAACCAACGACCCACGTGCCCTTGCCTACATCGAGCAAATGCTCAAACGCTGAACAATGGTCGCAGAATTACCTGAGAGTCCTGAGCCACGATCAATCAAATGGCCAACGCGTTCAGACAAATATCAGGGTGAGCGCCTGGGTTGGCTTCACTTACTTTTCAGTCCATCGCGGTAGGCCATCGCGTCGAGTTCCACACGAATGGCGTCGGCGATCGGGATGACAGGTCGAGCCTCGAATGTGAAAGCAGGCAACATCGAACAGCACTTATGCGCTTCGAGCGGGTCATCGCATTCCATCAACATATACCCACCCCAATCACCGACGCGGATGACGAACGACTGGATCTTGAAACTGGCTGGCGCCTTCCACGGGCTAAAGACCTCGAGAATTCTCTTCTGTGCATTTTCGTACTCGATGGGCGAGCCCTGCGGACGTTCGTTTCAGGTGATCATGTACTGCATAAATTAACCTCCTCCTTCATCCGGGTCCGAGTTGCGGACCTCGTGGTGGGGAAGGTATACGCCTGGAGGTATACACGCGTCGAGCAATAGTACGAAGATTCCAGGGCATCTTGGTGAGAAGGTTTAGTCCACGCAGCATCGGTTAGTTTACACATGCTGGACGTGAGGCCGGTGACTCGCAGAAGAGCCACGGATTCCCACGGCCTGCGGTTGATAGTCCTACAGACTAGAATTGGCGCGGGGGATGGACAGTGACAGGGTGTGAAGCAGTTAAGCCGGCGGCGATGGAAGGGCAAGGGGGGTACAACCGCAGCTCGCAGGTGCAGGCGGCTGGGTTGTCTCCGGCGGTGCCGATGCTGGTGCGGGCAGCGCGGGAAGTTTCTTTGCCAGGCGGGCGGCAGCCGATCGTGATTGGCGACTACGGGTCGTCGCAGGGGCATAACTCACTGGCCCCGGTGGGCGCGGCGATCGATGTGCTGCGGGAACGGGCCGGGCCCGAGCGGGCGATTTCAGTGGTGCATGTCGACGTGCCGGAAAATGACTTTACCGCGCTCTTTGAGACGCTGCGCGATGATCCGCAGAGTTATTTGCAGCGCGATGCCGCGGTCTTTGCGTCGGCGGTGGGGCGGTCGTTCTATGAGCAGGTTCTTCCGCCAGAAACGGTCGCACTGGGTTGGAGTTCTTGGGCGGTGCAGTGGCTTAGCCGCGCTCCGGCGGTGATTCCCGACCATGTTCAAGTGGCGCTGAGTGGCGATGCTGACGCGAAAGAGGCCTTTCACAAGCAGGCGGCGGAGGACTGGCAGGGATTTCTTGTAGCGCGCGGGCGGGAGTTGTGTGAGGGCGCCCGCCTGGTGGTGTTGACGATGGCCGCCGATGACCGCGGCGAGTTCGGCTATCGGGCTCTGCTGCAGGCAATGTACGCGTCGCTGGTGGAAATGGCGCAGACCGGCTTTATGCATGAGGAAGAGCTGCGAAGAATGGTGATTCCGACAGTAGGAAGAAGGCGGGAGGAATTGCTGGCTCCCTTTGGCACGGCGGGAAGCTTTGCCGGGCTGCGAGTGGAAGAGGCGGAGATCTTTTTCGGCGAAGATCACATCTGGGCGGACTTTGAGCGCGATGGAGATGCGCGGAGCTTTGGTGCGCGGTGGGCGGCATTTTCGCGAGCCTCGGTTTTTCCGACGCTGGCGGAGGCGTTGGAGAATGGCAGCAAGCCAGAGAGATCCGATGCATTCATGACGCGGCTGGAAGGTATGACGGCGGCGCAGCTCGCGGAACGGCCGGAACGGATGCTGATTCCGTTGGCCAGGATTCTGATGGCGAAGTGATCGCCCCAAATTCGTAGCTGCGCGTACAATTCGATTCGGACAGCCTCGGCGGATGGAATCCATGAGTGGCTATGCATTACCTCACGGTTTGGCAGGGGAAGAACAGCGTTTGGCTCTGATGTCGACTCTGCTCGATCCTTTTGAGTTCGCTTGCATGGAACGCTTGGGAATTGGTCGAGGGCGCCGCTGTTTGGAATTCGGCTGCGGGAACGGGTCCATTTCGCTCGCCCTGGCCGAACGCGTGGCGCCCACCGGTCTTGTCATAGCAAGCGATATCGATCTCTCTTACGTCTCGCGCCTCAAAAGACCATGCCTTCAAGTAAAGCGCATCGATATCCGTCACGATCCGATCGAAGAGAGTTCCTATGACTTCGTCGTGGCGCGTGCCCTTCTTCATCATTTGCCGTCGGCTCGCAACAGCCTTCAGCGCATGCTCACAGCCTTAAAGCCGGGAGGCACGCTCCTTTCCATCGAGCCTGACATGCTGCCATGCACGGTTGCCGCGCCGGCATCGATGCGGACATTCTGGCAAGGATGGTTGAACTGGTCGGTGGACGCCGGCATCGATTACTTTATCGGCCGTAAAATCCCTTCCTGGCTGGATTCACTCGGCGTCGAGGACATCGCCAGCGAAGGACATACCGCGACTTTCAACGGCCGATCGGCCTGGGCAAACTATTGGATCGAGACGATTCGAGAACTGCAGCCATCCTTGCTCAAAGGGGGTTACATCACGACGGCACTCCTCAAAGAATTCGAGACTTGCTATCGGGATCCGCATTACTGGGTCAGCCTCATCACGTTTACCGCAACCTGGGGCAGAAAGGGCTCTTCTTCATGACCCTCTTGCAAGGTCTTCAACCGCGCGCTCGTTGGATGCGCCTCGGCACCGCCGAAATTCTTAAACGCTTCTACTTTTGTGAGCGCTCTCTGGTGATTACTTGCTCTGCATGGCTGCCACTCATTAGCGCGATCGAAGCAAAAACTCTCCTCCCACTCTTCTCCTGGCAGAACGCGCAGACCGCAAACGAACTGCGCGAGCGAACCTTCGAATTGCGGTACCCGAGCCGCTCGATGGAAGAGGAAGGAGCCGACCGATCGCTTGTCGAACTCTTCGACGAACTCCGCAACTCACCCTCAGAGGCGGCGTTTTTCTCTGTGCTGGCCACCGTGTTGCTCCCGGCGGTGCGAGACGCCTATGCAGAATTCCTCCACCACTCCGATCCGCTCGCCGACGCACCCACCCACCGCTTCCTCCATCTCGCGTTGACAGAAAAACATCAGCAGATCGAAACTGTGCGGGCCTGGGCCGATCAGGAACTAGCGCGCCGGCCGGCGGATCGCCCCAGGGCCGAAACCTGGACAGCTGCGTTCCAGGAGCGTTTGAGCGCCCTCGGTGGCGTCGGCACAGAGCGTGTGCCGATCGATCTTCGCCACCAACCCCTGCCCGGGGGCCGACCTTACTCGATGCCGAATGAGCCTGCACGCGACGAGCACTACCACCTGACCCGCTTCTACTGGCCAGACAATGTCGATCCAACCTACCCTTACGGCGAGGGCTATCGCCTTCAGCTTCGCTCGGCAATTAGTCACTTGAACGAGGTTTGGGCAATCGAGACAGGCGGCATTATTCTCAGCTCCTTCGCCACCGTGTTGCCGTGGGAATGGATCCGCGATGCCGCGCGCTGGACTTACGACGAGTCGCGGCACTGCAGAATGGGACGCGACCGGCTCACCGCCTGGGGCTACAAGCCCGAAGAATTGCCTCTCGGCAACTACATCTATCTCGCCTCTGCTGGCGAGGACCCCATCTACCGCCTCGGCATGCTCTTTTTCTTTGAGACAAAAAACATTCGCCACAAGCCGGAGCGGGTCAAAGCCTTTCACTCCATCGGCGATGCGGCCAGCGAACACGACATGGATTTCGACTGGGCCGACGAAACCATCCATGCCGGCTATGGCAAACGCTGGTTGCAAAAGCTCCTGGAAATCCGCGGCGAAGATCAGTCCAGGTATCACGAGATTCGTGACCGTTGTGGCGAAATGGTCAGCGCTGTCGTAAAGACTGCCCGGCCCGAGGAAGTTGCGGAACTGAAGCACCTGGTAGACGCCATCCTGGCCAAAGCGGAAAATCCTGGAGTACCTCCGTGAGAGCTCAATTTGTATCAGGGGACAGTTTACGGCCCGACTAAAGTCGTGCCCGCCGCAGCGAGCATTAGCCCCTGCCTCTCCTGCCCGGTCCCGAATCTTTCGGCAGCCCGTTAGCGTCTGAGGGCTGCTTTTCGAACTCTCACACAGGCTCATCGAGGCATCCTTATGAGTACAGTCACAATCGTGGGCAGCTATCTCGCTGCGTTGGTTATGGACGTGGCGTGCATCCCGCTCGAAGGCGAGACGGTGACCGGCCAAAATTTTCACACCACGCACGGCGGCAAGGGCTCCAACATGGCAGCCTGCGCGGCGAGACTCGGCGCGCCTACCAGATTTTTCGGCAAGGTCGGCCTTGATGCTTTCGGCGAAGGATTCGTTCGACTTCTTGAGCAGGAGAAGATCGACGCTAGCGCTCTTCTTTTCTCTGACACAAAACCGACGGCCGTGGGTTTCATCGTTTTTAGCAGCAAAGGTTCTAACATCATCGTCATCGATACAGCGGCCAACGGGGAGTTCTCACCAGCCGACATCACCGCTCATACCGAAGTAATTACTTCGTCCGCAGTGGCAGTATCGCCCTTGGAAATACCGCTTGCCACGGCACTCGCCGCCGCCTCGGCGGCCAAGGCTGCCGGCGTGAAGTTCATTCTTAACCCAGCTCCCGCAACGGACTTGAGAAATGTCGATCTGAACGCGGTGTTTGCGCTGACTCCAAACGAGCTCGAGGGCCGCGTCTGTCTTGGCTTGCGCCCCGACGATCCAATTTCAGACAACGAGGTTGTGCTCCGGTTGCTGCGGCTGGGCGTCGAAAATGTCATGCTCACCCGTGGCGGTAAAGGTGTCCTTTGGGGTTGTGGGGTGGCACTTCTGGAAGTGCCGGCGGTGCCTGTGCTTGTGGTCGACACAGTGGGAGCCGGCGATGCATTCAACGCCGGGCTTGCCGTTGGTCTGAGCGAGAAGAAGAGTACCCTTGAGGCGATTGCGCTCGGAGTGACGGCGGCATCCTTGTCCACGCAGCGTCGCGAAACCATCGCATCGTATGCGTATCGCGCCGAAGTTGATCCGTTTTACGAAAAGACGCTCAGGGCCGCGTTTGCTGTAGAGCCGCAACGAATCGTATAAACTCGTTCACGGTAAACAATCCACAGCCAACGAACAGCGTGATTTTCGTCACTGGTAATTTCCCGGAACTCGGCAGCTGGGGCACCACGTTTCAGACCGCCGTTGGAACGATGCTCGACCCCAACTATCCGAATGAAGGACCAGGCGGAAGGTAACCCATAACTGTTCGTCGCGACGCAGGTGAACTTCCCGTCTGGTCGCGTCTGACCTGGTCGCCTCTGGCCGCTTTCGTGAAAGCGCCAGCTGCGTCCTGTCCCCGAAACTCCCTTAGGGCCATTCAGTCCTCCTTTTCACTCCTTTTCCTCATATGCTCTAAGGAAACTGGTCGTCTACTCACATCGTTGTTTTAACCACCGAAGGCCAAGCTCATCTATAAGGAAGGAGGGCTTGCACGATGAAAAACCAACTCAAACGATCCGCTCGATTTGGGGCAGCCGGATGGCTCTTGGGGTTGTTATCTCTCAGCACTCATGCGAGCTGGTCGCAGAGCCAGCCGTCCTTATGCTCTCCGTCCGCTGTGGCAGGCATGCCGGTTTCCAGTCAGAAGCAGGTTCGGGAATTCCAACAACGCGTGGAGGCTGGCCCATTCTACAAGAAGGTGCTTCAGCAGCTTGGAGGGCCGCAGAGCTGCAATGCGAAACTGGACGGAGACAACATCCGGCTGTGGTATGTATTTCGAGATGACGCGCGCCTGGAGGCTCAAATCAGTTCCACTCTCGAATCTTCGGAGCAGCGCGCCTCGTTTCGGGGCCTGAGCGCCAAAGAGGCGCTGGCGCTCTTGAAGAAGGGAGAATTGGATTCCTTCGGTCGAGACGGTTGTGGAATCGATTGGAATCGGCCGGAAGACCAAGCGATGGGAGGTCCGCCGGGATCGCGTGCGACCGTATTTCGAGGCGATGCCTGCAACTGCCAGGCGCGTATTGTTTATCAAGGCGCCTCCGTGGTTGCCCTGGTGTTGCGCAGCGCCTGCTAGCGGAGGTCAAAATGTTGACGGATTAAGGGGACACCTTAACTGCCCACCCTGCGCGTTTAGCGGTAGTAATCCTCCGAAAGACGGGTTCCGCGAAGTCTCCATGTACACATTAGTCTGAGGTTGCTACAGCACTCTCAAGAACCAAGATGCCGAAGGGCGATCTGCGGGGTCCCGCTCTTCGCGCCGCCTCCATCGATCCCATGCAAGCACTTCGGACGGATTAGGATGGGTTTCCTGCAATTGCCATAATATGGCACTATTACGGTGTCGATTAGCGAAAAGGCATTTTACGCAGCTATTGTTAACATCCTGCAAATATTGCCTAAATTTAAACGCGACGTAAGCTTACATGTAACATCTTTTGCGGGTTTGCGTTAAGTAGGCTTTAAGCAGCATAAGACAACCACCGTTTCTTTCTAACGTAATAACTGCCGTCACTTAGCGCTGTTCCATTGGCCTGCCGTTGGATATCGAAAGGACAAACCAAGTATCGATCGATACAGCTCACCAAAGTGACAAACTTCTGACTTTTCCGTGACATCTTTCCTTGTTTGCCGGGCCTATGGTGGACGAGGCCTCCGAAGAGAAGGCCAGGTTGAAATCCAGACAGTCAGCAGGATAAATCATGAAAAAATCAGTGAGTAACACCACAGGTTCAGTCGACCGTCGTTCTTTTGTGAAAAACGGTCTACTGGCAGGAGGCGCTGCTACAGTTGGCGTCGGGCTGTTAGCAAAAACTACTTCGGCACAGGAACGCGGCAGACTCAATGAGGGCGATGCCGCCATCCTCCGGTTTCTGGCAGCGGCAGAACTGATCGAATCCGATCTTTGGACACAATATGCGGAGCTGGGCGGCATCGGCAAGGACCAGCCGATTGAAATAAATCCAAATCCGAATCCGCCGTTAAATAACTACCAGATCGCGTTATCAAATCTGGATACTGACGGCCCACAATACATCGCGAGCAACACGCTGGACGAAGTAAGCCACGCTACCTTCATCAATGCCTATCTCGAGTCCCGAGGAGCGGAGCCGGTTAACTTCACCCAGTTTGAGACTTTGCAGGGAAGCACCGCTACCGGATCATCGGGCAAGTTGCGGCTCACGAATCTCATGCACCTCAATGTCGACACCAGCTGGTTCGTTCGCTATCGCAGCACGACCAACCCGGATTTGGGCGCCACTTTTCCCCAGGCAATCACGCTGAGTGGGGTTACCGCGATTCCCAGAAACAATAACGATCTCAACGGTACGGCCAACAGCCAGTTTCCCGTAGCCGTCTCCAACCATATCCAGGCGATCGCCAATACAGCCGCCTTTCACTTTGGAATGATCGAGCAGGGCGGCACCAGTCTCTACGCAGCCATGAGCCAGAAAGTGTCGGATCCAGAGGTGCTTAAGATAACCCTTGGCATTGGTGGAGACGAGATCGCTCACTTCCTGGAGTGGGTTGATTTCGCGGGCAACGGTGTGCAGCAGCCTGTGGCGCCGTTTACCGACACCATATCCGGCCTGACGTTTCCCGATTTTTTCAACAACCCGCCGCTGAAGCCAGCCAACCTGGTTCAGCCCAGCCTGATCTTTCCAGTCCCTTGCGAATTCATCGACTCCAGTCTGCCCCAGGTCGCAGTCATTCGTCCGCTGACCGATAGATTTGCGGGCGCAGTGGCTGCGGTTGCAAGCCTCACGGCGGATGGATTGTTCACTGGTCAGAGCAGGCAGTTCCTGGCCACACTGCAGCAGTTGGCTTATGAAGCCGACGCCGCTTTTCGCAGGTAAACCTTAGTTGTTGCTTACCTTCGGGGGACCTCAAACATGCACAAGGTCCCCCAAACTGTTTCCGGCGTAAAAGCTAATACGCAACCAACACCACTCTATAATGCGTCTCGCCTAATCCGGCGAAGCCGTGCAGACCGTATCGATTGGTATGGCTGCATGGCGTGACAATGGACGTTGTGCGGTGAGGCCTCCGTCCAGAACAAGTGACTGACCCGCATAGTAAGAGGAGTCATCAGAGAACAGCCAGGCCACGGCGTTGGCTACGTCTTCAGGAAGACCGAGGCGACGGACAGGGTGGATATCTGCCATGTCATCGAGCACTTCGTCATCACCAACTACCTTGCGCAGCATGTCTGTCCGGATAGCACCTGGACTGATCGCATTGACACGAATGCCGCAAGAGCCATATTCAATGGCTGCCGATTTGGTCAGTCCAAGCACAGCGTGCTTGCTGGCGACATAGACAGATGCTCCCGCGGTCGCCAGTGAACCGCCAACCGATGCCATGTTGACAATGGAGCCGCCGAATCCTTGCCGGAGCATCTGGTGAATTTCCTGCTGTAAGGCAATAAACAGACCTTTCACGTTTACGGAAAAGACTTCATCGAAATTGTTTTCGGACTGATCGGCGATCAGTCCGATCTGACCGGAGATACCGGCGTTGTTGAAACAGTAGTCAAGACGGCCAAAGATATTCACAGTAGCAGGCACAATCCTGCGTACGTCGTCAGGAAGTCTGAGGTCGGCTTTCAGGAACACCGCCCTGGCGCCGTCGCGGACAAGCTCGGACTCGATGCGCCGGCCGTCCTCTTCATCGCGGCCAACGAAGACGATTCCTGCGCCAAGCCCGGCAATGTGGCGGACTGTCGCCTCTCCAATCCCGGCGGTGCCGCCGGTGATCAGCGCAACTCTGCCTTCAAAGTTCATATCCCCTCTCTGGTTGTGCCAATGTCTTCCGAAGCAGGAACATCTGTTCTCCTGCAAGTGAAAATGGGCGGAGGCAGCGTGTGTTGCCTCCGCCCAAGCCGAGGAGCAGGTCCCCGCCTGTTGTTGTGAGGGATGGAAGCGAATTTCATTCAGGCAGGCAACAACTCGACAGGTTTTGCTGCTGGATCTGAAATTTGACTTGCGCCGAGCGACTGCTCGATGATCTCGGCAGCTACATCCAGCCCACGAGTCTTCGCTATCACATCCCGGAAGTAACGCGCTCTCACCCGGTAGTCCTGGTTGGTGGCGACACGCTGAATCAGTTCCAAGAGGCGGTCTGCCGTCAGATCGCCAACTTCGACGAACTCCCCTACCCCATGGTGGGCAATCCTGGCTGCGACGCCGGGTTGATCATATCCGATGGGAATCGCTACCATAGGCACCCCCTGCGCGAGCGATTCGAGCGTTGTATTCAGCCCCGCATGGGTGATGCACAGCGTCGCCCGCTTTAACAATTCAATTTGCGGAGCCTCACTGACAACGATCACATTCGGTGGAATCTGGCCCAGGACGTCCGGGTTGATATTTTTGCCAACTGAAAGCACGGTGTGAATTTCTGGA
>Ga0210391_10003434_pt1 | contig 13416 bp, 7 predicted proteins | sample IncBWC12OmetaG_FD_160573 | JGI IMG/M metagenome (GOLD analysis project Ga0210391, IMG submission 160573) | Forest soil microbial communities from Barre Woods Harvard Forest LTER site, Petersham, Massachusetts, United States - Inc-BW-C-12-O ... | reverse complement strand
CTTGGTTGCAGCTTCGACACGGAAGGTTCCCGGATGATCGTACGCTGCCCCAAAGCCGCCACCGACGCTATAGGCAAGGCCGAGCTTGGTGCGAACGTTCTGCACTACGCGCGAGCCGAAGCCGCCGGAGAAAATCTCGTTCATTACGCTGAGCGCATAGTAGTCGGGATTGCTGCGCTCGGTGCCCAGGCCAACGATGACGACGTTCGACTGGTTGACGTCGGCCTTCTCGACGAAGTTGACGCTGTGCTTCGGGTCGGTGAAGGTGGCTTTGACCGACTCGAATTTCTCGCCGCGTTGCATCGGTTCGAACGCTGCGCGGAGCTTCGCCTCCATGGCCGCCCCGTCGAAGTCGCCGGAGATCGCGACGATCATGTTGTTGGGGACGACCGTCCTGTCGTGCCATGCCTTCAGGTCGTCGAGCGTGACCGATTCGACCGTCGCGTATTCGGGATCTCGTGCGTAGGGATTATGGGCGCCATAGGCGAGCTTGATCGCCTCGCGGCTCGCGATTCCCGCGGGGTCGTCGTTGCGTCGCGCAATTCCTGTCTCCAGCTGGCCCCTTGCAAGTTGCAGCTTGTCGGCCTTGAAGGTTGGATGGAGTAAGAGATCCATCGTGGCAGCGAAGACACTGTCGTAGTCACCCTTTAGACTCGACCAGCTGACCGAGGTCGAGGCGAGTCCGCCTCCGGTCTCGATCGATGCCGCTTTTGCCTCCAGTTGATCATCGAGCTTGTCGCCGTCGATGGTCGCCGTGCCACTGGTGCGCCAGGTTTCGCCGTAAAGCGAGACCAATCCGGCCTTCCCGTCCGGCTCGTCGCGACTGCCCCCTCGAATCAGGATGGTGCCGTTGATGAAGGGTAGCTCATGGTCCTCCTGCAGGAAGATCACAAGGCCATTGGCAAGCTCAATTCGCTTTGGCTGTACCGGCTTGAACGCATGCAACGGCGGGACCGGAATTTTCTTCCAGGGTTGCGCGGTGGCGGCAGTCTTTGCCGTGTTTTGCGACGTGGCGGGCACGCTTTGAGCGAAGCTGATGGTTGCCAGCATGGCCGACAGCAGTAGACTCGCAGTACCAACCGTCGACGGCCGCTTCATTTCGCACCTCCGTCGTTCTGTGCTGCAGGTATTGTCAGCATGGCGGTACCCGGAGCCGGTCGTTGTGGTGGGACAAAGTCGATCCGCGCACTGGTTCGGTTGCTTTCTATGAAGATCTTGTTGGCTACGCGGCGCACGTCCGCTTTGCTGACGGCATCGATCTTGTTGAGTTGGCGAAATAACTCACGCCAATCGCCGTAGCGCGTTTGATATTCGGCCAATTGATGCGCGAGCCCTTCATTATTACCCAGGCCACGCAACAGATCAGCGCGAGCACGCGTCTTGAACCGTTCGAGCTCCTCATCGGAGACATCTTCGTTCTTCAGGCGGTCAAGCTCTTTGTGGATAGAGGCGCGCATCTCGTCGGGCGTGTGGCCGGGGAGGGGGACAGCGTACACGGAGAAGAGGCCTGGGAATTTGTACCCCGGAAATCCACTGAAACCCTGGGCCTCTGCAGCGATCGACTGGTCACGCACGAGGCTGCGATAGAGTCGGGCTGTGCGGCCGTTGGAGAAGATGTCGGTCATCGCGTCGTAAACCGAATCGTCGGGGTCTCGATAGTCGGGGCGATGGTAGCCCTCGATGTAGAACGGCTGCGTGGCTTCGCGAATCGTCACGAATTTCTCCGCGACCTGCTGAGGTTCAACTGTCGTCATCGGCTCGGGCTTAGGTCCCGCAGGAATGGGGGAGAAATAACGCTCGAGCACAGGCATCGTCTCGGACGCTTTTACGTCGCCAACGACCGCGATCACAATGTTCGAGGGTACGTAGTACTTTTCGTGGAAGGCGGTGGCCTCTGTGGCAGACACCTGGCTAATCTCGCTCTCCCACCCAACCCCGGGCCGCCGGTAGGGATGCGAGACGTAAGCCGTGGCGACGAACTGTTCAATCATGCGCCCGACGGGATCAGAATCGACCCGCATTCTGCGCTCCTCTTGGACGACGTTGCGCTCCTTGTAGAACTCGCGTTCGACCGGGTGGCCGATGCGCTGGCTCTCAAGATAGGCCCAGAGCTCGAGGCGATTGGACGGCATGCTCCAGAAATATTGCGTCGAGTCTTCCGCTGTCGATGCGTTAATACCGACTGCTCCGTTTTCCTCGGCGATTGCGGAGAACTGGTTCGGGATGACGTACTTCTGCGCGTCGGCCTGAGCGTCCTGAAAGACTTTCAGTAGCTCGGCAAGCTTCGCCGGGCTCTGTCCTACGCGCTTGCGGTACTCGGCATCGTAGGCCGCGTAGGCAACTTCAACCTTGGCAAGGGCGATTTTTTCGGCGGGGTAGTTCGTTGTGCCGATCTCGGTCGTGCCCTTGAAGGCCATATGTTCAAACATGTGGGCGAGCCCGCTCGCTCCCTGGGGATCGTCGGCTGAACCCGCGTCGACCAGCGTGTAGAAGCTGAAGACGGGCGCTTCGGGGCGCTCGCAGACGATCAACGTCAGGCCGTTCGGGAGGACCTTTACGGTTGTGCGTTTTTCAAAACTCGCCAGGTCCTGCGCCTTCGCTGCCCAAGCAAAAGCAATCGCACAAAGAGCGATCGCGGCAACTCTACTTTTTACTCGTACCAAAACTGTCCTCCAGAGACTTTTCAGCCAAGAATCCAACTATACCGAAACGAGAAGTCAGTTCTAGGTGCTAAGGCGGAATAATCCGTTCCATATATGACGTATCTGCCACCAGATTCGTATCAACCAATTCTCTGCGTCTGCTTTGATTGTGCCGACGACCGCGCTGAGAAACTGCTGCCGTGTCCACGCGTTGCGGGCCTCGCTGGGGCCGCGACGCATGCAGTGTTCAGCTGCCTGCGCCCAAGCCCCCGCCTCGACGGCCGCAACCAGGTGGGGGAAGCCTTTGAACAATCCTTCGGATCCGAGGTTGTAGATCATGTCGAGCAGCGCCATCTTTACGCCGTCAGGGAGGGCGTCGTAATGAGGGAACCGGATTCGCAGGTCCGCCTCGAAGCCCTCGAGCACGGATTTGAGCTTTGCGTCGATTGTCTGCTGCGTCAGCTCGAGGGAGCTTGGAATCTTGTAGAACGCGGAGGCGCGGCCGAGGGTCATCGAGTCGACGCGAGCGTACTCTGCGGCAATCTCCCCCGGGCTAGCAGCACGAGCGCCAAGTACAAACGGGAGCACCTCGGCAGCTTTGGCGTCGGGCAGCATCAGGCCAACACCCACCGTCACTTTGCCCACCGTGTCGCGGTACATCCACGGCACGCAACCTTCAAACTCTTTCAGCTTTGCGAGCGATTGCTCTAGATATGTCGCCACAATAGCGCCAGCCTAGCATGCCCGTGCCCGTAGCTTCAATTTGTGCGGTTGAAGCGAAGGTGGGGTCAAACTAATGCTGCTTGTGCTGGCAAAGTTAGTTTGTTGAGCAAACCATCGCGAGGCCGCCAGGTTAAGCGATGTTGCAGAAGGCAGGCTTTAATCCAGCAGTGCTCACTCCAACCACCGATCCGCCATCGTTGCGAGTCAGGCTGATCTCGGCCCTGCCGTTGCACATCTCGACGACGCGCGATGCCTTTGAGGTGCCGCGATTATCAATGAGCGTGCCGAGGCCGGCTATGCTGAATCGCAGACGATTGCGAGCGTCCACACACAGCACTCCTTTCGCGTCGTAAAGCTTCGCTTCTACTGTGACCGTCTCCTTGCCTGCGACTGTGCCGCGGGACTTTTCGGTGAGCTTCATCTCCGCGGGGGCACCCCAGATTTCTGTCTGATAGAGGAAGGTGATCTCATCGGTTACCGTCTTGCCGCCCTTGGTCGCTACGACGCGCAGTGTATTTTCCCCGGTCGCAAGCGGAGTCATCCAACGAAGGCCGGCGGCAGGGAAGTCCTGACTGTTGCGATGCTTCACGCCAGCGCTTTTGCCGTTCACAAACAGTTCAGCAGTGTCGCAGTTGCAGTAGGCCTTGATCATCTTCTCCTCGCCCTCTGCCCCCCAGCGGACTGGCCAGCTATGTCCATAGAGATGCACCATGGGCGTATCGGTCCAATATGACTGAAAGACGAAGTACGCTTCTTTCTTAGTCATGTCGCGTTCGATCAGGCCCTTCTGATTGATGCGTGGTACTGGATTTTCCACCCGCAGAGGAGTAGTGAAATCCTTGAAGACCCACTGTGCCGATCCCGTCAGCCAGGGCAGCGTCTCCTGGGTCTTGAGGTGCCAGTCAAACAGATTGCAGGCGTAGGTCTCCGACCAGTCCCCGTCGCGGGAGACGCGGGCCTGGCCTCCGCTGTTGAGATACGCGAGGCCGCGCTCGTCCGTGCCCTGGCCAGTGGCGATCTGCGAGAGGGACTTGTCGGGGTTCTCGGAGTGGCGACCGGCATGGCTATCGGCCCCCCACTCGGCGTGGAAGAGGTGGTTGACGCGCTCCCGCTGAGTTTCGAGGGACTTCTGGTATTCAGGATAGGTACCGCTGTACCAGCCGGCCCAGATGGAGGGCGAGTAGACGTCCGGGATGTCGCGGGCAAAGTCGCAGCGTCGGATGGTGGTGAAACGCGACGGATCAAGTTGGTGCGAAAGCGCGTTGAGCTCCGAGAGATAGCCACGGATGGCCTGTTGATCGATCTCGGGATATTCGGTGGGCCAGTCGTCCTCGTTGCCTAGACCCCAAAGCAAGATGCTTGGATGGTTGTAGTGCTGCGCGATCATGTTGCGCAAGGTGCGGCGGCCCATCTCTTTAAACCTGTCGTCGCCAACGCTGCTGCGGCACCATGGAATCTCCTCCCAGACGAGGATGCCGAGGCGGTCGCAGTGCTCGAGCACCCGTCGCGACTGCTGGTAGTGTGCCAACCGGATGAAGTTGGCGCCCATGTCCTTGATGAGCTGCATCTCTTGGTCGATCAGCTCGTCCGGCATCGCCGCCGCATAGCCTGCGTGGTCTTCGTGCCGATGCGTTCCGCGCAACAGCAGACGCTCACCGTTCAGCTTGAACGGGCCATGATCGACGAACTCGGTATGGCGAACGCCAAAGCTCTCACGCGCCACGTACTCCGAGTCGGTCCCTCCATGCAGCGTGACGCGGCACTGGTAGAGATGCGGGTCAGCGGGACTCCACAGCTTCGGAGCGGCAATCGTAAAACTGGTCAGCTCCGTTGCCCCTTGCCAGGGCTTTAGCTCGCGCGTGGAATGGTGCAGGGAAGCGCCCCTTGCGTCGACCACGTCTACCGACACCTTGAGCGGCTCGGTCGCGCCGGTTGGATTGTAGAGTGACCCAACAATTGCGACCTTCGCCTGGCCGCTGGGCGATGGCAGCTCCGTTCGCACATGCACAGTCTCAAGTGAGACCGCCGGAACATAGACCAGATTCACATGCCGGTACAGTCCACCATAAAGGCTGAAGTCGCTCAGATCGGAGGGCATGCGTTCAAGGTCGCGGGAGTTATCGCAAAGCACCGCGATTGGTACGCCCTCCGGCTTCTTCGCCTTGTTCTTCGTCGCGGTCGCCGATCCGGCGTCTGCCGGAGGATTTGCCACCTGCGAGGCATTCGGCGAAAGGTCAGTGATGTCGAAGACAAACTCGTCATATCCGCCGGTGTGTCTGCCGGCAAGCCTCTCTCCGATATACACGGCGGTGGTCTGCCCCGCGCCTTCGAAGTGCAGCAGGGTTCGCCCCTTCTTGAAAGGATTGGCGACCGGCACATGCGACCGGTACCAGCCGTTTCCGCGGTAGTAGGGAACGTCCGGGTCGCAACCGTCGTAGGCGTTGAAGCAATGCGGCATTGCGACCGGCTGCCAGACGACGACCTCTTCGCTGTGCCAGACCTGCCACGGCCCGCCCATGGGGCCCCGCACATACTCCCACCCATCCGCGAGTCGACGAGCATGGACGGCCGTACCCTCCGTCTGGCCCGCACCAGTGCCCAGGGTCGCGATCGACGCTCGCAGCGAAGAAGAGGGAAGCAGAGAAGCGGCGGCGACTGTGGCACCGGTCTTCAGAAAATTTCGCCGTGAATACGCTGTGGCCACTGCTCTCCTATTTTTCCGTGGACATTTGTCCGAACGGACCCGTAAATTTAGGGGCATCAAAAGTCGATGGCAAGACAATAATTCAAAGTATCTACAAATGCCCCGACTCCAGTGATATAAAGACTCGTCATCAAAGATGTCAAGCGAGCGTTGGCTAAACAAGTAAGTTGAACGCCGGATCCGTTTTCGAGATTGACATGCTATATCGACCACTGCATTTTATGAGACCGGAAAGCAAATCAATGGTTACTCCTCAATCCTCCCGGTTTACGTTCACACGCAGGCAGAGCGCGTCGAACAAAACCCCACGCCAGATTAACCGGAACCTTGTCTTCAATCTGGTGCGGACCCGCCAACCTCTATCGCGCGCCGACCTTGCCCGCGTCTCTGGCCTGCAACGCAGCACGGTTTCGCTGATCGTCGAGGACCTGATCAAGGAGAAGTGGATCCTTGAGGGATCGACTGGAAGACCCCCGCGGGGACGCAGACCGACATTTCTCGAACTCAATCACCAGCGGGCCGTAATCGCGCTCGATATTCATCCTTCGCAGACAACGGTCGCGGTCACCGACCTTGGCGGCAAGATCGTCGCACAAAACGTCGTTGCGTTGCCCGCCGATCCGAATAAGGCGATCCAGACCATCATCACAGCGATTCGCAAGCTGATCGAGGCGCACAGCGACAAATCGTTTGACGGTATCGGGATCAGTCTTCCCGGGCGCGCTGATCCGCACCTTGAAAAGCTTATCTTCGCGCCAAACCTCAACTGGCCTGTCTCAAGCATTAAAGCTCGTATTCAACGCGCCACGGGGCTGCACGTCGAGATGGATAACGTCGCCAACGCCTGCGCACTCTCCGAGGTCTGGTTCGGCGATAGCGATGGCCTGCACGACCTCGTCGTCGTCAACGTCTCAGAGGGGATTGGAACGGGGATCTTTGCCAATGGGCAGCTCCTTCGCGGAGCGAACGGTATGGCCGGAGAGTTTGGCCACGTCCAGATGGACACCAACGGCCCTCTCTGCGGCTGCGGCGGCCGCGGCTGCTGGGAGACTGTCGGCTCGAATCGCGCTGGCCTGCGTTACTACGAGGAGTTCAGCGGGCTCGCAGCGCCACAGAGCTTCACTGCGCTCGTGAAGATGGCACAGGCCGACGATGGAAACGCTATCAAGGCGCTGCAGAAGATGTCGACGTTTCTCGGCCGGGGCCTGCGCATGATCGCCTCTGCGTTGTCCCCAAGCGAGATTGTTATTGTCGGCGATATCACGACTGCCTGGTACATGTTCGGACCGATCGTCGAAGCCGAACTCAAACAAAACGCCCTATCAAAGGAACCGAGACTGCGGCCTTCATTCGAGGGCAACACGGCCCGGCTGCGCAGCGCAGTCGCGCTTGTGATGAACGGTAGTCTGGTCTCAGAAATCTAAGGAACTAGGAAAATCTACCAAAATGACTGCACCCCCTCTTAATTCCCTCGATGCAATGTCGATGGTCTCGCCCATATCTTCGCGATCAGAGAGCAAGACGACACTGTTCCGCTACGTTGCCATGGGCCTGTTCCTCGGCTCCACTTGCCTCAGCACCCTGGCACAGACCACCCCGGCGCCAACGCCCACTTCAGTGGAGAGGGAATCCGTAGGCGACGCTCCCGACAATCCTGGACCACTCGCGACAGGTCTCTCTTCCGATCTGAAGCCGAAGGCCATCGACGCGGCAATGAAGAAGGTCGCCGACTGGCAGGTAGCCGTAGCGGAACCGCACTTCAACAAGCAGTGGACCTTCGCCGCGCTCTATGACGGCCTTCTCGCCGCCTCCAAGACCACGGGTGACCCGAAGTATCGCGACGCCGTTCTTCACTTTGCTGAGCGCTCCGACTGGACGCTGCTCAACAATCGCTTTCCGCACGCGGATGATCAGGCCTTCGGTCAGGCATACCTTGACCTCTATCTCGCAGATCCAAAGCCTGTCCGCATGGCCGACACCAAGGCCATTATGGACCGCCTGATTGTTCGTCCGGACGACCCGGACAAGCTCCTGTGGTGGTGGTGCGATGCACTGTTCATGTCGCCACCGGTCCTGCTGCGCATGTACGAGATCACGCATGACCGCAAGTATCTCGACTATATGGACCACGAGTGGTGGCTCACCTCGGCCAGCCTCTACAACCAGGACAACCACCTCTACTTCCGCGACAGCCGCTACTTCACGCAGAAGCAGGCGAACGGCAAGCCGATCTTCTGGTCGCGCGGCAACGGCTGGGTGATGGGCGCGCTCGTCAACGTGCTCAGCATCATGCCGGCCGACTACCCAACCCGGCCGAAGTACGTCGCGCAGTTTCGCGAGATGGCAGCAGAGATCGCTGCGATTCAGGGCCCGGATGGGCTGTGGCGTTCAGGGCTGCTTGATCCCGACGCATACGACCTGCCTGAAGTCTCCGGTTCAGCGTTCTTCACGTATGGAATTGCTTATGGCATCAACGAGAAAATTCTCGACCGCAAGACCTATCTGCCTGTCGTCGAAAAATCGTGGAAGGGAATGCTGGCGCACATCTACGCCGACGGCCGCCTCGGCTCAATCCAGCCAATCGACGGTCAGCCCGGTAAGTTCAAGCCGTCAGCCAGTTATGTCTACGGCGTCGGCGGGTTCCTTCTCGCAGGCTCGGAGATGCACCGGCTCGCTGAAGGAAAGCACTAGCCCTTATTAGAGTTTCCCGGCTTCGCCATCCACAACAAAGGCTGGCGGACCGGGAAGTTGCGAATCACCTCCGGCACTACAGGGTCAGGATTCAGCGTCTTCCATAGGGCAATATAGTCGTTTTGCCCATAAGCCACGCCCGCAAAGAGCAGGCTCGGCTGCCGCACGGGGAAGTCGTCGAAGTGTTCCACGTCATGCTTGTAGGGCCACGCGCTTTTGTCCTTGATGAACGGATACATGAAGGCCACGACCTTGCGCATGCCGCGTCCGTCCGGAGTCGTGAAGGCCCACAGGCTGTCGTTCGCAGTCGAAAGCGTCTGGCAGATCGTGCTCATCACATCGAGATCGAAGAGGCAGTAGCTGTAGGGCTTCGTACGCGCCAACTCCAGCGGCAGGCTGCCATCCGCGGCCACCTGGTCCGGCACCAAGGTCGTCTTGAATCGCTCACGACACCACGTCATTACCTCGCCGTTGCCAGTGAAGCGCGCGAACTCCGCGGCCTGCATCACCCAGCAGCTTCCGTGATTGTTCTTCGCGTCACGCTCCTCCTGCCCGTTCGTCGAGGTGCGCATCCAATCGAGATACTGTGAGAACCAACCTTTTATCGCTGCCGCGCCTTCGAGCACACCGCCATTCGCAAGTACGGTCGCAGCTCGGGCGGGCTCCACAAGATGCAGGGTGTCGATGATCCCGATCCCGCGGCCATTATTTAGATTGAAGATCGCCTGCGCGTACTCGAGGTCCGCATTCATCTTCGTGGCAGGATCGACAAACCACGCAAGCAGATGGAGCCCTGCATGGTCGGCATATTTTTTTTCTCCGGTCAGCTCCCACGCCGCTGCGAGTGCGGGAACGATCACGCTGAGCCGCACCATTGCCTTTCGGTGATCGTCAAAGTTGGCAGGGTTCGTGAATCCGTCTCTACGGACGTAGGGGCCGTTCGGGTCCTTCTCGTCTGGCCACCAGTAATCGCCCTCGGAGAAGTAGTCATGCTGTCCGCCTTTGCTGCGTTCGCTGTGCGAAGCGGTTACCGTTACCGGCTGCTCCGACAGATATCTGTTTGCCGCGGCGAGAATCCTCGTACGGTCGGTCGTCGCAACGATGTCATAGGGGGTCGTTGCGTCTTTTGCTCGGGCCGATCCAACAGTGAAGTAGCCGGCAGTCCCAACTGCCAACCCAAGAAACTCCCGCCGTGTAGCCATCCAGTGTCGCCACCTTTATTCGTACAAGTTTCGCTTCGGCAATGATACCCAGCCGACAGTGTCGTATGTCATTGCCGCATTAGAATCAGCACTTGGCAAAATTGGCCGGAGGCTCACTTGACGAAATGAATGGTCATTCAGTATGCTTCGCTTCGTTCGGGTAAATCGCCCGCCGGAGCCTGCAACATGCCCCCCAGCACCACCGCAACACCCTCAACCAGGCACAGACAGATCAACAAGGTGGCCGTCCTCGGAGCTGGAACCATGGGCTCGCGCATCGCCGCTCACATCACCAACGCCGGCCTTCCCGTCGTGATGCTCGACATCGTTCCTCCAGGCACGGACGCCTCCGCGCCGAAGCAGGAGCGCAACAAGATCGTCCTCGCCGCGCTCGACGGACTAAAGAAGTCCAAACCCGCGGCCTTCTATTCGCCTGAAAGCGCACGTCTGATCACCATCGGCAACTTCGACGACGACCTCGCCCTGCTCGCCACCTGCGACTGGATCATCGAGGTAGTCGCGGAGAACATGGAGATCAAACGCGCCCTGCTCAACAAGGTGCTGGAGCATCGCCGCCCCGACTCGATCATCACCAGCAACACCAGCGGCCTGCCCATCCACGAGATCGTCAAGGACATGCCGATGGAGCTGCGCCGCCACTGGTTCGGCACGCACTTCTTCAATCCACCGCGCTACATGCGCCTGCTCGAAGTCATCGCGACCCCCGACTCCGATCCGGCCGACATGGCAACGATCGAGCACTTCTGCGACCTGCGTCTGGGCAAGGCCATCGTCCACGCACACGATACGCCAAACTTCATCGCCAACCGCATCGGCACCTTCTCGATGAGCAACGCGATCCGCCTCATGCAGCAGCAGGGCCTTTCGATCGAAGAGGTCGACACGCTGACCGGCTCCGCGCTCGGCTGGCCAAAGACCGGGACCTTTCGACTCGGCGACATGGTAGGCGTCGACGTAATGGCACACGTAGCGAAAAACTTCTCCGCGCAGGCGGAACGAATTGGAGACGAACGCGCAGAAGTCGCACTTGCGCCGTTCATTGCACAGATGCTCGAGAGAAAGTGGCTCGGCGACAAGACCAAGCAAGGCTTCTACAAGAAGGAAGGCAAAGACGCCGAAGGCCGAGATCTTCGCCATGTTCTCGACTGGCAGACCCTCGACTACAAACCCAGCATGCGGCCGAAGATTCCAGCGATCGAGATGGCGAAGAATGTGGAGCACACGCATGCCCGCATTGCGCAGCTTCTCCACGGCGACGCAAGCAAGGACAAAGCCGCCGCTTTCTACTGGCCGTTCCTCACGGAGCTCTTCACCTACAGTGCCAATCGCGTTCCCGAAATAGCCGACAACCTCGTCGAGATCGACCAGGCGATGAAGGCCGGATACAACTGGGAGCTCGGGCCCTTCGAGATGTTCGACGCAGCCGGCGTCCGCACCACCACAGAGAAGATGCGCGCTGCAGGAGCGCCTGTTTCGGCGAACGTGGAAAAACTCCTCACCTACGCCGACAAACACGGCGACGCCAACCCCACCTGGTACAAAGACGACACCTCCGTCCCTTCGGGCCGCCTCTTCTTCGATCCCGTGAACAGTGCCTACCAACCCGTCGTCACGGCGGAAGGCGTCACTTCACTCGCCGTAATCAAAAAGGCGAAGGGCGTCATCAAAAAGAACCCCGGGTCCTCCGTGATCGACCTTGGCGACGGCGTCGCAGCAATCGAGCTGCACTCCAAGATGAACGCGCTCGGCGACGACATCGTCAACCTCATCACCCAAACGCTCAAGCCCTCCAGCGAGATCGTCAACAACTTCGAGGCCTTCGTCATCACCGGCGACTCCGCCAACTTCTCCGTCGGCGCCAACCTCATGCAACTCCTGCTCGGCATTCAGGAAGAAGAGTGGGACGAAGTCGAGATGGCCGTCCGCGCCTTCCAGAACATGACGCAGGCCATCAAGTTCTGTCCACGCCCTGTTGTCGTCGCGCCTTACGGCATGTGCCTTGGTGGAGGAGTAGAGATCTCCCTTCACGCTGCTGCCCGTCAGCCCCACGCCGAACTCTACATGGGCCTCGTCGAAGCCGGAGTCGGTTTGATTCCTGGCGGAGGAGGATGCAAAGAGATGACCATCCGCAGCGTCGAAGCGGGCTCAAGCATTCGTCCGGACGCTCGTGGCGAGGGCGTTGAGATATTCGAAGCCCTGAAGAAAAACTTCGAGACCATCGCCATGGCCAAGGTCTCGACCTCTGCGGCAGAGGCCCGTTCCATGGGCTTCTTCAAACCATCCGACGCCATAACGCTGAACCGTGAACGTCTGCTCACGGACGCAAAGACCAGGGTCCGAGCAATCGCCGACGCCGGCTACAGCGCGCCGACACGGCGCACCGATATCCCTGCTCCGGGTGAAAGCGTCCTCGCCACGCTAAAGCTGGCCGTATGGACGATGCGCGAAGGCCAGTACATCTCCGACCACGACGTCAAGATCGCCAACTGGGTCGCCTACGCGCTCTGCGGAGGCAAGGTCACCCCCGGTACGCCGGTAACAGAGCAATACCTGCTCGATCTAGAGCGCGAGGCCTTCCTGTCCCTGTGCGGAGAAAAGAAGACGCAGGAGCGCATCGCGTTCACCTTGAAGACAGGCAAGCCGCTGAGAAATTAAGTCTTGCTTAAGGGCACGGCTTCAGCCGTGCCGCAGAAGTTCACAGAAGGGACGGGGGCTTTAGCCCCTGAGGTACGCTTTACGAGACAGCGTGCCGAGGTAGCCAAATGAAAGAAGTCATCATCGCATCCGCAGTTCGCACCGCAGTAGGCAAGGCCCCACGCGGCACGCTTCGCACCACACGCCCGGACGACCTCGCCGCCTTCGCCATCAATGGTGCCCTGGAGCGCGTCCCGCAGCTCGACAAATCGGAGATAGAAGACGTCATCCTCGGCTGCGCCATGCCCGAAGCAGAGCAGGGAATGAACGTCGCCCGCGTTGCCAGCTTCCGCGCTGGTCTGCCGATTACTGTCTCCGGCATGACCATCAATCGCTACTGTGCCTCAGGTCTACAGTCGATCGCACTCGCCGCAGAGCGCATCCGTGGCGGCGGAGCGGAAGTGATCGTCGCAGGTGGCACCGAAAGCATGTCGTACGTCCCCTTTGGCGGCAACAAGATCTCGGTCAACCCTTGGCTCGTCGACAACTACCCCGGCTCGTACATGTCCATGGGCCTCACCGCCGAGCGCGTCGCGATCCACTATGGCATCACCCGCGAGCAGATGGACCAGTTCTCCTACGAGAGCCACCAGAAGGCGCTCGCCGCAATCTCCTCTGGAAAATTCGAAGACGAAATCGTGCCGATCACCGTTACAAACACGACCCCCAACGGAAAGAGCAGGGCCAAGCCTGTCGAAGCCACCTTCAAGCAGGACGAAGGCCCCCGCGCCGACACCTC
>Ga0210391_10003432_pt1 | contig 13418 bp, 14 predicted proteins | sample IncBWC12OmetaG_FD_160573 | JGI IMG/M metagenome (GOLD analysis project Ga0210391, IMG submission 160573) | Forest soil microbial communities from Barre Woods Harvard Forest LTER site, Petersham, Massachusetts, United States - Inc-BW-C-12-O ... | reverse complement strand
TTGGCCAATGCGTCGGCTACCCTTTTGTTAGAAGAGCCTTACGGGAAGCTCGGGTTCTTCACAGCAACCGGACATGCGGCGGTTTATCTCTCGGGGGTATGCGCTGAAACTCCGGTCGTTCTGCGCACGTGCGCGCCGGGCGAATTGGGAGTGGTGATCAGCCGCTATGACGGAGTGGGAGGCTATGACTGGCTCGCGATCCCGTTGATTCCTTATCTTTATGCGGTTGAGCGGCCGGAGGATATCCCCCTATTTGCTGATCCGAAGATGGTGACGTTTCTTCGCGATCAATACCGGCGCAAATATTTGACGGCCATCGTGCCGGACTTGTCGAGTGGCGAAGCTCCAGGTGGGAACTGGTATGAGCTGGTAGGCTCGGCTTACGACCGCGCTTCTTACGCTTTTGAAATCGAAACTTCTGCAGCGCAAGATGAAGCGTTTATCCGAAAATATAACGCGGCGCCGAATCGCTCTCACTTTCGAACGGTGTCATCGAATTGCGCCGACTTCGCCAAAGACGTGATCAACTTTTACTATCCCAAGGCGCTGCACCGCAGCGTGGTCGCCGACGTGGGAATCACCACACCGAAGCAGATGGCAAAGACGATGGTGAAGTTCGGCGCGCGACATCCGGAATTGCAGTTCACGCGTTTTGTAATGCCACAAGTTCCGGGAATAGAGGCGCGCAGCTCCAAAGTGCATGGAGTGGTGGAATCGTTCTTGAAGTCGAAAAAATATATTGTGCCGAGCGCGATAGTCAGTCCGATCTTTGCCGGGTGCGTGGCGGCGGTTTATCTGGGTACGAGTGTGGGCCGCTTCGATCCGGCACGCGGCGCGCTGGTGTACAGCGCCGAGCGTCCGCTCGATAAGCCTCTCGCCGCCGAGGATCGCCGTTACTACCAGAATGAACTGAATCGTCTGGTGGAGCGCCGTTCTGTCACCGAGCGATTGATGGCCGAGAACACTTCGGATACGAGTGGGGCTCGCCAAGAGAAAGAGAAATTGAGCCGAGTGTTACGTAATGCATCTCCGAATCTCGATGACGACGGGCATCCGGTACTGCGGATGGTCGTGGGTGGTGAAGAGGTCAGCGTCGGCGTCGCCGAGAGCAATATTCTTGCGAACGACGTTCTCTCAGCGAACTTCGGAAAATTCCAGGAACAGCTTCTGGAGAAACGGTTGCAAGAGGAACTGCGCCGCGGCGCGCCACCGAAGGTTTCAGAAAGCGACGTGGCGCATGACTGGCAACTGCTCCAGAGAGCGATGAACGAATCTGACGATCAGATGGCCGTGCGCTCGGCGAAACTCACGCAGCCGGGTTCACAAGCGCGCATCGAAGGTACAGGCAATCGCCCGTAAGCCGCCTTAGCCAAAGAGCCGCCTAAGCCGTAGCAATCAAACATCCTGCTATTCGTTATCCGGCGGCTGTTGCTGCTGAGGCGGGCGCGGAATGCCCGGGGGCATCGGATACGGCCCCGGCTGCACTCCCTGGCCAGCTTGCCCAGATTGTTGTTGCTGTTGCATCTGTAGCTGGCGCTGCTGCATTTCCTGCAACATTTGCTGTGGAGTCTTAACCGGCGGCTGCTCCGGCTGTTGGCCGGCGGCCTGTTCCGCATCTACGGCGCCCTGGTCCACGGGCTCCTCTACTGGTTCATCTTGCGGCTCTTCTGCGGCCTCCGATGGAGCATTGGTCACTCCGGGAGCGGGAGCCGCAGCACCGGGAGTTGCGGTAGCCGGAGTCTCAACAGCCTTCGCCACCAGCACGACCCGCACGAGCGCATTGGCATCCTGCGGAGATCCCAACAGGATGTAATTGAAGCGTGACCCGTTCAACAACTCAGACAGCACTTCGCGGGCCGGCCCTGGACCGAGGCGCGTGACCACTCGCTCACTCGCGGTTGGCGGAATTTCGATGTCGGCGGAAGTATGTTTTCGCACGCCGCGCAGAATGTCTCCCAACGTAGAATTCGGAGCTACGATGGTCAGTAGTCCATCCTGATAGCTCACCTGCGGAGCGACGGCCGGGATGGCGTCCAGCGGAACCTGAGGCACTGGACCTTGCGTACCCGAGGGGAGCGGCGGCAGTTCCTGTTTTTTGACTTTGTGGGTTCGATGCGGCGGCAGCGTGTCGGCCCGCCCCGCAGCCGGCAGGCACAGCGTTCCCGCCAATAACAATCCTGTAAGCCTTATTCCCGCGCTCATGAACGACCCCCTACTTGAATCCTTATGGTTACCTTCGGTTACTCTGGGGAGACGGTAGCTTTATAAAAGCAATTTTAGCACCGCTGGAGGAGCCCGCGTGATTCCCAACCCCTAAGGTGCAATTCCCCTACCTTATAGAATGTATTGACTTTAATCTCTTGCAGGAAGAAGTTCGATTCCACGGGGCTCATTACGGTGTGCAACCGATTGCATTTGTTGGAACACCCGGGAGCGTACAATCCACTTCGGAGATTTACAAAAGTGCTTGATTCTGGCTGCTGTTTGAAGAGTTTTTCGAGTCTTGATTTGCAATTTAAGAATTGTTTCGCGACTCGTGGCCGGGACGTAATGCTGCGATGTGTAGCTCTCGGTCTGCTGACATTTTTTACAATGAGTGCGTTTGCCGAGACGTGCCTCACAGCCAGCGACATGGGGGACACGCGAACCGCGCTTACTACGACTTCTCTCCGCTACTTCGACATGATCGCCAAAGGAGATACAGGGTCACTTCGCCAAAACTCGATCCCCAGTCTGGCTGCAGATTTCGCCAGTATCGAGAATGCGGTGAAGGAGGATCAAGCAGCGCTTGCCGGAGTGAAGGCCACCGCGCGTCCGCCTTTTCTGCTGGAGGCGCAGGGTTCGGCGCCCATCGAACGGGCGGAGTTTTTCTGCGGCGTTTTCGGAAGCAAGGGACAGACCGCCGACAGTGCAGCTTTTGTTTTGAATAACCTCCCACCGGGGAAATACGGCGTCGTGATTCTTGACGCGCCGTCGGCAAAAGGCGGCTTCACGGCATCGATGATTCTGCAGCAATCAGGTGCGGAATGGAAACTTGGCTACCTCTACATCAAATCCGCACAATCCGGCGGCCACGACAGCGATTGGTATGCTGCGCGCGCCCGTGAGTTCCAGGGCAAAGGGCAAATGCACGATGCCTGGCTTTATTTTCTTGAGGCGCGCAATTTGGTTTCGCCTCTTCCGCTGATGAGTACACAGGCCACCGACAAGCTCTACGACGAATCGGAGAAATTGCACCCCGTCGATTTCCCGGGCGGAGGCAAGACCACAGACCTCTCTGCCGGCACTGCAACCTACAAGCTCACGGCGATTTTTCCTGAGGTTGTGGGCGGTGATCTCGACTTGATCGTGAAGTATCAGGCAGCGGACGTTTCCAACACGACCGCGATTTATAGCAGCAATGTGGCTGTGATGAAGGCGTTGCTTGCGAAATATCCTGAACTGCGCGGGGCATTCGCGGCCGTGGTCGCGCGCGCCGTAGAACCCAGCGGCCGTGATTATGGAACGATGCTGGCGATGAAGGATATTAAGTAGGAGGGCAGTGGTTAGCGGATGCCGTCCACAGCCATGAAAGATGAGGACTTCAGCTCCGGGGCAAGTCGTTATTCCCCGGTAGACAGTTGTTGGTGATAAACATTTAGCGGTCAGTTCTCAGGCTTACTGTTTTATCCAACACACACTCTTTCGGATCTTTGTCGTCGCGCAGGCCGAGGAATACTGGTGCTCGAAGTTTGGGACCGCTTCCGCCGCTTGCTCCCTCTGTCCATTCGGCGTATTCGATCTCTGCTACGAGTTCGGGTTTGATCCAAAATACTTTTCTTAGAGTTTCCACTTCACCGTAGAACGGGTTTTGTTTCGTCTCGCGTTTCTGCAGCATCTTCCAAATTTCATCGAGAGACTTCTGATTGAAACCGCTGCCGGCCTGTCCCACGTGAATGAATCGCCCTTGTTTGTCATACAGGCCAAGAACGATTGACCCGAAATGTGCGCGGCTGCCTTCTGGCTCGGTGTATCCTCCAATCACGCATTCGATCCGATGCCGAATTTTGATCTTCAGCCACTCCGTACTGCGGCGCTCCTGGTAGATGCCATCGCGCTTCTTCGCCAAAATTCCTTCGAGACCTTTCTCTCTCGCGATTTCAAAGAGCGCTTTTCCTTGATTCTCGTAATGGTCGGAATAGCGCAGCGCATCTCCGGCAATGATCAGTGTGGCTAATTTTTTCTTGCGCTTCTCGAGTGGAATCTTGCGCAGGTCATAACCATCGAGATAAAGCAGATCGAATGCGTAATACAAAATGGGTACGTCTGCATCGGTGACTCCACGGCCACCGGGACGAAAGCCCGTTCGCTGTTGCATCAGGTCGAACGACGCCCGGCCTTGCTCGTCGAGCGCGACCACTTCGCCGTCGAGGATTGCTGTTTTCGCTTTGATGAACTTGGCGAGGTCTTTCAGTTCGGGGTAGCGTGGCGTCAATTCATTCTGATTTCGCGAGACCAGACGCACTTTGCCATCTTCGATAAAGGCGATCGCACGGTAACCGTCCCATTTGATTTCGAAGACCCAGTCGGGTCCGTCGAAAGGCTCGTCGATCGAGGTGGCCAGCATAGGGTGAATGACGGAGGGCATGGGGCGCTTTACGGCGGAGGACGTGGCTTCCGCGGGAGGCGAAAAAACTTTTGACCTAGAGAATACAGAGGATTTCTTGGCTTCTGTTGGTCCGGGCAGTTTTATTTCATGAGTGACCCGTTGGGATACCCTGTGATCCTCGGTGCCCTCTGTGTTTATTTCTTTTGTTTTTTTTTAGTTGCTGGTTGCCTACGGTTCGTTTTCTTTTCCAGATTTTTTTCTTCCAGCTGCTTTTTCTTATCGAGCTTGGCTACGGCATCGGCGAGCCATGCCGCTTTCAGCTTCCCGCTGCCGCCGGCAGGACGGCTCCTCCACTCTTTCGATCCTGCGTCTCCCGCGATCTCAGCCAGGCTGCGCTTACTCAGCACAGACTCGTCATAGGCATCGATGTCGTAGCCCTCCACTTCGTGATCATCATGCTTCTTGATCAGCAGCCATTCGTTTCCCTTGCTGCCCGGGCGTCGTCCTTTCATCTTCACAATGGCAAAATCGCCCTTCAGTTTCTTGCCGTCGAGACGAAATTTCAAATCGCCCTTGGCGAGCATTGCAGCCGCTTCGGCATCGGTCCCCGGCACATATTTTCCTTCCACTGGAACCGGAGAAAGCGGCTGCCATGTGCCGACGTCCCAGACCATCACCGTGCCTGCGCCGTAGTTATTTTCCGGGATGATGCCTTCGAAATCGAAATACGAAACGGGATGATCCTCGACCTGCATCGCGAGGCGCTTATCGGCAGGATCGAGCGACGGGCCTTTGGGGACGGCCCACGATTTCAGCACGCCCTCCATCTCCAGGCGAAAGTCATAGTGCAGACGCGTGGCATCGTGCTTCTGCACCACGAAGCGATGCGTGGATTTTTTCTCAAGTTCACCGGCAGGCTCCGGCGTCTCATCAAACCGCCGCTTCCGTCTGTATTCTTCCAGTGCCATAGCGAACACCATTTAACCACAGAGACGCAGAGTCACCGAGAAAACTAACCCTCCGGAATCTAAAATGATTGTCATTCCGAAACGATTGTCATCCCGACCGGAGCATCTCATTCCCAACGGGAATGGGATGCGGAGTGGAGGGACCTGTTGTCCTGTCGTTGTCTGTACTAAGCCGGACATGCTTTAGAATCCTTCCACCATGCAACGCGAATTTCCTGAAGCACCACTGGTAGGAGTCGGCTGCATCATTATCGAGGATGCCCGCGTCGTTCTGATCAAACGCGCTCATCCGCCATTGCAAGCCGAGTGGTCCATCCCCGGAGGCGTGCTCGAAGTGGGCGAACTGGTGCGCGAAGCCGCCGAGCGCGAGGCTCGCGAGGAAACTGGCCTCACGGTCGAGGCCGGCGAACTTCTTGGCGTCTACGACCGTGTTCTGCGCAACTCCGAAAAACGCGTGCAATATCACTACGTTTTGATTGATTTTCTATGTCGCCGGGTTGCGGGAGATCTCGCCGCCGCCAGCGACGCGGCGGAAGTGCGGTGGTTTACGCAGGAGGAGTTACCTGCGATGAAGTTGGCCGCCGACACGCTCGAGGTGATTCGAAAGGGTTTTGCCAAACTCGAAATCGCCCGGTAATTAAGCTCACTGGCGCAACAGGGTTTATGCTAGTGCTAACTCAGAGCGGAGGTTCGCTACGATTTTCGATACGGCTAAAACTCTGATCTGGCTGCTATGCATTAGCTCGATCCTCTGCGCGAGTGCGCATGCACTATGCGCAGTCGAAGTTGTGACAGTAAGAGTCCGCGTAGACCACGCACCCAACAGCGCCAGGGTTCGGATGCAGCTCATATTTGAGAAAGGACAAACACTCGATTCCACCGAAGCAACGGTTGAAAACGGTACGTTCAACATCCCTGTTGAATTCCTCACCCAGAGTCATAGGCCTGTGTTCATGGGGATTGGGGAGAAATGTGATCGTAAGCCGAAGACTGTGACCGTTCGACTGTTGACAGGAGATCAGGAATACGACCGTGTTTCTTTAGACTTTGCCAAGGATTTTAGGATGGTTGATGCAACGACCTACATGCCACAGTCTGAAATAGTGCTGAATGGGCCGCACTAGCCGAGCCTCGCAGAAATGAACTCGTTTACGGCTTCGCACGGGCGACCGTGCAGCTAGGCGACGGAAATGTCCAACCGGCCACGGTCAGTCTAGCTTCCCGCCCCGACTGATTGCGCATTCGGGAGACCAGCCCGACGTCCGGCAAGTAGCCAACCGATCCAGCAACTCACCGGCCAGGTGAGCAGCCAGGACAACCAGTACCAGTGCGGCCAGCCCTTGCTCCAGTTGGGAATGATTGCAGCAACGCCCATCGCCTCCCCAAGCACAAAAAACCAGAGTACGTGACGCGCGCTGCGGCCGGGAGCGAAACGGGCACAGAGCCACGCACAAAAGATGGAGACCACCACGAACAGCGCCGTGCTGGTCATGAGAGCCGTATCGGAAGGAATGCGGCCTTTCACGAAATCGCCGGGGAAAAGGCGAGAAAGCAACGGATCGGTTGTAAATACAAGAACAACCGAAAGCAGATAGCTGCCAATGACGACGGCAATCGATTTAACCATTGCTTACACTCCGCATCACGCTGAAGTTATATCAGAAACTACGCGCAACCCACCGCGGGTCGATGGCGTCAGTCGCCTCTACGATCGCGGCTCGCTACTGCCCCCCTCAAGCTCATCGTCTTCCCATTCCGCATCGCAGGCATGGCAATGCCACGCAGGGCGCTGCACGGGCAGCGGTACGCGGAGGAACGCGCTCATATAGGCGATGGGACGGTCCAGCTCCTGGAAGTTCACATCGAGCGACTGGCATTTGGGACAGCGCGGCTGCTCGTATAGCCCGACGCCCTGCACGTAGAGGCCTTCGAGAATCGGCTCGTCGAGAAGCTTGCGCGCGTTCGCTTCATCCGTGGGCCGCACGTTGAGCTTGATGCCGCCGATGAAGTTTGAAATAAACCAATCCAACCGCACGAGATTTTCGTCAGCCAGAAAGCATTCGATGCCCGCCGACTCCAGGCTTCCCTTGGCGAGAAGCGCTTCCGGTAGATCGCGAAATTTTCGGACGGTGACGAGTTCCTGCACTTCAAGCTGCTGGCGTTTTTCTTGTGCTACTCCGGAATATTCGTCCTCGGAATGCTCATCGTCCGGAAGCTCAAGATGGCGGCGATCCAGTTCGTCTTCGAGAGTATCCCAGGCCACGTCGGTCAGCGAATCCGCATTCTGAGCAAGCTTCTGCAGCTCCCCGTCCGTCATGCCGGCGTAGTTATCAGCCAAGCGGCGGCGCTCCCGTTGCTCGTTTAAATAGGATCCGTCGAGATAGGACACCCGGCAAGGATACTGCGAGTGCATGCAATCGGCCAAGTGCTCGGCCACGCGGCGTATACAAGGTTGACCGTACTTCTGAACCAGTTCGGGTTCTCAACACTGAGCCGACTACTACAACAGACAACCTTGCGTTCAGCGGCGGCCATCATAGACCCACTTCGCAACTATCCAAGGAGCACTCATGTCGAAAAATACTGCAGCATTCGGGATTTATCAAACTTACGCGGACGCGGAATATGCGGTTGACGCCCTTCGCTCAGAAGGATTTCGTAACACGGACGTTTCAGTTCTGTTTCCTGAAAACAAAGGCACAAAGGATTTTGCGGTAGAGAAAAATACCAAAGCTCCCGAGGGTACGGCAGCCGGAGCGACCACTGGCGTTGTCGTTGGTGGCGTGCTGGGATGGCTCGCCGGAATCGGGGCATTGGCGATTCCGGGCGTCGGGCCGTTGATCGCGGCAGGTCCTATCATGGCCGCGCTGGCGGGGGTGGGCGTGGGCGGCGCGGTCGGGGGAATCACCGGAGCCCTGGTTGGGATGGGGATTCCTGAGTACGAAGCGAAGCGCTACGAAGGCCGGGTGAAGGATGGCGGAATTCTGCTCTCCGTCCATTGCGACGATCGTGATTGGACTGCGAAGGCTAAACAAATCTTGCAGCGTACAGGCGCGCAGGATGTGGCCTCTACGGCGGAAGCTTCCGCGGACTGGCAGAAGACGGATAAACCGTTACCTCGGGCGAGCTGATTGGCCTGCCCGGATTGGTGAGACAGGGCTAACGAGAAAGGACCGGCGGAACGTCGCCCGTCCTCGTGTCGCGCACTTCACCGCCGGGACGCTGAACGCCGAGGTTCGGTAACCGCCGCGTCCAAACGAGCCGCGAGATCGGCGAAGCCGGGTGTGGGACCCTTCCAGCGCAATTCATCGACATCGTCGAAGAGCGCTATGTCAGTCCGGAGTGTGGCGAGCGTCCGAAACAGCATGGCTTGGTCGCGTTCACGGCAGAGGACGTCAGCGAGCGTGCCCGCACCTGTGACATTCACTTTCCACTCGCGCCAGTCTGCGGGAACGGATTCAAGGTGGAGAAACTTGGCAAGAACAGCAGCTGACGACTTCGCACCCCAGCCTCGCAATCCCGGATAACCGTCCGCGCTGTCGCCCACTAATGCCAGATAGTCCGGGATCGACGCCGGACCCACGCCAAATTTCTTGATCATGCCAGCCTCGTCCACGATCATGCGGGTTCGGCGATTCAGTTGGACGATGCGCGTACCGCGCACACATTGGGCAAGATCCTTATCTGGCGTACAAATGATGACGCGTTCCACACGATCATCTCGACCAGCCGTGGCTGCCCCAGCCGCGAGCGCGTCGTCGGCCTCGAACTCTACCATTGGCCAGACTACAATGCCGGCCGCCGAAAGTACTTCTTCGAGCAAGGGGAATTGCGCCCACAGGTCGGGCTCAATGCCTTCTCCAGTCTTGTAACCCGGCCACAGATCGTTGCGAAAGGATTCGATCACGTGGTCGGTTGCGACGGCAACATGCGTGGCGCCGCCGTCTTTCATCATGCCCAGCACCGAGGCTAGAACGCCTCGAACCGCAGCTACCTCTCGCCCCTCAGAATCCTTGGCGGAAGGCAGCGCGTAGTAGTGCCGGAACAATTCGTAGGTGCCATCGACCAGATGGATATCCAAGGTGCAGCTCCAACAAAACCCTACAGGACTGCAGAAGGCTCATCAACTCCGGCTGTGCAAGCCCAGAACGTGGGCCACTGCCTCAAAATACAAACGGCCCGCAGAATGAACCTGCGGGCCGTCCGGTGGACTGTTTGGGATTGACCAAGAGGTGGTCACTCTACGTGGCCTCTCACGGCAACTCCCGGGTCATGGACCGAAGACCGGGCCGAAGCCCAAGGTCGCAGGCCTTCGCGCGACCGACGCGATGCTTGCATCCGTACTCACCGGCTAGTGTGCGGGCTGTAGCTCGTGGCGGTTGCTTTTTGCTGCAATCGCGCCCGGAGCCCCGCTTAGAGCAACCAGCTCTAAGTCTCAGCCACCTCACCTGGTCTTAGACTCCCACATTTACCACTACAATCAGAACTTGTCATTCGACCACCTCCTTTCCGGTGTAATTGCAGATTAGTACGGGAGGCTGTGGTGCGTCAACCGGTATGAAAGCGGATGATAACACGTCCCCATCTGCTAGCTTAGAAAGCTCGGCTGGCGGAATGACATTGAAACGATGATGACAAGCGCTACAAAACTCTCGACTGCGGGAGACATTCTTCGCCAGCGCTGTCCCCGCTGCCGCATGGGGAGCATTTTTCGCTATTCCATCTTTCGTGGATTCCCCAAGATTGAATGGACGCTGCTCCATCTGCGATCTTAAGTTTGAGCGCGAACCGGGCTATTTTCTTGGAGCGATGTACGTGAGCTACGGCTTGGGAATCGTGATCGTCACGATCCTCGCGGCGCTGCTGTGGTCCATCACCGGGTGGTGGATCACCAAAGACATAATCTGGGCTGTCATCTTGTTCTTGCCGCTTGCACCGACAATCACCTTGTTCGCCCGCGTGCTCTGGATTTATTTCGACCAGACCATCGATCCCGAACGCCGACCCTAGCTCGCTCCACACAGGGCGAGCCTCCTGGCGGTCTATCCAAGGAATAGCATCTGCCTCACGCTTTTTCTTCCGGGGGTTTGGAAGTTGCCAGCTGCGACGTCTGCGCCTCTTCCTTCCCTTGCATCGCCGCCTTGAAACCGCGAATACCTTCGCCCAGGCCTTTGCCAAATTCAGGCAGCTTCTTCGGACCAAATACCAGCAACGCAATTCCAGCGACCACCATTAAATGCATGGGTTGAAACAGGCCTTCGAACATGGATATTCCTCCGGTCGAAATGAAATTCGCTCGAAACTAGTTCGGAAAGGGGCGCCACGGCAGGGTCGACTAAAGCCGCAGCGCCCACCCCCTCAGATCAGAGTGCACTACCCCTGACCCGGGATCAAAAACCGCGTTGGGCCGCATCCGCCGCTGCTGCCAGCGAGTTCAGAGCAGAAAAGAACTCCGGCGTTTGGCCTACGAACAGCCCCATATCAGTCAGGAACTGAACCACTCCGGCTGCAATTCCATCCGGATCGGTGGGCCGAATTACAGCGCACCGCGGCAGAGATGGATCGATGAACTCGCACGCGACCGGGAAGATCAGATTAGTCTGCGTGAGAACTGAGCCGGACGCATTCAAGTCCGGAATGTGCAATCCGGTGACGGGATCGGTCAAAGGAGCCAATGGCGAGGACGCTCCGTTGCCTGCAAAGTCGACCCATTCGAGGAAGTGAGCCACTTCGTCCCCGCCAATGCTGACAATAATGCGGAGCGCTTCCACATTGCTGGCCTTCTGCGCCATCGCCGAGTAGAGGCTGCTGCCTCCTTGTTCGATGGTGCCGAAGTGAAAAGCGGCCGTGTCGGCGATCGCCTGAATGTGAGCCGAGGGAGCGAAATCGGCATTGGTAATTGGAATTGCTGATTTGTTCGTAATCTTCACTGCCTGCGGAAAATTGGCGCCGAAGTCAGGATTCTGTTTGCTGCGGTAGCGCACATACCAACTCGTATCCACCGTGAGGTTCATCAGGTTGGTCAGGCGTCCAATATTCTTGGCCCCGGTGGCCTGGCTGCTCGGCAAGGTGCGGAACTTGTCGAGACTAACCGGCGTGGCGCCTTTCGATTTCAAATAAGCGTTCAGGAAAGTGGCATGACTTATTTCATCTAGAGTATTGCTGGTGATGTACTGCGAACCATCGCTATCCAGGTTTTGCAAGGCGACCTGGTAAGGATTCTGACTGCCACTAGTGACTCCTCCAAGCTCCGCATACTGCACCCAAAGATCGCTCTCGATAATTTCCGCGGCTGCGAGGAACTGAAGAATTGCAATGTCTCCCTCGGTAATGGTTGAACCACTGGTCTGGCTGGCGAAGGTGGGTAAACTGCTGCCGAGAACGCCGGCCCCTACGGTCGCAGCACCGGCGACCAAGCTGTTCTTGAGGAACGAGCGCCGGTTGGCCGCACGATCCAGAACCTCCGTGAGTTGCTTCATGAGTTCTCTCCCTAATCACCGTATTCCTCTGCTGCATTGGGTCACGGTGTAAGCGGAGAGTAGCGCGCAGCGCTTTAGGCCCTTGTCATGTGCCGGTCAAAGCTTTGTATTTTCTTGGTGACTTTGTCTCTTGCTGCAGATTTGTGATCGGAGAAGAGGAAAATTTCGTGGGGCATTCCTTCAGAAATTTTCAAAAAGAACATGAGGCTATTATGGATGCGCTGGCAACCCGGTCGAGCGCCCGCGCGCTCCTAACTAGGTTCATGGATAGAATGGGTGTGAAGCACGCGCCGCATTTATTCCGGTTGTCGCAGGGTGCTCCCACCGGAGGAGCGATTTGAAAGGAAAAACTGGGAATGATTCGTTTCGCTGCAACTGCCGCTTTGGCTTTCCTCCTTGGTTCCATTGCCCTTGCTCAAGACTCAACCCCGAAAGTGCAGGTATTCGGAGGCTTTTCGCTGCTCCACGAGGATACCGGCAAACTCACGGGCCTAACCTTGGATACGGCGCTGCGTGCGCCTTCCGACACGTTCGGAATAAGATCCGATTTCACGGGCTGGACTGCGGAAGGGCAGTACAATGTAGACCGCTGGATAGGAATTGCTGCCGACTTCGGCGGACACAGGGGCGCGCCCGTCACGGCGTTGAATACCAGTGGCGTTAGCGGCCTGCCGAGCGAGAGTGAGTATTACATTCTGGCCGGGCCGGTGCTCTCTTATAGGAACAAGACCAGGCTAACTCCTTTTGCGCATGCGTTGTTTGGCTGGGAACGCACCAGCCTGAGCGCGAGTACGATCAGCGGGCTGGCATCGCCCGTAGCTATTGCCGCCACAACCTACGATGATTTTACGATGGCGCTGGGAGGTGGACTCGATTGTAAGATCGTCCGCCATGTTGCCCTTCGGATCCCGCAGGTGGACTACTTCCATACCAGCCTGAACTTAACTAAGTTTTACGACGACGCCTTCGGTCCTCAGCTACTTCAGGGGCTAGACCCATTTCAGGGGCTGGCAACGCGACAGAGAAATGTAAGAGTCTCGGGCGGAATTGTCTTGCAGTTCTGAGGTTTCTACTGCGCGGCGCATTCTAGCGAAAACTAAGATACGTACGGTGCTTTCTAGGGCAGACAAAACGCGTACACCGCGCTGCCTGCAGCGATTGCGACGTATTCCTTGCCGTCCACGGCGAACGCGATCGGCGCCGCATACACTGCACCCCCCATCTGGAAGTGCCACAATACCTTGCCGGTCGCCGCATCGAGAGCGATGAAGTTGCCTTCGGCGTCGCCCGTGAAAACCAATCCACCAGCGGTCGATAAAACACCGGACCATGTTGGAGACGTGTGCTCAAACTTCCACTTGATCTCCCCGGTCGCGGGGTCGA
>Ga0210391_10003429_pt1 | contig 13423 bp, 9 predicted proteins | sample IncBWC12OmetaG_FD_160573 | JGI IMG/M metagenome (GOLD analysis project Ga0210391, IMG submission 160573) | Forest soil microbial communities from Barre Woods Harvard Forest LTER site, Petersham, Massachusetts, United States - Inc-BW-C-12-O ... | reverse complement strand
CAAGTTGAAGGGCAAGGATTTTTTCGACGCGAAGGACAATCCGTACATCACGTTTCATTCGACCAAGATCGAGCAGACGGGGCCGACGACGTTCAATATTCCGGGGACGTTTACGATTCGTGGAGTGTCGAAGCCCGAGACGCTGAGCCTGAGCTTGCAGGGGAAGGGAACGGGGAGGGGAACTGTGTCGGGCTCGATGGCGTTCGATCGCAAGGATTACGGGATGAATAGCGGGATTCCGTTCATCAAGATTGCGGATCGCGTGGAGGTGGATGTGACGCTGGAGGCGAAGCAGGTCAGCGGGCCGAAGTTGGTTTATAAGGAGTAGACGCCGGGCGGACAGGTATTTTTACTGGGGCGGAAAATAAAATTCCCGATTGTGTGGTGGAAGTGTTTGAGGTGCGCGGCGTTTGAGTGGCGGGAAAAACGAAGAGAGATCCTTCGCCCTGTGAACAGGGCTCTGGATGACGTCAACTGCTGAAGTGGGCGCAGAAGTTAGGACTGGATTTGGACTAGGCCGTCGTCGCTCGACGCGGGTTTGGGAGCGATGCCGGACCAGCGTTGTGGGGCGAATTTGTTGGCTTTTAGGCGATTGGCTAGCTGGCCGACGGCTACGGAACCTTTGACGAAGTGGCCGATGCGGGCGGGGCCGACGACCTGCCTGGTCATGAGGGACTGGAGACCGATGCTGGCGGCGCAACCGCAGTTGGAGCAGTCGGGCTGGCCACCGAAGACGCAGGGCTCGACGCGGCTTTTGAAGTCCGCAGAGTAATTCGTGGACATTTTGGCAAAGATGCACGCGTCCGGACTTGCGGGCGGGTGAAGGAAGGCGTCCGCAATGGTTTTGTTCATTAGGAATTTCGGATAGGCCTTACCGAGCGCGGGAAGCTGCTCGGCGAGTTCGATGCGATTTTCGGGAGTGAGCTTTTCGGCGGACTCTTCGCCGATCTGCGGAGAGTAAAGGCTGACCCAGATGAGATTGACCTCGGGGCGCGCGTTCCAGAACGCGACGTAATCCTCAAGATAGCCGGGGCGCGAGAGCATTGGCCGAGTGATGGTCCAGTGGACGTTCACTTCGCGGCCGGAAATATTTTTGAGGATGCGCTCGTAGGTCGCGGGCTTGCGGCGAACGTCGTGATCGACCGGAAGACCGTCGACGGAGATCGCGACGCGGATGCGGGGGAGCTTCATCCAGTCTTCGGGAATGGGGATCACGGCGCTAGTGACGACCATGGTGAAGATGCCCATTTCGGAGAGGATTGGAAGGATGCGGCTGAGTTCCTTGTGACGGACGAGCGGTTCGCCGCCGACGAGGGAAACTTGCAAGGGCTTGTGTTTTTTGACGAGGGCGATGACGCCGTTGACAAGGTCGTCGCCGCGTTTGTCGTTGAGTTCGGAAAGCGTGATGCCGCCGCCGAGGTGCTGTTCGCCGTAGGCGTAGCAACCGGGGCAGGAGAGCGGACACTCACGCGTGATTTCGATCGAGAGCATGGGCGCGTGGCCGGTGAGAATGCGGCCCCAGGCGCCGAGGACTTCGCGTGCGCTAATGCTGGGCTTCGGAGTGCGTGGAAGCGAAGACGAATGCGTAGGCGTATTCGTACGATTCGACACGGTCATATGTGATTGTGATGCAAGTCGATGGCAGATGGGTGCTTTGTTTTTGGATGGGAGTGAGAAGAAGTAATAGGGGTGAGGGACATTAGAGAATTTTGAAGGATGAATGTACGGCGGATCTTTACGGAATCATTACAAGTTTTGCGTGGGTGCCGCGATTGGGCGTGTCGAGACGCGAGTGATTGTCCACGTTGATGCGAGTGGGGTCGTAGGAGGACAGCCTGGGCAGCAGGGTGTGCCACTGTAACATCGCGTGTCGGTCCGCGAGTGATTGTGTGCGCACTTATGTCGAGGTCATGGGATGACAGCCAGGTTGGCTATCCCACTAGCGCAGGAGGCTGTGCCACTAGCGCTGGGCGGACTCGCGGGAGGCGCCGGTGGTTTCGATCCAGGTTAGGGCGTCCATGACGGTGCGGAAGCCGCCGTGAGAGCCGAGCATGTTGGTCTCGTCCTTGGAGAAGAGAGGTTTGCGGCGGGCGGAGAAGGCCGAAGGATCGTAAGTGCCGCGGCGCGCGTGGAAGACGAAGACGTATTCGTGATGGCTCTTGTTGGCGTCGGACGGAGACATGATGGCGGAGTCGACGGTCTCGAGTGGAGCCCAGTCGGAGAAACCGTTGGCTTCGTGATGAACTTGCGTCGGCATGGTGACGCTGTAGAAGTCGACGTCATGCGTGAAGATGACGATGTAATCGACCATCGACTGCGTGGGAGCGGGGCAGACGGTGGGGAAGGCTTTTTTGCGATTCTGCTGGATCCACTTGTACTGGTTGGGCGAGAGGCCGTAGGCGACGAAGAACGAATTGCAATTGGCGGTGGATTCGGCGGCCGGGGCGTAGGTTTCTTCCTCGGTGTCTGGATCGACCGGGGGCTTGGCGGCGACGGGCTGTGCAGCTGGCGCGGATTTCGGAGCCGGCGCTGGGGCGGCGTAGGCGACGGTTGTCGTGGGCGCGGGTGCGGCGACTGGTTGCGGCTGCGGTTGTGGCGTTGGCGCAGGCTGAGGCTGCGGCGCGGGAGTCGCGGTGGTTAGCGTGACTTCCATTTCGCGCGCGGCGGGAGCTGGCGCTGGAGTTGATTTCGCGACGACTGCTGGCGCGGGCTGCGCAACCGGAGCGGGTGCGGCGGCAGGTTTCGGAGCGATAGTGGGAGGGGCGGGGCGCGATGCCGGCACGGGTTGTGGAGTTGGTTGTGGCGCCGGTGTTGCAGCGGCAACGACGACTGGTTTAGCTGCAGGCTGCGGCGCTGGAGCCGGGGTGGGCGCAGGAGTTGTAACCGCGACAGCGGCTGGTGCTGGCGATGCGACTGGAGTCGGCTGCGCGACGGGCGCGGGCTGCGGTGCAGGTTGAGGAGCTGGAGTTACGGCAGCGGCGGTTGGAGTTGGAGCAGGTTGCGCGACGGGCTGTGGGGCGGTCGCGGGAGTTGGCTTTGTTGCTGCAACGACGACGGGAGCGGGCGCGGCGGAGATGGTGGACGCACCCGTGGAGGGCGTCGACGCGAACGAGGATTTCTCAACGGTGGGCGCGGGATTATTGCGCTGGTTCGCGAGCATTTGTTGGGAGACGGCCTGGAGATCGTGCGAGTGATCTTCGGGCTCAGGAGGAATCGCGGATTTCGGAAACGCAGTGGCGGCGACGTAGCCTTCATCACCGGAGGCGGTGCGGATTTTTACGTAGCCTTTGACGCGATCGAGAATCTCGACCGGGTCGCCGCACTTGAGTTTGGTTTCGACGTTGAAGTCGACAAGCGTTTCGTAGACCCAGACGCGATCTTCATTGGCGCCGCAGCGCACGCCGATGGTGGGCGAGGCGCCGGCTTGCGGCGCTGAAGCCGCGGCGGCGGAGAGGATGACGGTTGCGAAAAGGAGTCTTCGAATCATTGAGGCCTCCGACGAATTTCAGTGAGCCGCAGAGCGCAAGGAACGAGCGGCGAACCGAGCGGGCCGTGCGAACCAGATAATAGGGCGAGTTCGGCGCGAACGGTGGTAGAACGAAACGCAAAAATTTGGGACGCGCGGGCACGCGCGATACGGCGCGAGACACGGCGAGCGATAGCGCGAAACGGCGGGACTAGAATCGAGACGTTCAGCACGGGTTTCCCAAGAACACCGTTGAAACAGGCCCGGAAAAGCGGGCCGAATCCCAATACCAGTATGGGGACAAGCGAAAGGTGGCCACAACTGGACAGGAGGGCAGATTTGGGGCTGCTCCGTACAGTTCGCCTTAGTATCGCCCTGCATGGCGGGGCGGTATTGCTGCACCCGGGAGCAAAGGCACACAGAAAGTATTTCTATGCCACACAAAGCACCGTAACTTTCGGCGGTAGGAAGGTCTTTAAGAGGTGCTTTTGTGGGAGTGGCTCAACCCCAGACCAACTGAGAGTGGTTCTCGCACAGACTCTAGAGTCTATGTTACAGCGCTGCGCGCCCAAGGCAGACAGGCGAACTCCGCGCGAGTCAGTCGGCGGTCTAGTGGGGCCAGCGCTTGTCGATGGTCATGGAGAGCTGACGGATTTCGGGGCGGTCGGCGTCGGTGCCGCAGCGGTGCTGCAGGGCGACGGCGTAATCGCGCGCGTTGCCGGGATCGCCATTTTTGTTTGCGGCGACGGCGGCGCCGAACTGGGAGTCGAAGCGGTTGGGCGCGACATTTTTTAGCGTGGCTAGGTATTCCTTCACGGCGAGGTCGGGGCGGTTCAGTTCGAGGAAGAGATCGCCGAGCATTTCGCGCGCGGGGATGACGACGTCTTCGAAATCTTCGCTCTCCTGGCGTTCCGCGGCGGCGCGCATGGAGGCGACGGCATCGTCACCGCGTTTTTCTGCGAAGGCGACCCAGGCTTCGGCTTCGAGCTGATCGACCGGCTTTCCGTCTTTGACTTCGTTGCCGTCTTTTTTGTCGCGCTCGTTGCGCGCGGCGACGGCGACGACGAGCTTGTCGAGATTGGCTTTCGCAGAGGCTGCATCGCCGGTGCGCGCAGAGCCGATAGCTTTTGCCCAATACGTCGGGGCGAGGTCGGCCTGATCGATTTCGAGAACGGGGAGAGCGGCGGCGTCTTTCCAGCGATGAAGGTCGAGCGCGTTACGCGCATCGAGATAGGACTGGCGCGTGGCGATGTGGTGAGCGTTCGCGCCGGGGACGTTCTTCAGGTCAGCGAGGACGGCGTCGGCTTTAGCAGCCTGTCCCATCTGCACGTAGCTGTAAGCCAGATAATCCATCGCGTGAAATTGATAGTGGTCTTCGCCTCCGTGCGCTTTCTCGGCTTCGGCAGCGGCGTTGGAAGCGGCGATGTTTGAATCGACCGACTCCTGCCACAGGCCGAGGCGGACGAAGATGTGCGATGGCATGTGGAGCGCGTGCGAAGAATCTGGCGCGATCTTCGCATAGGCGCGCGCGGCGTCGAGACCCTGCGAGGCGAGCTGCGGCGTGTCGGCGGCGTGGATGATGTAATGCGCGACGCCGGGATGATTCGGGTGCGACAGGAAGAGTGGTTGAAGAATCGCGAGCGCCTGCTTGCGCAGGTCGCTGGCGTTCTTTTCGTCTTTGTACGCGAGCGAGACTAGGGAGAGTGCGTAGAAGGTAGAAGCGTCAACGTCATCGGGATTTGCGGTGTGGACCTTGGCCATTGCTTCGGAGTATGCGCGAGTGCGGTCGGCGTAGCTGAGCTTGGGATCCTTCTTGAAATAGGCTGCTGCTGCGTCGATGTAGCCGCGTTCGAGCGGAGTGCCCGTTTTCAACTTTTGTGCTTCGGCGAGTTCGTCGCGGCCGTTGGTGAGCGCGATTGCGTCGGGGTTATCCCAAAGTTGGTGGTAGCGGGCCATCGCTTCGCCCCACAGAGCGATGGCGCATTTGGGATCGGCTTTCGCGGCTTGCACGAAGGCTTCTTCGGATTGCTGGTATTGGAAGGAATGCATGAAGGCCACGCCGGAAATGATTGAAGGCTTCGCGGCGGCGTTGCAGGAGTTGGGAAATTCGACGGTGCCGAGTTGGTCGGGTGAGGTTGCGGCGCGCGCGACTACGGCGGACCCGCCACACGCGATTGCAACGCACAACGCTGCTCGCAAAACTCGATTCATGACTCGATCCTTTCGCACCGCGACTTTTTTGCGCGGCTTGTGCAAGCAACTTCAGGGGCTAAAGCCCTAGATTTCTTGTCGCGGTTAGGGGGGACCTAAAGGTCCGCCCTCCTTAATGTTTCTTGTGGTGGCCTGCTCGGCGCTTTTTGTCGTAACGCGCGAGGGCCTGCTCGATCACCGGATACGCAACCGCGGCGGGCTGAATGTCGTCGACCTCGACGACTTTGCCTTCGAGCTTTTTGTAGTCCTGGAAGAAACGCTTGACCATCGCGAGCTTGTGCGGCGGCAGCTCGCTGGCTTCGTGGTACGAGTTGTATTCGGGATCGGCGGTGGCGACGGCGATGACTTTGTAGTCCTTGGTGCCGGAATCGATCATGGCCATGAGGCCGATGGTGCGGGCGTGCATGATGGTGAGAGGCACGACGGGGACCTGGCAAAGCACGAGCACGTCGAGCGGGTCGTGATCTTCCGCGAGCGACTGCGGGATGAAGCCGTAATTCGCCGGATAGTAGACGGCGGAGTAGAGCACGCGGTCCATCTTGATGATGCCGCTTCCTTTGTCGAGCTCATACTTAACGCTCGAGCCGAGCGGGATTTCGATGACGGCGAGAAATTCGTGCGGGATGTGTTCGCCGGGACTCAAATCGTGCCATGGGTGCATCGTGTCTCCTCCGAGTGAAAGTATAAATTAGTTGGTTCGAACTTCGGCGCGGCCCGCGGATGGCGGCGGGACAGTGTGCGAGCCGAAGTTCAACGCTGCATTAAGGCCGGGCAGGTTCGTGCCAAGCGCACCTGTGGCCGGAGCTTCCGCAGCCGCGACGGGGCGGTTGGTGTAAACGACTTTGCCGCCGCGCCGTGTAAGAACGTAAATCGTTGATGGGTCGAGATTTTTGAGCGCGCGATTTTTCAGATATTCCGGCGTGAAAAGATAGACGCGATTGGGCGCATTCCAGAGCTTCACGAAGGAGTCGTCGTCTTCGTAGACGTGAGGCGCATCGGGCCAGAAGGATCCGAACCAGAGATCGCCGGCGACGCCGTTGAGCACGTGAACCTGGATGCCGGTGTAAAAATTCAGGTCGGAGCCGGTTTCGTAGACGCCGTTGATTACGATGGTTTCGCCCGGCTGATACATCTTCTTGATCTCGAGCGCGATTTCCTTCGAGGCGATTTCGGGCGAGAAGATGATGTAACCCTGCCAGACGCAGAAGAGAATCACGAGGGACATTGCGAGCAAGGCGAAGTTTGCCTTGATGGCATCACCACGGCGGCGGAAAAACCAGCAAGCGAGCGAACCGACGAGCATACCGACGCCAATTTCCCAGAGCGGAGCGCGGAACAGGCCGAACGATTCAACGGAGAGATCGCCCATGTGGCCGAGGGAGAGTTTGTATCTAGAAGGATGAGGAGTGAGCACCGCGCCGATATCGGTGCCCGCTGGGAACGAATGAGTTTGCGAAAGCAGCCACATCGTTGCTGCGAATGCAGCGACGCCGACGACGACTAGAACGAGAGAAGCGACGCGGCCGGCGCGACGTTCGCGGCTATCGGCGGCGGATTCACTTTCCCGTTGCATCCATCCGCCAATCAGCAGAGCGAGAGCCGGAATCGCGGGGAGCGAATAGTATTCCTGGCGGCTGGAAAAACTGAAGAACAGCATGATCATGACGGCCCAGATCGCGCAGAACAGGTTGGCGCGGGAGCGGGAATCGAGATTCGAGCGCCAAGTACGAATCTTCGAGGGAATTTCGCGAAGGGCCGGCACGAGAAAGACGATCCAGGGAATCAGGAAGATCAGCAGCATTCCCCAGAACAGACCGAGGTCGACTTTGTCGTAATCGTACGGAACACGCTTGCCGAGGTAGCGCATTACGTGTTCGTTGATGAAGTACGACCAGAAAAAGCCTTTGGCCATGGTGCCGGGAATGGCGGGATTGCGAAGCGAAGCAAGAATGTGCCAAGGCGCGGCGATGACGAAGAAAATGATCGCGCTCGAAACGAGATGTAGCTTCCAGATTTTCTTCAGATCTCCGGTGAGGAACAGATAGACCGGAATGATGAGGCAGGGAAAGACGATGGCAATGAGGCCTTTGGCCAAAACGCCGAGTGCAATGGTGCTGACGAGGGCCCAACAGAGCGAGCGCGACGGCTGGACTTGTTCGGAAGCACGGAGGAAGAAATAGAGGCCTAGAGTAAGAAACATGGCGACGAGGACGTCGGAAATCAGGAAGCGCGTGAAGACGAAGACACCGAGGGACGTGGCGACGACGATAGCGGAGTAAAAGCCGCCTTCGCGGCCGAAGTAGCGGCGGCCAAATATAAAGGTTGCGGCGATGAGGCCGAAGACGCAGAGGGCGAGAGGCAGGCGCGTCTGCCATTCGCCGACGCCGAAGAGTTTGTAGGAAATCGTGACGGCCCAGTAGAGCAGCGGCGGCTTTTGGAGGTAGCGGAGGCCATCGGTGTAAAGCGTGACCCAGTCGTGGTTTAAGAGCATTTCGCGCGAGGCTTCGGCGTGGACGGAGTCGGCATCGTCGAGCAGCGCGGGGCGGAAAAGGCCGGGAAGATAAACGATAGCCCAAGTGAGGATGAGGAGGGTCCAGCAGCGCGCGTCGGTGAAAAACGACGATCCTTGAGATGGGCGCTGAACGGTGGACTGGTCAGACTTCAAGTAAGCGGGCTCTCCCTCGAAACTCGTTGTGCCGGTTGAAACTGATCCACAGGACGGCTGCGGCAGGCGGACGCCAGCGGGTGCCGCGCGCACAGTGCAGTGTTAAATTTTAGCCGATGTGAGCAGGTTTGTCAGTGAGACGCGGGCTTCTGCGCGGGTGAGGAGGATGAAGAAGCAGGTGCCGTCGGTGCTGGAGCTGGCGTGGCGACGTGCGGGCCGGTGCCGCAGAGATTGTCGATCTGAAGCTGGAGCGCGTCGTCGAACTGTGCGCCGTTACGAGATTTCGTGGAGCAGATTTGCGCGGCTGAGAGCTGAAGTGCGCCGCGGAGGTCGGCGCCGTCGAGAATCGCGTCACGGAGATTTGCGCCATTGAGGACGGTGCCGTTGAACTGGGCGCCGGAGAGATCCGCGCGCGAAAGATCGGCGTCAATGAAGATGGCGGTGGCGAGCTGAGCGTTGCGCAGATTCGCGCCGGGCAGCTTGGCGGACCAGAAGTAGGCTTCGCGCAGATCGGAGTGTTCGAGATTCGCGCCGTCGAGGTGCGCGTCGCGAAGGTCGGCTTTGTTCATGTTGCCGCGAATGATGGAGGCGTTTTCAAGGTGCGAGCCGTAGAGGCTGGCGCCATCCATGCGGGCATCGATGAGCGTGGAGCCGGTGAGCGTGGCATAAGAAAGGTTCGCATTGCGAAGATCGGTGCGAGAGAGCGTGGCGCCGACGAGCGAAGCTCGGTCGAGATTCACGCGGCTCATCTGGGCACGATCAAGATTGGTGTTTTCGAGCGTCGACTGGCTCAGGTCGGCACCGCGCATGTCAGCCTGGGACATGAAGGCGCCATTGAAATTCGAGCGGAACAGGTGCGCGTTGGCGAGGAAGACGCCGTAGGCCTGCGCGTAACGGAAGTTTGAGCCGACGAGGCGCGCGCCGGTGACGTTGGCGAGTTGCGCGTCGGAACCGTCGAAGCCTTCGGGCTTGCGCGAGATCGAGGCTTCGGTGAGTTCGGCGTAGGGATCGATGCCAACGGCCCAGAGGCCGGCGGGCGCCCAGCGGCGGATGTTTGAGGCGCCGTACTGCGGGGCGCGTTCGGTGTCGCGAGGTACGCCGTAGATGGTGCCGAGCGAGAGGAACGTGAGGATTCCGAAAATAATCGCGAGGCCGTGGACGGGCTTGACGGCTTTGAGCTTGTCGAGGATCGGATGGCGGTCGTCTGACGATGTGAGCCAAGCTTCGGCGGAGCGGCCGGTGCGCGTGGTGCAGTAAAACGCGACGGAGATCGAGAGCAGAATCAGTACTTCGTGGAGCATGGTGCCGTGGATGTCCTGCACAGTGAGGTAACGCGCCCAGAAAATAAGGATGACGAGGGGCACGGTCCAATAGGCGAGGAGGACGGAAACCGTTTTTTCGATGCGGCGGGTGGAGGGTGCGTGCGCGTTCATCCAGTGGAAGTGGGTTCGGAGCAGGCCGGAGATGATGCGCGAGCCGCCGGAGTTGAGAGTGCGGCCGTCGGGAAAGACAGCGGGGAGTTCGAGTACGGCGTCCCAGACGCGCTGAAGGTTGTAAAGGAACCAGAGATAAACGACGAATAAGACGATCGGCGCGACCAGGTAGAGCTGGTCGGACGGCAGCGCGCCGGCGAGAGCCCGCGACGGGATGAAAGAAAGGATGCCGGAATCGGCAAGGAGCTGGACGTCGCGGGTCTTGAAAATCATGACCAGCGCGATGACCGAAAGCACGAGGGTGGTGCTGAACAGGCGGACGGCGACGACGGAAGCGCGCGCGAAATCGGTGAGAGCGCGAAATTCGAGGACGGGGGCGGGGAGCGAGGCTTCGTGAACGTTGGCGCCGGCGATCTGGCGCGGAACGAGGCCCATGGAATTTTCGAGCGAGGCGCCTTCGAGATTCGCACCTTCGAGGTTGGTGCCAACAAGGCAGGCTTCGCTGAAGTCGGCGCGGACCAGGCACGCTTCGCGAAGATCGGCGAGGAGCAAGTCGGCGGCGCGGAGATTGATGTCTTGGAGGTCTGCGTAACGAAGATTGACGCTGATGAGTTCGGTGCTCTCATAACTGCCCTTGCGCAGATCGGCGCGCGTGCCCAAGGCGCCGTGCGAATCGACCCACTCTTTGTGAGCCGCGAGAGTTTCTTCGAGAGCCCATTCGTTGGGATCGACGCGGGGTTTGAGGACGTAGGCGTCGGGCGCGACGTCGGCGAGGGCGGGCACGGTTTGGGCGTGGACTTCGAAGAGTTCGCCGGTGGGATTGTTGAGTTGGGGCGAGGTGACGGAGCCGATGCTGGCCAAGAGTTCGTCGATGTCGGTGGGTGCGTCGAGATTCTTGGCTGCTTGCGGGAGCTCGTCAGCGACGGATGGTGATTCGGGTTCGTCGGGCTCGACGGATTTGACGGGAGTTTCGAGTTTCGGTTCTGGTTTTGGCGCGGGGGGCTCGGATTTTGATTCGAGCGCGGGGGCGGAAACAGCGTGAGGCGGGGGCGCTGGTGCGAGTCTTGCGGCCGGCTCGGGTGCTTTTGGCGCGGTAGCCGCGTCGACGGCGATCGTTTTTGCGGCGGGAGCTGTGGCGGCCGGAATCTGCTGCGGCACAACGGCTGACTCGGATTTTGGTGACGCGACGGCGTCGGGAACTTTTGTTGCGGGCGCGATGGGCGCTGGCTTGGAGGCAGCCGCGGGTTGCGCGGCGGTTTCGATTTTCAATTCAGGCGCGGGAGTGTCGGCGACGAAGGGCTTAGTTTCATGAGCTTTGGCGAGTAATTCGTCGAGAGCGGGGGAGACTACGGCGTCGGCTGCGGGCGTAGGTGCGGCTTGCGGCTGAACGAGAAATTCCTGCGCTAGAAATTCGCGGAGCAGCGCTTGCTGGAGCGGGTCGGAGTCGGCATTCGCGACGGGAGGCTTGGCGGTGTCGACGGGCTGAGCGTCCTGTGCTTGGGTCGCAGCGTCTTCGCGCGGACCGGGATCGAGCGGAAGCGTAAGCGTGCTGGAACGGCTGCCTGAAAACAAAGATTTGAATGAAAACGGCATAAGACGAAACTCATCCCCCGATGAGGACTGCGACTCGCGTGAAAGGCGCGGCGCTGTGTCAGCTATATAAAAGGGGGCGTCGAGACGCAGAACGCCCTCGGACCATGTTAATTCGGAACCGGCGGGTCGCGCGGGAGACTAACCCGGCGGTTTCTGAAACGATTCCTGTACAACAGTGCAGCGGAAGTACAGCTGTACGCGGGCTGTGACGGGGGAAGCGAGTGCAGGTCGGGGCGGGGCTGCACATGTGCGGGTTTCGCAGTATCCTTTATTGCTGCGGGTGCAAGCGCGGGATGTGGTTGGGCGCGAGACTTCAGGAGGGGATTGTGGAATCGAAGGCGGCGGTTGTGGCGGACGCGAATCACCGGGTCGAATCGGACAGCATGGGGAAGATTCTGGTGCCGAATGACCGGTATTACGGGGCGCAGACGGCGCGTTCGCTGATTCACTTCGACATCGGGAACGACACGATGCCGCCGGAGTTGATTCGCGCGTTTGGCATTTTGAAGAAGGCCGCGGCGCTGGTGAATCACGATCTGGGGAAGCTGCCGGCGGAGAAGACCAAGCTGATTTCACAGGCCGCCGACGAGGTGATTGCGGGGAAGCTTGACGCGCATTTTCCGCTGCGGATCTGGCAGACAGGAAGCGGCACTCAGACGAACATGAACGCGAACGAGGTGATCTCAAATCGCGCAATCGAGATTGCGGGCGGCGTGCTGGGCTCGAAGAAGCCAATCCATCCGAACGACGACGTGAATATGTCTCAATCGTCGAACGACACGTTTCCGACGGCGATGCATATTGCGGCGGCGAGCCGGGTGGCGGAGGCGTTGATTCCGTCGGTGACGAAGCTGCGCGATGCGCTGGATGCGAAGGCGAAGGAATTTTCGAGCGTGGTGAAGATCGGGCGGACGCACTTGATGGATGCGACGCCGTTGACGGTGGGGCAGGAATTTTCGGGCTGGGTGAGCCTGCTCGATCGCGATATCGAGCGGCTGAAGGAAGTGCTGCCAGGGCTGTACGATTTGGCGATTGGTGGGACGGCGGTGGGGACGGGGCTGAACGCGCATCCGGAATTCGCGGAGCGCGCGGCGAGAAAGATTGAGGAGTTGACGGGTCTGCCGTTCCGTTCGCACCCGAATAAATTCGCGGCGCTATCGGCTCATGACGAGATTGTGTTCGCGAGCGGAGCGCTGAAGACGCTCGGCGCATCGTTGATGAAAATTGCGAACGATGTACGGTGGCTGGCGTCGGGCCCGCGCGCGGGGCTGGGCGAGCTGATGCTGCCGGAGAACGAGCCGGGTTCGTCGATCATGCCGGGAAAGGTGAATCCGACGCAGTCCGAAGCGATGACGATGGTGGTGGTGCAGGTGTTTGGCAACGACGCGGCGATCGGATTCGCGGGCTCGCAAGGGAACTTCGAACTGAACGTTTACAAGCCGGTGCTGATTCACAACTTTTTGAATTCGGTGCGGCTGCTGACGGATACGTGCGGGTCGTATCGCGAGCACTGTGTGGAAGGAATGCAGATTGACGTGGCGCGGATCGAAGCGAACGTAAAGAATTCTCTGATGCTGGTGACGGCGCTCAGCCCGAAGATCGGATACGACAAGTCGGCGGAAATCGCGCATAAGGCGCATCACGAGCGGACGAGTTTGCGCGAGGCGGCGCTGAAGCTGGGGTATTTGACGGCGGACGAGTTCGACACTCTGGTGGACGCGGAAAAAATGACGCGCCCGTAGGTGCGCTGCGGCAATAGTTGCCGAGCGCAACGGCGTTAGTTTGGGAATCTCGACTGTTGTGCGGCGAGGGCGACGTTCCGCAATGAAACATTATTGCTTGGTTTGAAAAAAATCTTACGTAGTTATTCAGATTTCCTTTAACACTTGGATCAACCTTCATTAGATTTTTCTCCCCCTTCCTATAAATCTTGAGGCCTTCCCCTTCCTCAGGAGCAACCCATGCGTTTGTTATTGGCGGAAAGCGATCCGGCGCTTGCAGCGTTTTTGCAGCGCAGTTTCGATACTGAACATTATGCGGTGGAAGTGACGAAAG
>Ga0210391_10003426_pt1 | contig 13431 bp, 9 predicted proteins | sample IncBWC12OmetaG_FD_160573 | JGI IMG/M metagenome (GOLD analysis project Ga0210391, IMG submission 160573) | Forest soil microbial communities from Barre Woods Harvard Forest LTER site, Petersham, Massachusetts, United States - Inc-BW-C-12-O ... | reverse complement strand
AACCGGCCACCGCCCGGCAGTTATACGGCGCGCCCGCAGCCGCGCCGAAGTCCGCCGCATTATCTTGCGGGTGCATCGGAACTGGCCTAAATTGGCGCGCCATGTTTCGCGCCGCGACTTCATAAAGTCCGTTCGATCGTCAATAAGTCCGCGCTTTTGTCTCCGGGTGCCCATGCCGCGACCTACCGACCTGCACCATCTGCTGCGGACGGGCACGCGTCAGGATCATGCGCAGATCGATCAGCTGCTCTCGACTTTGGATCTGCAGTCGCCAACGGACTACGGACGGTTCCTGAATATTCACGCTGAGGCGCTGACTCAGCTCGCAGGGCACACACCCGCTACCGACCGCGCGGACATGGCCGCCCTCTTGGGCTGCCTGCAAAGCGATCTTGGGAATTACGAGACTGGCCGGGTGATCGACTTTGCACCGGCCGAGCACGAGCCCCTGGGCCGTCAGCTCGGCGTCTCCTATGTCATTCGCGGATCGCGTCTGGGAGCGCAGGTGCTGATTCGGCGGCTCGCAGCCGTGGCGCCGCGCGCCTATCTGGCGTGGCAGCCCGCGATGTCCTGGCCCGATTTTCTCCTGCGTCTGGAGGCCTTCTCCCGCACGCAGCCGCCCGCTTGCGCGCAGCAGGTTCTCGAGGGGGCCCGATGGGCCTTCGGTGTATTTCTGCGCGTGGCGCAACCCGCCACGGAGCTCGCCTCATGAATGCGCCTGTCACGCCCGAGTCCGTCGACCTGGCTGAATGCGATCGCGAGCCGATCACGCGTCTTGAACGGATCCAATCCTTTGGCTGCCTGTTGGCCTTTGCCAAAGACTGGACCACGGTGCGCGCCTCGGCCAATCTGGAGGAGTTTCTGGGGCTGAAGCCGGAGCAGGTCATCGGCGCGAGCGCCGATGGTTTCCTGGATCCGGAAACGCTGCACGATATTCGCAATCGCATGCTGGCGCTATTTTTTACTCGGGGAACCGAGCGCCTGTTCGGCGTGAGCCTGCGTGAGGGATATCCGCGGTTCGACGTCGCGGTCCATCAAAGCGACGGCTTCTATATTCTCGAGGCAGAGCCGTCCGGCACCACCGGGGCTATCGACGCCGCGATGATGGTGCGCGGGGCGATGGCGCGGATGCAAAGCCTGGCATCCCTGGATAAATTTCATCGCGAGACGACCCGCCAGGTCAGGGCAATCACCGGCTTCGATCGGGTGATGATCTATCGATTTGATGAAGAAGGCGCCGGTGAAGTGATCGCCGAATCACTCAGTCCGGGAATGGAAAGCTATCTGGGGCTGCACTATCCGGCCAGTGACATCCCGCAGCAGGCGCGCGCGCTGTACCTTCGCAATCCGTTTCGCATCATCGCCGATGTGGCATCGCCGACGGTCGTGCTGCTGCCTTCATCGCCGACGACGCCACCCCTTGATCTGACACTGTCAGTGACGCGCGCCGTATCGCCAATCCATATTGAGTATCTGCGCAACATGGGTATCGCCGCGTCCATGTCGCTCTCCATCATCGTCGAGGGGCAACTGTGGGGACTGATTGCCTGTCATCAGGCCAGTTCCCGACGCACGGATTTTGTGGTGCGTACCGCCGCAGAGTTCTTCGGCCAGATGTATTCGATGACCCTTGAAGCGCGGCTGCGGAAGATCGCCGACGAAGAAGATACGCGGGTTCGTGAGGCGACCACCCGATTGATCCAGGCAGTGGTCGGCGATGACGCATTGATTACGCGTGTGCAGTGGCTGCAGGATGAGATCCAGGACATCATTCCGTGTCACGGAACGGTGGTGCTCGTTCGCGGCCGCGCCCTCAAGAGCGGCATGGTGCCCACCGAGGCCGACCTCACCATCCTGCTCGATGTGCTGCAACACAGCCCGCATGGACAGGTGATCGCCGCATCCCACCTGAGCGCGTTTGTACAGCAGCCTGAGAGCCGTGAAGGAGGGCCCGCGGGATTTCTCGCCATCCCCCTGTCCAGTACGCCGCGGGACTATCTGCTGCTGTTTCGGGGGGAGCAGGTCAAGGATATCAATTGGGCCGGCAACCCCGTCAAACCCACGGCCGGGCGCACCGAAGAGCGTATATCGCCGCGCAAGAGCTTTGCGGCATTTCTCCAGGTGATCCGCGGCCGATCCGCCCCCTTCACAAAGCGCGAACGGCGCAGCGCTGAAGCCATCCGGGCGGCGCTCATCGAGGTATCGCTGCGGGTATCCGAGAGCACGGATGAGGCACGCAATCGTCTTGTCGACCGGCAGGAGACTTTGATTGCCGAGCTCAACCACCGGCTGCGAAATGTTTTCGGCCTGATGCGTGCACTGGTCAATCAAACGCAAGGGGATGCCACGGATGTGACAGGTTACGCGGAAGCCCTGGTGGGTCGCGTCCATGCCTTGGCCAAGGCCCATGATCGGGTGACGAGCAAGAACGGTGCGGCCGCGCCCCTCTCGAGTCTGTTTCACGACGAGATCAATGCGTATGTGCCATTGCAGCGTGATCGCTTTGTCATTCATGGGCCGGAGGTGCTGCTGCGGCCGCTGGGGTTCTCGGCGCTCGCGCTCGTCATCCATGAGCTGGTGACGAATTCCTTGAAGTACGGTGCCTTGTCCGCACACGGACGGGTCGATGTCGTCGTGACCCAGACCGAGGAGGGGACGCACCTGCACTGGCGCGAGAGCGAGGGCCCACCGGTCACGCCTCCTTCCAGGCGCGGGTTCGGCTCCGTGGTCATCGAACGTATCGTTCCGTTCGATCTGCAGGGACGGGCGCAAGTCCACTATCTGTCCACTGGCTTCGAGGCTTTGTTCTTTGTCCCGGCCGAATACATCGATATGAAGTCGATTCGCGAGGGCGACGTTGAGCCGCCCCCGCCGCAGTGGAACGTCGCTACGCCGGGTGCCAGGCCGCTGGAGGGGGTCTTGGCGCTGCTCCTGGAAGACAATCTGATCGCGGCGCTGGAGGCCGAAGACATGCTCAAGGCGTTCGGTGCCAAGACGGTATGGACCGTCGCAACGGTGGCTGCTGCGCGGCAGATCCTCGCCGATTATCCGGTCGGGTTCGCCATGCTCGACGTCAATGTGGGGAGCGAGAATAGCTTTGGATTGGCCGCCGAGGTGCGGGAGAGGGGCATTCCGTTTCTATTCGCTTCGGGGTATGGCGATGCGTTGCCGCAGGGACTGGGCGGCCTCAGCGTCCCGGTCGTCGTAAAACCGTATGAGCGCAATCAACTGTGCACGGCGATCGCACAGCTCCTGAGCGGGTAACGCCCGGCTTCACGGCAGTGCGCCAAGGGACTGTGGAAACTTCATGGTGAAGACGCAGCCGTCACCCGGGGCTGAACGCACCGATATCACCCCACGGTTCATCTGTACGATCTGGCGTGAAACGCTCAGGCCGACCCCCGTCCCGTTGCGCTTGGTGGTGAAGAAAGGGACGAAGACATTGTCCAGATGTTCCGGTGAAATGCCGCTGCCGTTGTCGATCACCTGCAGCAGGATCTCATTCTGGGAGTTGCGCGTGGCGCGCAGGGTGAGGCGCGGTCCAGAATGCCCTGCCAGCGCGTCGATGGCGTTGCGGATGAGGTTGATCAGCACCTGTTCGGTCTGACCGGCATCGGCGCGGATGCTCAGCGCCTCCCCGATGCACTGCACCTCGAGCGCAATGCCATGCGTGTCCAGATCGCTCGACATCAGAGTGCGTACCCGCTCGAGCAGCGGTCGCAGCTCGACATCGTCGAATACCGGCTCGGGAAGCTTGGCAAAGCTGCGATAGGCACGCACGAAATCCAGCAGGCCGCGGCTTCGCGTGTGGATGGCCGTGACACTGCGCAGCATGTCATCCTGCTGCTGCGGCAGCAGTTCACGGATAGTCGCCGGCGTGCTCGTTTCATCGATCATGGTCTCGCGCACCAGGCCGCTGAGCGAGATGATGGGCGTGACGGAATTCATGATTTCGTGAGTCAGGACCCGGATCAACTTTTGCCAGGAGTCGGTTTCCTGGCGGTCCAGTTCATCGCGAATGTTCTGGAATGAAACCAGTTTGTACCGCTGACCGAGCAGCTCGAAGGTCGTCGCGTACAGCAGCAATTGCAGGTTATCGTCTTCCCGCGAAACCGCCAGGAGCGTGCGTTCACCGTCGTCCAGTGTTTGCAGTACTTCCGGCAGACGCGGGTCGATGCGCGCGAAGGTGTGCCAGCTATTCAGGTAGGGCAGACCGAAGAGCTGTCGAGCGGGCTTGTTCATCATCCTGACGTAGCCGTGTTCGTCCAGGCAACACAGGGCAATGCTGACGTGCTCCACGACCGCTTCCAGATATTGCAGATTGGCGGCTTTTTGCAGATTCAGCCGTCGCAGTTCATCGCTCAGGAAGTGGTACGCGGATTGCAGCTCGGTGAATATCTGACCTTTGTATGGCAGGGAAAGCGGCGTCGAATAGTCATTGTGCGCCACGAAACTCAGGAAATTCGTAAGTTCCCGCGCAGTGCGTTCAAGGTAGTGAATCAGTTCGACACCGGAAATCACGATCAGGGCGAAGCACAGCGCAGGCGTCGCCAGCCAGTTGGTATTGAGCAGACTCCATGCCAGGGCCAGAGACAATGCGATCAGGATCAGCACCCGCACCAGAACATTGGCGCGAAAATTATTGAAGCTCATAGCGCGTCATTTTTCGATACAGCGTCGTGCGGCTGAGACCCAGCGATAGCGCCGCCTTGCTCAGATTCCCCTGATGCAGCGCTATGGCTCTCTGGATGGCCTGTTTCTCCAGCATCTCGAGATTGAGTATCACGGGCTCCTGAACATCAGGCGCAGCGGCGAACGGCAGATCGTCCAGGTGCAGCGTACCGCGCTCGCTCATGATGACCAGCCGTTCGATGACATGCCGCAGTTCGCGCACATTGCCGGGCCAGGAGTATTGCTTGAGCTTTCGGGTAGCCGCGGCGTCGAATCCCGGTTCGGGTTTGTTGTATTTGCGGGCGTAGATCCGCGCGAAGTGCGCGGCGATTGCCGGAATATCATCGACGCGCTCGCGCAGTGCGGGTACGCGAATCTCGATGGTATTGATACGGTACAAGAGGTCCTGGCGGAATTGCGAGCTGGCGCGCAGGTCCGTTGCTGAAAGATTGGTTGCACAGATCAGGCGTGCGTCGATCTTGATCGGCCGGTCCGAGCCGACCCGGGTCACGGTCATGCTCTCGAGTGCGCCAAGCAGCTTGGCCTGCATGGCCAGGCTCAGATTGCCGATTTCATCCAGAAAGAGCGTGCCGCCGCGTGCGACTTCAAAGCGGCCCGCACGATCCTCGCGCGCATCGGTGAACGCCCCGCGGCGATGGCCGAACAGCTCAGACTCGAACAGTGACTCCGTCAGCGCGCCCAGATCCACCGCGATGAAGGGGTGGCCTTGACGCAACGACTGGCGGTGAATCTCCCGGGCGACCAGTTCTTTGCCGGTGCCGTTCTCACCAAGAATCAGGACATTGGCTTCGGTGCGCGCGACCTTCGCGATGCTCGAGAGCACCTGGCGCAGGCCATCGGAGTCGCCGACTATCTGATCGGCTTCCGCAACCGGGTGTTCATTCAGCGTGCGCTGCCTGCGCTGCAGGCTTGCGACTTCACGGTCGGCACGGGCCAGCCTCGACACGGTCGATACGGTGGCCACCAGCTTGGCGTTGTCCCACGGTTTGACCACGAAGTCCGCGGCGCCTTCGCGCATGGCGTTCACCGCCGTCTCGATGCCTCCGTAGGCCGTCATGAGGATGACCTTAGTGTCCGGTGCGATGGCCTGCGCGGTCTTCAGCCAGTCGATGCCCTCGCGGCCGGAAGTCGCCCCGGCAGAGAAATTCATGTCCAGCAGAATCACATCGAAGGCACGTTGCGACAGCAGCGTCTTGATCTGCGCCGGGTCGGCGGCCGTGACGACGGTCTGAAAATATCCCTTCAGCACCAACTCCGCCGCAAGCAGCACTTCGGAGTCGTCGTCCACAATCAGAATGTCGCAGGGCAGAAGTTGCATGGCTTTTCGGGTGTACAGCTGTTTCATAGTGGAACACAATCTGTTTCATATCTGAACAGTTCAGTGGCGACCGCACCGAGCCAGAACAACCGGCCGCTCGTAAGTCATTGAATCCATGACGCCTTGCCGGCCGCCAGGCGTTGGCATGCATCTTGATCTCCCAATCTCCCATGCATGGATAGGACCATCGAAAAAAAGGGCTGGTCGCCGTCGCGCTGGGTCATCAGCGGGGGGCTGGCTGTCATCGTCGCGGTCGTGATCTGGCAGATCATGAGCCGCACCGCGAACTCACGGCTGAGTGTCGATGCAACCCGTGTGACCACAGCGCAGGTGCACACGGGTGAATTTTTGGATTACTACCCCTTCGATGGAACCGTGCAGCCGGCGACTTCCGTCTATCTGGACGTCGAAGAGGGTGGCCGGGTCGAAGAAATCATCGATGACGGCGGCCAGCATGTTGAAAAGGGCGATCTGATCCTGCGGTTCTCAAATGCTTCACTTGAGCGCCAGACCATCCAGACCGAGGGCACGTTGCTTTACAACCTCAATGCGCAGCGCAGCACCCAGCATGATCGCGCGCAGACCGTCAATCTGTTGAAAGAGACGCTGCTGGATCTGGATCACGACATACTGGATGCGCAAAATAAAGATCAGCGCTACGCGAAGCTGATCAAGGAAGGCAATGCAGCCATCTCGCAGGAGCAGTTCGAGACCCAGCACAACCAGCTCCAGTATCTGAAAGACAAGCGCGCCTTGATGGCAGAACGCATTCGACAGGAGGATGCGGCGAGCGCGCGGGAAATCGACGAGGAGCAAAGGTCGATCGACTCAGAGCTAAAGAGCCTGGACATGCTGAAGGGAATCGAAAAAGGCCTGGAAGTTCGAGCACCAATCAGCGGCGAGCTGTCAACCATCGATGCACAAGTTGGGCAGAACATCGCCGCGGGGCAGCGCATCGGTCAGATTGATCTGCTCGACAAACTCAAGGTGAACTTGAGCATCGATCAGTTCTACATCAGCCGGGTACAGCTCGGCACCATCGGACATGTGAATCTGGACGGCAAAACCTGGGATGTGAAAATCCAGAAAATCTATCCGGAGGTCAAGAGCAGCGCTTTCGCCGCCGACGCCGTCTTCATCGGCGAAACGCCCGAGTCGCTCAAGCGCGGACAGACTCTGACAATCGAGCTTACCTTCGGCGCACCCTCGCATACGCTGATGGTCAGCAAGGGTAGCTTCTACCAGGAAACCTCCGGCCGCTGGGTATATGTGGTCTCCAAGGACGGGCGCAGTGCCCGCAAGACTGAAGTGCGGCTCGGCCGCCAGAACCCCCTGCAGGTTGAAGTGCTCGACGGCCTGCACGAAGGGGACCGCATCATTACCTCGGGCTACGACAGCTTCAATGGCGTCGACGAACTGCAATTCACCGACTCGATCAACTCCAATCGGGGCAGCACATGATTTTTGAAACGGAAAACCTGACGAAGATTTATCGCACGGAAGTTGTTGAAACGACTGCTGTCGATGAAATCAATTTTTCCTTAAGCCCCGGACAGTTCGTCTCGGTCATGGGCCCCTCCGGCTGCGGCAAGTCGACGTTGCTGCACATTCTGGGACTCATCGACAGCCCGAGCGGCGGTCGCTTCCGCTTCATGGGCGAGGAAGTCGCAGGCTACCCGGAAAGCAAGCGGGCGAAGATACGCAAAGCGCATATCGGGTTCGTATTCCAGAGCTTCAACCTAATTGACGAACTAACGGTGTATGAGAATGTCGAGCTGCCGCTCATCTATGGCGGTGTCGCGGCGCACGAGCGCAAGACGCGGGTCGAAGCGGTGCTTGAGAAGATGGACATTGTGCACCGTCGGGGGCACTTCCCGGCGCAGCTGTCGGGAGGTCAGCAGCAGCGTGTGGCGGTGGCTCGCGCCATCGTCAATCGCCCGAATGTGATCCTGGCCGATGAGCCGACCGGAAACCTCGACTCCGAGCACGGCGACGAAGTCATGAAGATGCTGCTGAAGCTCAACGAGGAGGGTACGACGATCCTCATGGTGACTCACTCGGCCACCAATGCGGCTTTCAGCGGACGGATCGTCAGCCTGCTGGACGGAAAAATCGTCTCTGACAAGTCCGCGGGACGCTAGCTCATGCGCAATTACCTGCTGGTCCTGGTCAGAACGCTGCAGCGCGAAAAACTTTACGCGGCGATCAACATTGCCGGGCTGTCGCTGGGCATTGCGTGTTGCCTGCTGCTGGGTCTGTTTCTGTGGAGCGAGCTCACCTATGACCGGCACTTCACCAACTACCAGCATGTCTATCGTATCGAGAATCAATTCAGCATAGCCGGAACGCTCGAGACGTTCGCGATCACCTCGCGGGCACTGGGCCCGATGCTTGCGGCTGACTATCCGATGGTCAAGGCCTATGTGCGCTTCCAGAGCAATGGCGCCGGCGGCGGCAATACCGGCGGGGTGGCCATCCACCATGGCAGTGACACCTATTACTGGGACAATTCGTACTACGTCGATGACAACGTCTTTGACGTGTTGGCGCCCAAAATCATCTACGGGGACCCGAAGACGGCTCTCAAGGACCCCTCATCCATTGCCATCAGTGAGACCGTAGCCAGGAAGTATTTTGGCAATGCCAACCCCATTGGCGAATCCGTCACGACCGATGCCGGACAGCCGGCCCACATCACACTGGTGTTTGCCGATCTGCCGCCGAACACCCATCTCAAATACGATCTGCTCTTTTCCGGCAACGCCGCTTTCATGCGCGATCCGGATAATACGACCTTGCGCCGTCAGCAGCTGTTCGGGGTCAACTCCTATACCTACCTGCTCATGGCGCCCGGATTTGATCCGAAGAGCTGGCCGCGCATCAGCGATGAGTTCTTCAAGCGCTACATGGCGGACACGGCCAAGACCATGAATGCCAGCTGGCAGATGTGGCTGCAGCCGCTCGCCGCGGTCCATCTGCATTCCAACGTTGGCTTCGACCAGCCGACCGGCAATCCGGTCTATCTGTACGGCTGTGCCGCCGTGGCGCTGTTCATTCTGATGGTGGCGTGCATCAACTACATGAACCTTGCGACGGCTCGAGCGATGCGACGCGCGCACTCGGTGGGTATCCGCAAGATTCTGGGTGCCAGCCGACTCTCACTGGGGCTGCAGTTCATGGGTGAGGCCATACTGTTCTCCCTGCTGGCGCTGGTCATCGGTGTGGTGATCGTGGAAGTCGCGTTGCGCTTCACGGACATCAATTCATTGATGGGGCAGCAGGTGAGCCTCGACCTGGCACGCCGTCCGTCGCTGCTTGGGGCGCTCCTGGGTCTGGGGCTGCTGATGGGGCTGCTGTCGGGCTTCTATCCGGCCTTTTACCTGTCGTCCTGGGCGCCATTGTCCGCGCTCACCGGCAAGCATGCGGCGAGCAAGGCGAATCTGCGCTTTCGTGAGGCGCTGGTACTGGTGCAATTCACGATTTCCGTGGCCGTCATCGCCTGCACCATCCTGATGGCCGCACAGATGCGCTATGTCGCGAGCAAGTCCTTGGGCTTTCAGAAGGAAAATCAGGTCGTCGTGACGGTTCGGGGGGTCGCAACGCTCGAGCGGATCAATACCATCCGCACTGAACTGGCCAAAAACAGCAATATTCTGGGCTCGACCGAGGCCGCGGTTGTCATGGGGCAGCAAGCCTCAGTGAACGTCTATCCGATGGAAAACAACAGCGGTGTGATCACGCCGACTGAGACATCGAATATTCCGATCGGTGAAGATTTTGTGAAAGTGATGGGACTCAAGATCGTACAGGGACGCGATTTTTCCAAACGACTGCTGACTGACGTGGGCACCAATTGCCTGGTGAACGAGGCGATGGTCCGAAAAATGGGCTGGGCGGAGCCGTTGGGCAAGCGCATCCAGATGGGCAACAACCGCATCGGCCACGTGGTTGGCGTCCTGCAGGACTTCAATTTCATGTCCCTGCATACGAAGGTTGAGCCATTGCTGATGTTTCCGTTAAATGACGACTTCTCCGGGGTGCCGGAGGTCTTCAAACCCACCGTGCAGCGCCGCCTGGTGATGAAAATCACCGGCACCGATGTTGATCGGACCCTGGCGTATGCCGAGGACGTCATGGCCAAAGCGGACCCCAAGCATCCCTTCGAGTTTGAGTTTCTCGATGACCAGCTGGATCATCTGTACAAGTCCGAGCACCAGCTGACGAAGCTGATCGGGATTTTCGCGGTGGTCTGCATTTTCATCGCATGCCTGGGATTGTTCGGTCTGGCATCGTTCACGACCGAGCTGCGCACGCGCGAAATCGGGACGCGCAAGGTGCTGGGCGCGTCGGCCTGGCAGATCATTGCGCTCTTGGCGCGCCGAATACTGATCTTGGTGGCGATCGCCTCGGTGCTCGCCGCGATAATGTCCTATTTTGCGATTGATGAATGGTTGACCGGTTTCGCCTATCGGGCCGGCATCAATCCGCTGATATTCGTGTTGTCCGCAGTCGTCGCGGCTATCGTGGCTTTCGTCACGGTGGCGCTGCAGTCGCACAAGACCGCCAGTGCCAATCCGGTCGACGCGCTGCGCCAGGTTTAGGTCGTTCGCACACCCTTCAAGGGGGACATAGATGAAAATTCAATCAGGTGTTTTAGCGTTGTTGGCAGTCTGTCTGGGTGGCTTGGCGCTGGCACAACAGCCGGCGCCGGCGTCGGCACCGAGTACCATCTCGAAGGCGGCGCTCGACACGCTGACGGGAAACTGGCTGGGGCCGGTGGCCGCAGGTGCTGCAACCTTGACGTTCGTCGCGAAGTTCAAGGTTGATGCCAACGGCGTACTGCAAGGTTCGCTCTCGGTGCCCGAGCAGGGCGGAACGCCACTTCCCATGTCGGAGATCCGCTTTGCCGACAACAAGCTGACCTTCAAGATTCCGGTCGTGTCGGGGGAGTACACGGCAACCTATGCCGATGGCGCACTCACGGGTTTGTGGAGACAAGGCGAGCCATTGGCTCCGCCCGAAGGCGTGCCCGTCGTTTTGAAGCGCGGAGAGTACGTCGCTCCCAGTCATGCGTTGACGATGAGTGCCGACTCATTCGCTTTGCTGGCGGGAACCTGGAACGGCACTCTTAATATCGACGCACCGCAGGGACCAGTCACGCTGCCGATCGTGATGCGATTCGAGACCGACAAGCGCGGCGACAGGGTGGCTTTCGTGGACAGCCCGAGTCAAGGTGCCTCAGGCATTGCGGTGACCGAGGCGTCGTTGTCGGCAGGAAAGTTGTTTGTCAGAGTCGAGACGCTGCAATTCGAATATAGCGCGACCCTGTCCGGCAATTCCTTGACGGGGTGGACGCAAGGCGCCGGCGCTGGCCCGCTGACCATGACCCGCAAGTAGCACCGTAAACGGGGGGTGAACAGATGAGAATTCAATCAATGTTTCTGGCGTTGCTGGCGGCAGTATCAGTGAGTGTCGGGGTGATGGCGCAGCAGGCGGCCGTCCCGGCGCAGGAGCTCGCCGGCATCTGGCAGGGCAAGTTGCAGGTGGATCCCACGACCGCCATGACCATCCAGTTCACCTTCGCGAAGAAGCCGGATGGCAGCTATTCCGCGACGCTCAATTCACCGGATAACGGCAGCATCAGTAACGTCGCGGCGGAGGCGGTGACCTTTAAAGGCGGCGCCTTGAGTCTGCAGGTGCCGTCGCTGAGTGGCTCGTTCGCCGGCACGCTCAGCGGCGGCAACATCAACGGCCAGTGGAAACAGCCGGGCGGCTCGCTGCCCCTGGTGCTCAGCCCGTATCAGAAGCCGCAGCTGTCCAAAGCGGCCATCAACATACTGCAGGGCAGCTGGAACGGCCGCTTGGGCGTTCCCCAGCCAGATCTGACTTTCCTGATTGAACTGAAGCCGGACGGGACGGGCTTGACCGGCAGTCTGACGTTTGCCGAACAGCCCGTTAAGGTTGCTCCGTATTCGGACATACAGTTCACGGATAACAAGCTGGTCATGAACATCCAGATGCCCGCGGGCATACCGGGCCAGTACACCGTAACCTATGCCAACGGAACCCTCACCGGGGTGTGGCGGGCGGGCAATCCACTGGGGCCGCCGGCCGGTGTACCGCTGGTGCTGAAAAAGGGAGTCTACGTCGCCCAGGTGCACGTTTTGAAGCTGAGCGCGGAGGCGTTTGGACTGCTCGCGGGAGCCTGGAAAGGCGACCTGCATCCTGCGGGATCCAGCGGGCCGACCCTGCCCGTCGTATTGCGTTTCGAGACCAACAAAAATGCCGACATGGTGGCCTTCATGGACAGCCCGAGCCAAGGCGCTGTGGGCATCGCCGTGACGGATGCCACATTCGCGTCTGGAAAGGTTGTCATTAAAGTCGGCTCAGCTGCTGGCGAGTACGACGCGACGGTCACCGGCAATTCAATGAACGGGGAGTGGAAGCAGGGTCCCAATGCGCTGCCTCTGACGTTGACCCGTAAGTAGCACCCTAGGTGGAGAGTGACCTATGAAGATTCAATCAGCGTTGATTGCGTTGCTGTTAGCGCTTGCCTTGAATGGCTCGGCAGTGGCGCAGAAGGCCCCCTCGACCCAAGAGCTCGCCGGTACGTGGCAAGGTAAGCTGCAGGCGGATCCCAAAACGGCCCTGACCATTCAGTTCACGTTCGCCAAAAAGCCTGATGGCACCTATTCGGCGGTACTGAATTCGCCCGACAATCCTGCCATCAAAGATATGGCCGCGGACTCCGTGACCTGGAAGGGGGGTACCGTGAGCCTGAAGGTCGCGGCACTGAGCGGCGCGTTTGATGGGACGCTCACGGGCGGCAGCATCACGGGCCAGTGGAAGCAACCAGGCGCTACGCTGCCGATGGTCCTAAGTCCCTATCAGAAGCCGGTGCTTTCCAAGGCTGCTGTTGCCACCCTGGTGGGCAGTTGGACCGGACCGCTATCGGCACCGGGTGGCCAGACGTTGACGTTTGTCGCCCAATTCAAAGTGGACGACAAGGGTGAGCTGCAAGGTTCACTGTTTGTACCCGAGCAAGGCATCACACTGCCGATGTCGGACATCGTGTTCGCCGACAACAAGCTCATCTTCAAGATCGCTCCTGTTTTGGGCGAATTCACCGGGACCTACGCCAACGGAACGTTCAATGGTCTGTGGCGGCAGAACAATAATCCGCCGGCAGGTATGGCGGTGGTCCTGAAGAAAGGGGAGTACGTCGCCAAGGTCGTGGTATTGAAAATGCCCAGCGATTCCTTCGGCCAAGTGGTCGGAACCTGGAAGGGCACGCTGCAGGCACCGGGGCCGCAGGGCCCGGTCACGGTTCCCTTCGTGTTGCGATTCGAGACCAATCAACGCGCCGATATGGTGGGCTATATGGACCTGCCGGCCCAGAAAATGCTCGCTCTGCCCATTAC
>Ga0210391_10003424_pt1 | contig 13439 bp, 7 predicted proteins | sample IncBWC12OmetaG_FD_160573 | JGI IMG/M metagenome (GOLD analysis project Ga0210391, IMG submission 160573) | Forest soil microbial communities from Barre Woods Harvard Forest LTER site, Petersham, Massachusetts, United States - Inc-BW-C-12-O ... | reverse complement strand
GCCCAGCGAAACCGGGCCTCGGAAGACATTTCGAAACTGAAGAAGAGCGGGCAGGATGCAACCGCAGCCATCGCCGAGACGAAGGACCTGCGCGAGCAGATTCAGGCGCGGGAAAAAGTTGCCGCCGATCTCGATGCCCGCCTTCAGGATATTCTCTCCGGTATTCCGAACCTGCCGCATGCCAGTGTGCCGGTCGGGCACAGCGCTGACGATAACATTGAAGTACGGCGCTGGGGTTCGCCGCCAAAATTCGACTTTGCCCCAAAGCCGCATTGGGACCTCGGGGCTGAGTTGGGCGTGCTAGATCTGGAGCGCGCGGTTAAGCTCACGGGCGCGCGCTTCGTCGTGTATTGGGATCTGGGTGCAAAGCTCGAACGTGCGCTGGCAAACTTCATGCTCGATCTGCACACGCGCGAGCATGGATATACGGAAGTTCTGCCGCCTTATCTAGTGAATTCGGATTCGATGTATGGCACGGGACAACTGCCCAAGTTCGCCGCTGATTCGTTTCGCGTGCCACATGGCGAGAAGGATCTTTGGCTGATTCCAACGGCTGAGGTTCCAGTCACAAACCTATACCGTGATGAAATTCTCGACGCGACGAGGCTGCCAATTTCGCTAACGGCCTACACGCCGTGCTTTCGCAGCGAGGCAGGATCGTATGGAAAGGATGTCCGGGGCATCATCCGGCAGCATCAGTTTCAGAAGGTGGAACTGGTGAAGTTTTCGCGGCCGGAGAATTCGTACGAAGAACATGAGAAGCTCACGCGGAATGCCGAGACGATTCTGCAGAAGCTTGGCTTGCATTATCGGACCGTGGCGCTGTGTACCGGCGACATGGGGCCATCCTCGGCGAAGACGTATGACATCGAAGTCTGGCTGCCGGGGCAGCAGCTATTTCGTGAGATCTCGTCCTGTTCGAATTTTGAGTCGTATCAGGCGCGGCGGGCGAATATCCGCTATCGTCCTGAGGGCAAGAACAAGACCGAGTTCGTCCACACACTCAACGGAAGCGGACTGGCAGTGGGCCGGACCTGGGTGGCGATTGTGGAGAATTACCAGCAGGCAGACGGGAGTGTAATTATTCCTGAAGTTCTGCGGCCCTACATCGGGACCGACCGCATCATAGCTAAGAGCTTTTAGCTTCGGCTTGCGGCTTTAGCTAAAGCCAGAAGCTAGTGGCCAGGAGCCGCGCTTCTGCCATTGCCAAGAAGACAAGCGGTCACTAGACTTACAAAGGCAAAGACTTGCAAAGAGCAGAAATCAGCACGACCGTCGCGGGCCCGCCTTCCCTGCCCATGAACGCCGTCTGGCGCACAATTCGGGGCTATATCCTCTGGTCGTATGAGCGTGGCACGCTGCATTATGACGTAATGGTCACGCTGATCCTGATTTTTATTTTCTTCTCACCTTACTGGATCAACTTCAACGACAAACCTGTGCCTCGCGACCCGCATCCTACGGGAGTATTTGTGACTTCTGACGGAACAGGCGCCCTGGTTTACGAGATTGAAGCGACCGCGGTGGCTCCGGGGGACGACAATGTCGTGCGTGATGAGTTGCTGCACATCATCGAACCGATTTCCGGCGGCGTGTCGATCGTAAAGTACGAAGGCGTGATTGATCGCAAAGGAAAAGTTCAAAGTTACAAGGTTTGGGTGAAGCGAGAATAGCAAAGCGGATATTGACCACATCAAATCGACGATCCGCGACAGATGTTCGTGCAATAGGGAATGATGATTTCTATCCACCTCTTATTCCTCGCCTTAAGTCTACTTTTGGCCCAGCAGCAAACTCCGACCCTAGACAGCGTCCTCAAGAAAATGGACTCCGTCTCGGCTACCTTCCAGACGGCGCAGGCCGATTTCGTGTGGGATCAATATCAGAAAGTGGTGGACGAAACCGACACGCAGAAAGGCACCGTTTACTACCGCCGGTCGGCGAAAAAAATCGAGATGATGGCAGACATCAAGCAGCCCGACCAGAAGTTTGTCCTCTACAAAGACGGCATGCTGCAGGTGTACCAGCCGAAGATTGAGCAGGTGATGAATTATTCGGCAGGCGAACACGGGAACGAGCTTGAGAGCTTTCTCGTGCTCGGCTTCGGCGGAAGCGGGGAGGATCTTAAACAATCGTTCGACGTCAGCTTCCAGGGCGAAGAAACCGTCGACAATATCGCAACCGCGAAGCTGCAATTGATTCCGAAGAGCGAAAAATTGCGGAATAACATCTCGAAGATTCTGCTGTGGATCGACCTTGGCCGCGGAGTCTCGGTGCAGCAGCAATTCATGCAAAGCCAGGGCGACTACCGGCTGGCGAAGTATTCAAATATTCGAATACCGGCGAAGATTGGCAATGATGTTTTTCGGCTGAAAACCACGAGCAAAACGCAAATTATCTCGCCGCGTGGCTAAGTGATTGCATCTAAAGCTTAAGAATGTGTGATGAAAATTGCACTCCGGGCGCTATACTGGCCGGGCACCTTTCGGTAACTTGAGTTCGGCTCATGGCAAAAGTCTTTACCATTCCAGTCCCGCCCAAGTTTGGCACTAAGCGAAGAGAGCGCACGTCCGACCCTCGGTATGTCGACGGACAGCGCCTCCTGGTCGAAGCTATGAAATATCTGGCTCAAACCGATCCTGTGGCCAACCGCCCGGCCATCGAACTGATCTCCGAGCACGTCCGCACCCGTTTCCGGATGAGCGACTCTCCGCTGGGGTGAATCAACCTCGTCAACCCTGCGGAGACATTCCTATAGCGTTTGGCCCAGCACGTAAAGCGTCCAGCTTTACCCGTCGGCCGCACGCTCTAGAAAGCGAACCGCAGCGAGTACTGCATCACTCGAGGCTGGGTTAATTCAGTGTTGAAGATACCGAAGCCGGTGATATTCACCAGATCCTGGCCGATCAAAGAGCCTGCAGCATCGAAACGCACAGAATTAGTAACATTAAAAACTTCCCAAGCAAATCTGATGGTCCTTTGTTCGCCAACGTTCCACATTTTGGAGAGTCCGGTATCGATTCCAAAATAGCCCGGGCCCCGGAAGTTGTTGCGCTGCCCGGCTTCACCGGCGTAGGTCGGACGGAAGGTACTGTTTCCGACAGCTGAAGCCGGCGTACAGGAGCAGCTGATGGTCTGCTCAGGATTTTGGAAAACCGTAGGATTGCCGTTCGCCTCCATAAACACCCCGGTCTTCGGCTTTGGTCCCGTTAATATCGAGGATCCTTCCAGTTCAAAATCGGTGGACCATCCGTTGCCGGCTTCGACCGAGAAGGGAAATCCGCTCGTCCAGCGATACAGACCGTTGAAGCCCCATCCTCCAAAAATTCCGTTCAGCCAACCGCTGGCGCTACCACCCCAATGACGGCCACGTCCGTACGGCATGTCCCATACCCAATTGGCATTCAACTGATGAGTCGTGTCGAAGTCGGAAGGGGCGCGCCACAAATCGGGCGAGAACGCATTGATCACCTGGCTGTTAAATGCCAGCCCGTTTGATTCAAATCCATTCACGCGCTCCGCGTTCGATCCGACATCGATCGACTTCGAGTAAACGTAGTTGAAGTCGAATTGCAGACCAGCCGCCATGGCGTGTCGCAAAGATATTTGCAAACCGTTGTAGTTACTGTTGCCGCGGCTCTGCCAGCCATAGAGGGAAGAAAATTGTGGCTGATAGTACGAAAATGGCGTGCCGAGGGACCCTACGAAGCCTCCAATGTTATTGCTTCCGGTTCCGACACACGCCGGGAAACAGAAGGCGTCTAGATCCTCCAGCGAGAGGGTCTCATTGCCCAGGTTGGAATAATAGAGATCGTAAATGTTCTGCGTGGCGGTAGGATTGGCTGGCGTAGCCGGAGCACTTCCGGAAATGCCGCCCGGCCCAGCGGCCTGCGGGAACAGATTTTCCCAGTACGGAATCTTGGCGATGGAGCTTTCGGGCGTTCCTGCGTAAGCGTTCTGCGATAACGTCCTCGCCGCGGTGAAGTAGTCCATGTGGCTTTTGGGGTCGACTAGGTCGAGCGGTTCCGACAAATCAATTTCCTGCAGCAAGTGGTGGGCAAAGCGCCCCGTATAGGTTGCTTCGAGAACGAAGCTATGAGGCAGCTCGCGAGTAAGGGAAAAATCTATCACGTGCGAATACGGAGTTTTCAGGTTGTCATCGATGCCCCAGGCGATAGCCAGCCCATAGGTATTTTGATCGATCGAAGGTGTGTATGGAAATCCATGCGGACTGGGAACCCCCGGACTTGGTGGAAGATTGGCCGACCCCAACAATCCAGTAAAGCGTGGCGAAGTATCGACGCCAAGAATGCCCGCTGGATTACTGATGGTGGTCGTCAACCCCCAGGAACCTTGTCGATCGAAAGTATTTACAACACCTTCGCCGAAGTGATCGTAATAAATACCATAACCTGCGCGAATGGAACTCTTTCCCTTATCGCCCAGAACTTTGTGCCAGAATCCACTATCCGCGTGCGGCGCATATGCAACCGCAAATCTCGGAGCCACATCATTGTAGTTCCATCCCCAGTAAGGCTTCTTGCCGTTTGCCTGGCCGGAAAGATCAAAATTCATCAGTGGCTGGTCAACCATCCCCTGGTACATACCGGTAATGCGATTTTCGAACCACTGGTGCATGTTGATGGTCGGCGAAACCTGGTTGCCGTCGGCTTCATAGGGAGGCTGAAGGAGCGAATAGCGCAACCCGTAAGTGATGGTTAAATTTGGGGTCACATTCCACTTGTCCTGCAAGTACATCTCACCCTCAAAATTGTGGAAGTGACGAGGAACGAGATTTCCATTGGGGATTAGGTTGGCGTTCTTGTCCTGATTCGTCACTGTGTACACTTGGCTCATCAGGCCTGTCACTTGGACCGCCGCGAAATCGTAGGAACCGTCGAAGGGCAAGTCAACGAGTGGAAAACTTGGATTGAGAGCCGGGTCCAGGCTCACACCTTGGTTTGAGATAAACGACGGGCTCATCCAATAGAGATTGGCGTAACCGTAAGAGAGGTTCTGGGCATTGGACTGACGGTTGTTGTGAATCAATCGCCAGTTCGTACCTAATTGAAAGGTGTGCCGGCCTTTGGTCCAGGAGACGTCGTCAATAAAGTTGTGCACTGGAACGTTACTCAGGATAGTAGGGGTGTCAGTTGGGCTAAGAGCTTGAGTATCATCAAGGCCGCGAAGAGTGTTGTAATTAAAACTATTAATCCCGCCCTGCCCCAGGCCTTGGCGGATGAATGCATAGCGGAAATTATTGATCAAGTTGCTGCGGACGATGTAAGTATAGCCTAGGGCAATTCCCTTGCTGTTGTTGCTGACAATGTCGTCCGGAGGAAGCCCGGGAAACTGAGGCGGTTTCTTTTCCCGATCGTTCTGCAGATTGCCCCTTACGAACAGCATCTGGTTCCCGTTAGCCGTAATTTTGTAGTCCAATTTGAGAATGTAGGTATCGAGTTTAGTGGGGTCGTTGCCAGGGAAAGTGTAGCCGGCTGAGTTCAACGCGTCGCCGCTACCGTTGACAGCATTGCCGCAAGCGGTACAGTTCGGCAAAGGGTAGTGCATGAATAATGCGTTAGGATTGGCGCCGTTGATGTCGGCGAGCAAACCGCTGGGACCCGGCCCTGCTGACCCGGGTGTCGGCGGGCAGGTGCCGTTGGCAGCGCAGCCCGTACCCGGAGGGTTGCCTTGATCGAGAGAGGCAATCTGCGCCGGCGTCAACGTGGCAACATAATCCGGCGCGAAACCGGGAAGGTTTTGTACCATCACTCCGTTCGCATTGGGGGATCCAAGTACGCAGTTGGAGTCCGAGGATGGATTGCACAGATACTTGATGAAGCCATCCCTTAAACTGGCGGTGGGGACTATCCTCGTCACCTGAACCTGGTCGGCAGTGCGCTGGCCTTCGTAAGCCGCGAAGAAAAACAATCGGTCCTTCTTGATTGGGCCGCCCACGGTTCCGCCAAACGTATTGCGAAGAATGTGCTGCGGAATGTTGGGCAATCCGTTTTGCAACTCCGATTGCTTGTTGAACCAGTCATTGGCTACATCGAACGTCGGACGGTTATATTCGTAGATGGATCCATGGAAAGAATTGGTTCCGCTTTTGGTGACCAGATTGACTTGCGCTCCGGAGGAACGTCCGGACGCCGCGTCGTAGTTGCCGGTGGTGACGCGAAACTCCTGCAAGGAATCCAGCGTGGCTCGCATCGCTCCCTCGAAGGCATACCCTTTCATTTGATCGTTGTCGTCCAGTCCGTCGAGGGTAATATTGGTCTGGTCGCTGCGAGCACCATTCACCGCGCCGCCGCGGCTGTCGTTGTCTTGCTGATCGTTGGTGGTTTTACCAATGTAGACAACGCCCGGCTGCAGGCTCAAAATCGAAGCAGGGTCACGTCCCTCGGAGGGAAGGTCGGTCAGCTGGCGGGCATTAAAGTTATTCCCTAGCGTGGCATCCGTAGTATTGACCATGGGAGCCTCGCCGCTGACATCGATTACCACTGAACTGCCCTGCACCTGCAGGGCGAGATTCAGTGTGGCTGGACTGCTGACCTGCAGGACCACATTTTCGCGTTTCAACTTGGCAAAACCTGCAGCATCCACGGTAAGTACGTATTTGGCCGGAGGAATCTCCAGGAACTGATATGTGCCCTGCCCATCAGTCATTGTGCTGCGCGAAAATCCCGTGTCGGCGTTGCTCAACGTGACGCTGGCGCCGGCCACGACAAGACCTTTGGAATCGGAAATAGTACCTCGCAACAACGATGTTGCCGATTGGGCGAAGGTGAGAGTTTGAAAAGCGAGCAGAAACGCAAGCAGCAAAGTAACTACACGAGAGCTAGAACGCATGGAGAACTCCTCACCCATGGGGGCATTACACTCGAATCGTATTTACCCAGGAAAATTAGAGAAGGGCGCGCGACCCTGGGACCTAATGGGCCGCTATTGTGCAACCACAGGGCCACATTGTTCAAGCTGAATCTTCAATATGTTCCGCGGTCATAAAACGTTTGAATACAGCTTTTCACATACGTCGTTCCAGATTTCGGAGCCTGTTTATGCGGGGTTTCGATGACTGCGATTCGATTTGCCGCTGAAGAGAGCCGAGGCTGCAATTATGACCGCGGGATAGCATTCGAGCGTGTAGCGTGGTTCGGGATTTTCCAGGGTTCCGAGGAATAGAGAACGCAGCAGCACAAATACAAAGAACAAACCGATACCGAAACATTCGCGTGAGCGCCATAATCCCGCGGCTGACAGAGCTACATAGAGCAGGTTCACCAAACCAAAAACGATACTTACCGCGAGCCATCCGTGTTCGTCGTTGAATTCCCACCAACGCGGATCGGATGGCAGCAGCTCGGTTCTCGGGCGCAGCCACATGTCGGCGATGCGCAAAGCCGGAAGCCAGACGTAGTAACGCAGTGGCGTGGCCTGGATCCGTTCAGCCGCGAGTTTGGCAAAACGTGCGTCAAGTTCCGGAGTCACATCGTGATCGCGGTTGTAATCTTCAAATATCCGCGTCGTTTCCTGCCGCTGCCGTTCGGAATCAAAGGCGCGGCGCGGAAGGCGCGCGACATCGATGGCATCGCCGGGAACGTTCCAATAAATCTCCTGCACAGATGCGGAGTCCGCAATCCATGTCTTGGTCCAGCGATTGAAACCTACCATCACAAGTTCATCGGAATCGTTCGCGTAACGGGGCGCTAGCGGTTCGAAGCGATGGAAGGTATGAAGATTGCGCAGCGTCCAGGGAACAAGTGTGAGCGCGCTCATGGCAAAAACAATTCCCGCGCGGATCATCGGCAGCAGAGAGCGTGCGCGACTTTGTCCTGGCGTGTGCTCACCGAGACGCCGCAGAAAAAGCAGAGACCAGTATGCGGCAACAGCAGCGAGAAGAATTCCGCCGTCAGGACGCAGGAGGATGCAGGCTCCGACGGATAGGCCGCAGCCAAGAAACGCAGCCAGCACCGACAGAGTTGAGTCCGGCACGGCTTCGCCTTTGGCGCGAAGATGAGCAAATCCACACACAGCTAAGCAGAGCACCAGAGTCGTGAAAAAAATTTCCAGCGTCTCGGTGAGAGCCGCTGCTGCATAGTCGGCGAGGAACGGGCAAACCGCCGCGAGAAGAAATGCTGCTTTCGCCGCCCGTTCGGAAAACAGGCGGCGCGAGATATCCCCCACAAGAAAGCATGTCCCCAGATCGAACAAAACCTGGATCAGCAAAACCGCGCGAAAGTTGTTGATGCCGAAAATGGTGAAAATCGCCGCCAAGAAAGCCGGATACCCAGGCAGGCGAGAGATAGTTGGCATAATGTGGCCAGAGTCGGTAATGCCGTAAACGCCATGCTGCAACCAGTTGGTCGCGATATCGGCGTAGAGGCGAGAATCGTCAACGATAGCTGGGAAGCGGAGCACAAACACAAGCCGCAGCGCCAAAGCCGCCGCGCTCCCCGCTAGAAAGAATCGAGCATTCTTTCGGACCAGTTCGACCACGCTGAGAATATAACGTGTTTGGTAATCTTTAGGCCGCGAAAGCGCATCTTAACCAATAAGGATTTCTGCCTTATACCCTGTACCCGCGAGAATTGACCGTCTGAGGCCCGCAGCATACGATAGGCGATACACCCCTCCATGGCTGAACCCGTCTTTTACGATCCGAAACGCGCTCGCTGGAAGCGATTGAGACGCTTTGTCGATGTTCTGGTCGTGGCATTGTCAGCGCTGATCATTTTTTTCGTTTACACCACGTTGCGGGACGAGCGCCTGCCCGAACTGCTGTTTTCTCCACAGAAGCGAGCTTTTAAGGCTCTGAAAGAGAATGAAAAGGAAAAGGCCCGCGAGCGCCAGAAGAAGCTGGCCAGCCGTTCCCACCGCAAGTCGAAGCTGCCCGCCTCCGAGGTCAAACTAAACCAGGAAGAAGGAATTCGCGCGGCGTTCTACGTTCCCTGGGATGCTGCGAGCTTTTCTTCTCTGCGGGATTTTTCCCGGCAGATCGATTTGCTTTATCCCGACTGGCTGCACGTACTTACACCTGATGGCCGGCTGCAAGGCGTCGATGACCAAACCAATAAATTCTTTGACGTAGTACAAAGCAATCACGTGCGCCCCGTCGATGACCGCGTCATGCCCTTTCTGAAAGCGGAAGACCCCGGCATGGAAGTCTTCCCCATGGTCAACAACTTCGACGGTGCATCGTGGATAGGAAATATCACCGGCTTTCTGAACAATCCTGACGCCCGGGCGCTCTTTCGCCAGCAGGTTCAGCTTTATCTCTCATCCGACCGGTTCCGCGGTTTGATGGTCGATTTCGAAGCCTTCCCGAGTTCGGGGCAACCGGGCTACATCGCGCTGCTGAATGAACTTTCAGCGGATCTGCATTCGCGCGGGATGAAGCTCTACGTCAGCCTGCCTGCGCATAATAACGAGTTCGATTATGCAGCGATTGCTGCCCCCGCCGACGGCGTTGTGATCATGAACTACGACGAACATTATCCGGGGGCAGCGTCGGGGCCGGTCGCGTCGCAGGATTGGTTCGTCGACAATCTCAAGTTCGCGGTAAAGGCAATTCCGCACGAAAAAATCATCTGCGCTATCGCCAACTACGGCTACGACTGGGTGCTCAAGCCGAAGAAGGGCAAGCTGCCCTCCGATGAACGAGATCACACCGTCTCTGTGCAAGAAGCGTGGCTCGAGGCGCGCGATTCCGATGAAGACATAAATTTCGACGACGATGCGTTGAATCCTCACTTCAGTTATCTGGATGAGCACAGCCTCCGCCACGACGTCTGGTTTCTCGACGCGGTCACCGCGCTGAATCACATGCGCGCCGCACAGATGCTTGGCATCCGAACTTTTGCTTTGTGGCGGTTGGGTGGTGAGGATCGAACGATATGGCGGGTATGGGATGTTCCCGGCGATGCCGGGGCCACCGACAAACTGCGTGACACGCCTCCCGGCCAGGATGTGGACATGGAAGGCCAGGGCGAGATTCTTCGCATCGAAGATCGTCCCGCCCACGGCACGCGCGACCTCACGATCGAGCCGAATACCAACCTGATTACCGACGAAAATTTTCAATCGTTGCCCGAACCTTTTCGTGTGGCACGCTACGGTTACAGCACCAACAAGGTGGTGCTCACATTCGACGATGGCCCCGACCCGAACTGGACGCCCAAAATTCTGGACGTTCTCAAGAGCAAGAATGCGCAAGCTACGTTTTTCTTAATCGGCATTCAGACTGACAAGTTCTCGGGCCTGGCCGAGCGCATTTACAACGAAGGCCATACCATCGGGAACCACACGTTCACCCATCCTGACGTAAGCAATATTTCTTCGACGTACATGAAGGTGGAGCTGAATCTCACCGAAAGGCTTTTCGCCAGCCTGGTGGGAGTTCGCGCCACACTGATGCGACCGCCTTACGCGATCGATGAAGAACCCGACACAGCCGACCAGGTGAAGCCCCTCGAGTTCTCTCAGGACATGGGTTACATCACCGTCGGCAACCGAATCGACCCCAGCGATTGGAGCAGTAATCCCCGGTACTCGGCCGAGCAGATTACGAGCTACGTGCTGGCGCACCTTCCGCCTTGCGGCCCGAACGACCTGCGCTGCGGCAACATCGTGCTTCTGCACGATGGCGGCGGGAATCGCGTGGAAACCGTGCGCGCGTTGCCCATGATTATCGATGGCATTCGCGCTCGCGGTCTCGAAATCGCTCCGGTTTACGATCTGCTGGGCAAGACTCGGGCGGATGTGATGTCGCCTTTGCCCACGGGCGAACGCTGGGCTGCTCGCCTTGACCGGCTGGGCTTCTGGCTCTTCGATGTCGGAACCCTCGGGATCACCTGGATATTCTTTCTCGGCGATCTGCTGATGACCGGGCGACTGCTCTTTATCGGCACTGCGGCCGTGTACGACAGGCTGCACGAAAAGATTTTCGGTAGGCCTTCCGAAGTGGCATCGTACAGACCCAAGGTCGCGGTGCTTATTCCGGCTTACAACGAAGAGAAAGTGATTGTGCGCACCATGCGGGCCGCGCTGAATTCGGACTATCCCGACATACGGGTAATCGTAATCGACGATGGCTCGCGCGATCGAACGCTTGAAGTTGCGCGCCACGCATTTGTCAAAGAAGAAGCTGCGGGAAGAGTTCTTATCCTCACGAAGCCAAATGCTGGCAAGGCGGAAGCACTCAACTATGGAATCGAACACATTCTAGATGCGGAGCTTTTCGTTGGCATCGACGCCGACACAATCATCGCTCGGGACGCAATCTCGCATCTGGTGCCCCATTTCGTCAATCCGAAAGTTGGAGCGATTGCGGGCAATGCCAAGGTGGGGAACCGGGTGAATTTGTGGACCCGCTGGCAGGCGCTCGAATACATCACCAGCCAGAATTTTGAGCGCCGCGCCTTGGATGTTCTCGGTGCGGTCAGTGTGGTGCCGGGAGCGATCGGCGCGTGGCGCGTTTCAGCCGTGCGCGAGGCCGGCGGCTACCAGATCGATACTGTCGCCGAGGATGCCGATCTCACCATGGCTTTGTTGCGCCGCGGCTACCGCGTGGAATACGAAGACATGGCGTTGGCCTACACAGAAGCGCCGACCAATGCGAATGGTCTGATGCGGCAGCGTTTTCGCTGGTCCTTCGGCATTCTGCAAGCCGTGTATAAGCACAGTGAAGTGTTCGCGCGAAAGGGAGCTTTAGGTTTTGTAGCCTTGCCGAACATTGTCATTTTTCAGATTCTGCTGCCGTTGGTGTCGCCGCTCATCGACATCATGTTCGCCGCCGGCGCTATTTGGTATGCCGTCCAGAAACATTTCCATCCGGATTCCACTGACCCGGCTAGTTTTCACAAGCTAGTGGCGTTCTTCTTCGCATTTCTCGTAATCGATTTCCTGGCTTCGGCGCTAGCATTCGCATTGGAGCGCCGCCGTCCCGACGAGAAAGAAGACGTGTGGCTGCTGAGCCAGGTTTGGCTGCAGCGCTTCGCCTACCGCCAGTTGTTTTCGGTGGTCCTATTCAAAACGCTGAAGCGCGCTCTCGAAGGCCGCAGGTTCGCTTGGGACAAACTGGAACGCACTGCAGCAGTAAAGTATGTGGCTTCGGAGAATCGGGATCAAGTGAATGTGCAGTAGTCCTCCCGGATTTCCCCAACATTTTATCGAAACAGAAGCCTCGCGAACTCTGCCAGATTTCGGCGCCATACCATCCACGTGTGCATGCCCGGAGTCTCAATCTCGGTCGCTTTCACGCCTTTAGTTTTGAGCCATGCTCGAAAATTGCGATTGATCGTGATCAGACGGTCTTCGGTGCCGCAGGCGATCCACAGCAGATGCAGTTCCTGATTCGCTTTCGTATTGAGTGTTGGGAAATCTTTTTCAAAGTTTTCAGGAATTCCGCCCGAGCTAAACGCGCCGACCCAGGAAAATTTATCGAGGTTGTTTAGTCCAGTCAGGAGCGATTCGGATCCACCCATCGACAGCCCTGCAATCGCCCGCGCATTGCGATCTTTCGTGACCCGGTATTCGCTTTCGACTTGCGGCATTACTTCCGTGAGCAGAGCCTGGCTGAACCTTATGAAGTTAATATTGCGCAGATCGGTGTGGCTCCAAGCACCCCAGCCGAGATGAGGGAACTCCATGGTGCCGTACCCCAGCGGAGTCACCACAATCATCGCTTTAGCTTTGCCCTGCGCGATCAAATTGTCGAGAATCACGTTCGCACGGCCGACAGCGGTCCATCCGCTGGCGTCGTCACTGAAGCCGTGCAGCAGATAAAGTACCGGATAAGTCTTCTTCGCCTTGGCGTCGTAGCCCGGGGGAGTGTAGACGTAGTAGTCGCGATCATCGCCCGCGACCGCCGACTTGTAGAAGTGATGATGAATTTCGCCATGCGGCACGTCGTTCACTTCCCAAGGCAACGAAGACGGCCCGGGAACGTGAACGTAATTCCCGGGAAAAATCAGGTTCGGAACAAGCGAGGAGTTCGATGCATCGAGCGAGCGCTCGCCGTCGATGCTGAAAGAATATCCGTAGTAGTCAGGTGCGAGCGGTGCCGTGCTAACAGTCCATACTCCCTGATCGTCTTTCTGCATTTCTACGGGGTCGGTGCCTTCGCGGTCCAGTTTGACCTCTTTTGCGTTGAGAGCCCGAAGGCGAAAGGTCACGCTGCCATCAGCGTGCACATCGGGAGAAACGATTTGAGCGGGCGGGGACGCTAACTCGGTTTTTTTCTCCTGGGATATAGCAAAACAGGCAGCTAGCAAGGGTACGGCTAGGAGAAACCGCGAAATCGCAGGATGTTGCATCAATTCCTCACAGGAAGTTGCAAGCCCGAAATTGGCGGCAGCTAATCGTTCTTTTCGGCTACTTCCAGCCGCGTCTCGGCTTTGTGTAAGGCATTCAAAGACCGCTCAACATCGACAGCAGTA
>Ga0210391_10003423_pt1 | contig 13440 bp, 11 predicted proteins | sample IncBWC12OmetaG_FD_160573 | JGI IMG/M metagenome (GOLD analysis project Ga0210391, IMG submission 160573) | Forest soil microbial communities from Barre Woods Harvard Forest LTER site, Petersham, Massachusetts, United States - Inc-BW-C-12-O ... | reverse complement strand
TCCGCCTGGGCCTGCGCGAGCATCTGCATCGTGAAGTTCATGTCTTCATTGTTCGTATTCGCCCAGCCCGGGTTCCCGCCGTCAGCGTCCGAGGGAAGCCCCTGCGGCGTGATGTAAATGGCATTCGGAAAGCCGGTGCCGATTCCTTGGTACATGAACAAGGCCTCGCTCGCCGAACCGCCGAGAGGGTGGAACTGGAAGACGACCGGGTAGGGCGTCGACCCGTCGTAGCCGGTGGGGAGCTTCAAATAATACGAACGCGTCGTGCCGTTGACCTGCAACATGCACATCGTGCCCGGGTTGTTGGTCGAGAAGCCCACGTTGGCCGGCGGCGCGCACGGAGAGGTCGTGTTGGCCGAGCCGCACCCGGTCGACGTCCCGGCGTCTCCCGGCGCAAGGATCGTGGCGTCGACGCCGCCAAATCCCGCGTCCGAAACGGACCCCTGCGCGCCGGAAGCCCCGCCGGAAGAACCTACGCCAGAGCCCGAACCCGACCCGGAGGTCGAAGTGCCCGAGCCTTCTCCGGAGATCGAGCCGGTGCTTTCCGCGGTGCCCGCGCTCGCTCCCGTGCCGCTCCTCGAGCCGGAGCCAACGGTCGAACCGGTGCTCGTGTTCGCCCCCGAGGTGCTCCCTGAGACGCTTGCGCCTCCAGGGCTCGACGCGCCGGAGCAGGCCGCCGCGAACGAGACCGAGATCAAGAATCCGCCCATCGCACGGACGCGCATGCACCGCAGTATGCGCGTACGGGATGCTGCGTGCGAGGCGATGGGCCAGGCTGAAGAATGGAATTTGCGAGCAACCGAATCATTCGTGCACACCAAATATCTTTACAGAAAATAGGCTTATAATTTTCGCAATACCGGCACAGGTCGTCGGTCTCGGAACTCGTCCTGAAGTCCCCACGGACGCGCGTCGAACGCACGACCGAACCCTGGCCCGCTATCGTTTCGAAGGGTGCAGCTTCTCGTGCCTCTCCAGCATCGCGACGAACTTCTCGATGCGAGCCGCCCGCGTCTCGGGCTTCCTGGCGGTGTGGACGCGGAACAGAACGGCGTAGCGGTTGTGCGGCTCCAGAGTCTCGAAGAACCGGGCCGCGCGGGCGTTGGCCGCCAACGCCTTCTCCAAGTCCGGCGGCACTGTTGCCCGGCTCTGGGAGTCGTAGGCGGTCTCCCACCGCCCATCCCGTTTCGCGCGCTCGACTTCCGCGATCCCCGGCGGTTTCATCTTGCCGGCCTCGATGAGCGCCGCCGCCTTCTCGCGGTTTATCGTCGACCAGATGCTCTTCGGCCCGCGAGGCGTGAACTTCTGGAGCCACCATGCGTCGTCGAGCTTGCCCTTCTGCCCGTCGATCCACCCCCAGATGAGCGCGACTTCCAGAGCCTCGGCGTACGTGACCGATTCGGACTTCGACCCCTTCTTTGCAATCTTGAGCCAGGCACCTCGCGACGATGCGTGATGCGAGGCCAGCCATCGCGACCAGGCGCGGGTATCGGCGAACGAGAGCACCGGCAGATCGTTGGTTCGCGTCTCGTCCAGTCGCACTCCTTGTCCGGCCTTCATCGTGGTCTTCATCGTCGCTCGACCACGTTCGGGATGGGAGGCGTCATGGGTCTCGTCTAGCAAAGGCGTGGCGTCGGACGATGAAAGAAACGCGACAATCAGCGGTGAGCGGGACCGCCAATCGTGTAGTCCTCGCAATTGGATTTCATTGCGGCGGCTGTCACGGTGTGCCGACGAAGGTCGTCACGGTCTGGGCTGCAAGCGTCGCCTGAAAGGTGCCGGCCGAAAGGGCGATGGGGGCCTGGGCCGCGAGGTTGTCCGTCGCGGACGTGAGCCACGGCGTCACCTCGGCCGGCGACGGAGTCGCCCCCACGGTCGCCGCCAGCGGCACGTCGGTCATCCCGGCGTTGATCGCGACGACGGCCAGCGTCCCGTCGGCCGGGTTCTGGAAGGAGACGATCCACACGTCGGGTGGCACGCCGCCGTTCGTGTCCACGCGCACGTAACCCGGTCGCACGAATTTGCTGAAATTGCCGACCGTATAGAGCCGCTTCGGCGGGTTCGTGAGATCGCCGGTCGAGGCCAGCAAGCCCTCGCCATCGGTCATGTTTCCGTTGACGAGCTGCCAATAGTGCCACGCGCTCGCGCCGCCCGTGGTCACCGCGGCATAGATCCAGATGGCCACCTCGATGCCGTGGCCGATGTCGACGTCCGCCGCCGTCTCATCGGACACCTCCGTCTCCCAGAGCGGCTGGCCGAGCCCGGCCGGGGGCGGCGGGCGCGTCGGCACGGCATCGTTCATGTGCCCGTAGTCGTGGGTCGCCATGATCCCGATCGCCGCGGAGGCGGCCGAGTCGCCGAGAAGGGCTGTCCCGTAGCCGTTGTCGCCCCAAAGCTCGTCCCAAACGTCGGGCTCGGGGGCGAGGAGCAGCACGGGCGGCGTGAGGCTCGCGAGCTGCGGCCCGAGCACCTTCACGAAGGCGGCCATTTGCGACGGCGAATACAGGCACGACGGATAGGGCGCCGTGAAATCCGGCTCATTTTGGGCTGAGAGGGCGTAAAGCGGAAAACCCGTCGTCTGCTGGAACGTCGTCGCGAAGCCCGCGAGCGCGCTCGCCCACGATGCGTACGCGCTCTGGTCGAGCGTGCCGCCGTCGATCTCGCTGCCGTTGCTCTTGTCGGCTCCCGGCGGGGACCACGGGGCCGCCCAGACGCGGACGCCGAACGCGTGCGCTGCCATGGCATCCGCATACGCGCCGGCGCCGAGCGTTGCGCCGCTCGCGTCGATGCCGATTCGAAGCAGCGACAATCCGATGCCGTTGGTCGGGTCGAAGAACGCGCTCACTTGCGCCGCGCTCAACGCCTTCCCCGAAAAGGCGTCGGAGGCGCCGAACCCGTCCATCGTCTGGTGCTCCGTTCCCGTGTCGATCGTGACCACGGCGGGCGATCCCGCCTCCGTCGTCGTCGACGCGTCGGTCGGCCCCATCGGGGCGGCGTCCCCGTGGTCCGGGACGTTTGCCACCTTCGCTGCGCACCCGACCGCGAGGGTGGCTCCGAGGGCCGCCGCAAACCAAGCCTGTGCACGCATCCGTTCCGCTCCTCTACCTAAGTCGCTACAAGTCGCTCGACGCTCTGCCCCGCGCGACGGCGCCCCGGGACAGCCAACCGGCGCGCCCAACGCTAGCCGGTCCGTGCCCGAGTCGCACGGGCCGGGACGCGATGTCCGGCGGGCTCACGCGCGAGGACACGACCCCGCGATTTCGTCCTCGAGACTCTCGCGCAACAGACGACGGGCATCGGCCAACGCGAGAAAATCTTCGGCGACGGGCCTGACCGAACGTGCGCCACATTGTGCCGCGCCCCGTCAACACTGTCAGGTGATGGTGGTCCCACGCCGCGAAGCCACCCGAGTTGCCGCGGGCAGACGGTGCACTTCCTCTGGCACGACCTCTGCTGGTCCGAGCGCGCGTGAGCCCCCGAGCCGTCCTCCGCATTGCAGCACTCGCCGCGGCGTGCGCCAGCATCGCGGGGATCGGCGCGTGCGGACCGTTGGGCGGGAATGATCACTGTCTCAACCCCCAGCCGCTACCGCCCTTCTGCGGCGATCAGCCGGAGCCGCTGCCGCCCTCGGGGCCGATGCCAAGCGACGACGCCGGAACGGCGGACCCGGAGGGGGGCCCCGACGGGGGCGCGAACTGACAGGGACGCCGACGCGAAGCGCGCAGACGAGGTAGGCCACGTGGGGACGTTCGCGTTCCACGAATCGCGCGGCCTCAGACGAACGTCAACCGGTGGTACGGATCTGTGAAATACCCGCCCCATCGCTCTTCGCACGCCCGCACGGCGGCCGAGGGGCTCGCGTCGTCGGGTTCGACGAGACGGAGGTCGATCATCCCGTGGCGCTGCAGGAGCAAGAGATCGCTCGCATGGGTGGGCACCTCCGGGAGCACGTCGCGCACGCGAAGGCCGCGGGGCCACCGCGGGCGCAGCGCCTCCAGCGCGTGACCGATCGCTTCGTTCCTGACTTCGACTTCGTGGCCCGAAGCGTGGAGGAAGCGTCGCACGGTCGGGGAAGGCGCGTCGGCCGGGCGGAGCGAAGAAGCGATGAAGAAGCCTCCGACGTCGGCCAGGGAGAAGGCACGGCGAGCCGCCCCCTCGTGCGCGAGAATCGGCGAGTGCAGTTGCCGATACGAGAGGAGATCGATCGTATCTTCGACAGCGCGATTGCCGAGTCCGCAAGCGGCAATCCGCCTTTCCAGATCGTCGGGCAACCGCCCCGAGGCGCGGTCGAAGTCGGCGTCCGCCACGGGCCGCAAGCCCCATCCGCTCGCGAGCGCGAGAAGCTCGCTGCGCCAATAAGCGTGATTGTGCTCGGCGAGAAACTCATGAGCGACGTAGCTCGCGTCGGCGTCGCGTACGAATCGGTATTCGTTCTCCAAAAGGCGTGAATACGGATGTTCGAGCCCGGCGAGTGACGCGGCCACCGTCGCCGCGACCTCCTGCGCACGTTTCGCGCGCGCCGCGAGCCCTCGCACGTCGGACGTCTGCGCGAGGAGAGAGTCGCGCACCATCCCGCGGATATTCCAACCGGGCTTGCAGTTGTAATTCAGGTAAAGAAGCCCTTCGGCGGCGAGCCTCGTTGCGCCGATCCGAAAGAGCGCGTCGCGCTCGATGTCCGATACCCACGATAGAACGCCGTGCATCAGGATGAAATCGAACGGGCCCTCGAGCGCCGCGAGGGTGGCCGCGAAGTCGGCGCGAACGAAGCGCACGTTGCCGAGGCCGAGCTCTCGGCGCCTCGCCTCGGCCACGTCGATCGCCGACCGCGACCCATCGACGCCCACGAAGGACGCGCGGGAACGGTAGGCGGCGAGCGGCAGCAGATTCGCGCCGTTGCCGCACCCGAGCTCGAGGACGGAGCCACGATCGAGCCGCGGCACCGGCCCGCCATGGACGGCGGACGCGAACGCCAGGCGCTCGGGCGCGCTCCATTCGATCGGGCGCGAACGATAGGGCACCTCGTCGTAGGGGTTGACCGCGACGCTCCCTTCGTCGGGGTCTCCGGCGTCGGTCCCGGCGGCCGGCGCCGCGTCGTTGGGCCTTGGATTTCCCACGGGGCCCCACGATACATGGCGCGAGGATCACCCTCGAGCGAAACGAGTCAACAGCGCTGGAGACATGATACCGTCCTTCAGGCCGGGGCACGGACGAGGCTCCAGCTTTCGACGTCGTGGCATACGTTCGATGTGGCAACTCACGAACCAAACCCCTTATGCCGTCGATCGCGCGTGGACGCGCGACAAGAACGGTGCGTACATATGGGTCGTCGCTGTCAAAGCAACCTACGACATTCGCGTGAACGGCGAGCTGGCGCTCGCGCACGAGCCGACGCCGCCGCTCCTCGCGCCGGAGTTCTGGGGCGACGAGGCGACGTCGAGCCTCCGATGGGACGCCGATCTCGTGCCCCCGAAAACGTCGACGGATGTGATCCTCGAAGGGTCGGCGTACGCGCCCCGCGGGGCCGCGACGTCGCGCGTCTTCGTCTCACTCCGCATGGGCGACGTGAGCAAGTCCCTCGTCGTTCACGGGCCCCGCGTGTATGACGTCACGGTTCGCGGTCAGGTCGTCGCGGGCGGAGCGGAAGCCTTTCGCGAGCATCCGATTCGCTATGAAGACGCTTTCGGCGGGGCCGATCTCACTGACCCCGATCCGCGACGGCAGGTGTACGACACCCAGAACCCGGTTGGAAAAGGGCGGGCTTTCGATCCGCGGCGCCTGCGCGGCACTCCGGCGCATCGGGTCGAATACGCCGACGGAACGGAGCGGCCCGCGGGGTTCGGCCCGATCGCGAGCTTCTGGTCGCCGCGGCGGGAGCGCGCGGGGACCTATGGCGTCGCGTGGGATCGGGATCGAAAACCCCTCTTGCCCGACGACTACGACGAGCTCCACTTGCAGTCGGCGCCCGACGATCAGCGTCCCTCGCAGCCTCTGCGCGGCGGCGAGCCCGTCGTGATCGAAAATATGACGCCGGACGGGTTCCTCCGTTTCAACCTGCCGAGAATCTATCCGACGTTCACGACATGGTTCGGCTCGCGCTCGCAGGAACACCGCGCTCGAATGGGCACGGTCCTCGTTCAGCCGGGCGAACGCAAAGTGGTATTGGTCTTTCAGACGTCGCTGCGCGTGCCCCATCGAGAGCTCGACTATCTCGATCGCACGGTCGTCGGCGAAAAGACGTATATCTCGTGACGAACCGCGTGCACATCGCCGCCGTCTCGGCGTGGACCCCCGTAGGCCTCTCCGCCGCGTCCACTGCGGCCGCGGTGCGCGCGGGCATCAGCCGGATCGGATCACACCCGGTGCTCACGAACCGCGACGGCGAGTACATCAGCGGCGGGCTCCTGCGGCACGTCGATGCCGGCCTCGTCGGGGCTACGCGAATGACGAGCCTCGCGAGCGGGGCCCTCGGCGAACTCGTGGCGAACGCGGGGCCCCGATTTTTCGCGGCCGGCAGTCGTTCCCTGCTCGTCGCATTGCCGGAGATGCGGCCGGGATTCGGAGAGGCCGAGACGCGCGAGGTTCTGCTCGATCTGGAGGCGGGGGCTGCGGCGCAGCTTCGCGCGTCGCGGATCGAACCGTGCGGCCGCGGGCACGCGGGCGGGCTCGTCGCCCTCGCCATCGCCGCGGATCGCATCGCGAGCGGCACGCATGACGTGTGCATCGTCGGGGGGGTCGACAGCTATTACGATTACGAAACGCTGGAGTGGCTGCAGGACAACCGCCAGCTCACGACCGCAACGACGCGCGACGGATTTCCGCCGGGCGAGGCGGCGGCGTTCATCGTGCTTGCAGCGGAGAGCGCGCTCGCGCGCCTCGGGTGCGTGTCGCTCGCGCGCGTGCGCGGTTGGGGGGTCGCGCACGAGGCAAGCCGCATCAAGACGGAGGACGTGAATCTCGGACGCGGACTGGCGCAGGCGTTCACGGGCGCGTTCGCTTCGCTCCGGCTCCCGGGTGAGGCGGCAGACGCCGTGTATTGCGACATCAACGGAGAGCGCTATCGGAGCGAAGAATTCGCCTTCGCCTGGATGCGCCACCCGCACGCCATGCGCGACCAGGGCTACGAGACCGTCGTGCGATCCTGCGGCGACGTGGGCGCCGCGTCGGGGCCGCTCGGATGCGTTCTCGCGGTGCGATCGTGGGCCCGCCGCTACGCGCACGGTCCGCGCGCGCTCGTGTGGGGCAGCTCGGAGGGCGGCGCACGCGCGGCCGTCGTCCTGCAGGACCCGGAGAGGGCCTGACGCATGCCCTCCGTAGCGGTCAATCCGCCGAAGACGCCGGTCACCGAAGGGAGCAACGGCATCGCGACCGCCACGGTCCCGAACGTCTGCAAGATGCCGGGGCCGCCGGCTCCGTTCGTTCCGACGCCGCTGCCCAACATCGGAAAGAGCGGCAATTCGCCGAACGGGTACTCGACGAGCGTCACCGTCGAAGGCAACGCCGTCGCCATCCGCGGTGCGACGTTCGACTCGATGGGCGACGTCGCGAGCAAAGCCACCGGCGGCGGATTGGTCTCGATGAACACGCAGGGGCCGACGAAGTTCGTCGGTCCCGGTTCGCCGAACGTGACCATCGAGGGCAAGGCCGTCCACCAGCTCGGCGAGCCGATGGCCAACAACTGCGACCCCGGCGCGAGCACGCCGAACGCGGCGACGACGCCCGGCGAAATGCAGGGCACGACGCCCCCCGGAGCGGACGGGGCGGAAGACGAGTGCGCGAAGCTCAAGGCGAAGTTCGGGATCAAGACGGGGCCGTACAAGAACAACCCCGGCTCGAAAGCGGATGGAGTCCAGAGCCATCACGTGCTTCAAAATGCGCAGATGGAGCCTGCCGGCGTTCCGCACGCCGACGGATTTTCGATCCTCCTCGGGGACAGCAAAAGCGGGACCGAGCACTGCACCGTCAACAACCTTCAGAAGGCGCGAGCGTCGTCGAAGAGCACGGCGTCGACCTACGGACAGCTCAGGAAAGACGCGCAGTCCGACCTCGCTGCGGGGCTCGAGGGCCGTCGCCAGGACGCCGAAGGCAACACGATGACCCAAGCCGAAGCCGCCAAGGCGGCCGAATGCATCGTCGCCGAGGCGGACAAGGCCGCGAAGAAGACGGCGAAGGACAAGGGCATCTCGCTCGACGACAACACGCCGGTCAATCAGGTCGGCAAGTGCGTCGCGGCAGGCACGCTCGTCTGGCTGGCTTCGGGAGAGCTCCGGGCCGTCGAGCGCCTCAAAGCCGGTGATCGCATACGCACCACGGCAGGCGATCGGGCGATCGTTCGTGTCGACACTTGCCTCAGCCCGGCCGTCGAGCTCGTGGTCGCCGGGACGAGGCTCGTGGTGGCCAGGTATCACCGATTCGTGGATGATGAAGGCATGCCGATCCGGGCCGACGCGCTGCGCCCTGGGGATTTCGTTTCAACGGCGCGTGGCATGCGTGCGGTCGAGGCCGTCAGCCATCGGGAAGAAGCGCAGCGTCTGTATGGACTCGGCCTTTCCGAAGGCGCCATTGCCTATCTCGAAGCGGCCGCGCTGCTCACGGAGCTCGTCGACGGTGGCCCCCCCGTGCGCGCACAAGAAGCGGCTTTCCTCTTCGACGCCGGAGCCGGTTGAATGCCGCACGTTTTACCGAAGAAGGCGCCCCCCGAGTCGTTCGAGGGAATCATGGGCGATGCCGTGGGTGATGCCCGCGACTTCGTGGCGCTCGCGTACTGCTTCGAGCTCGACGAGATCCAAAAGGAGACCGATCGAGACCACGACGAGTTCACCTTCGTCTTTCGCTATCGGTCGGGCGAGCGCGCGCTCCTGGCGAAGTACCCTCGCCGGTTGGAGGGCATCTGGCGGCGTGCGGACGGAGCCGTGCTCGTCGCAGGGAATACCGCCGGCTTGGTGCATATCGGCGCGGAGGGAGTCGTCGAGGCCGCGATTCCCAACCATCGAGGCATCTTCTCCGCGATCTGGTGCGCCGGCGACGAACACGTCTTCGCCGTCGGAGGTCTCCCGGCGTTTGCCTATTATTGGCGCCACGGAACACTCTTTCAATTGCCACTGCCCGAAGGGACCGAGAGCATCCACGACGTCTACGGGTTCGCGGAGAACGACGTTTACTTCGTCGGCGAAGGCGCCCAGGTTCATCACTTCGACGGGGCTCGCGTCACGCGCCTGCGCGTGCCCGTCCGCGAGCATCTCAACGGGGTCGTCAGGTTTGGGCCGCAAGAAATGTGCATTTGTGGCTATCATGGCTCGCTGCTCGTGGGCCGCGGCGCCCGCTGGCGTCACATCGTGACCGAGACGACCGAGCCGCTGCTTTCCGTCGGCATGCTGGGAGATCGGGTCTATTATGGAGCCGACGACGCCGTATGGGCGAGCGATGGGAAAGCGCCCGTGGTCCCCGTCTTGCCCTTTGCGGCAAGTTGGGTCGCCGGTCTTTCGGACGGCCTCGTCGTGAGCAACGGAGGGCAGGCGAAACTTTACGCCGGCGGTTCGTTGTCCGACCTCGAGATGACGATTTCGCGAACCTGACGAACGGCCAAGTCGAGAGCCCAAGGAAAACAGGTCATGTCTTCCGCTAGAGCGCTTCAGATCAATTCTGCATTCGGCAAGAGCCTCGCTGAGGCGGTTCTTCTCGCTCAACATCCCGCGGAGCGAGTCGACGCGCGAGGACTGCCACAGGCCAATGCCCGCACCTTCGTTCTGCGGTTGCAGGGATCCCGCGCCGTGCTCGTCGAAGAACGGCCCCTGCCCCTCGTGCGGAGCGCCTATTCCGCGAGCGGCGTCGCCTACATCGGAACGAACGAACGCAACACGGTCCAAAAGTGGCAAGCAGGGCGCTGGTCGGAAGAAGTGTTTTCGCCGAAACCAGTCGACTTCATTCGCTACGTGTTCGCCGTTCCCGGCGCCACACCGGAGGACGACACCGTCTTTCTCATGGGCAACAAGCGCATCTTCATCCGCTCCGCTGGGAAGTGGCTGAACCTGCGAGCGCCGGGGGAAGGCCTTTCGTTCCAGGCCGATGGCTTCCGTGCCGACCATGTGTTCATCGGCGGGCCCACGCTCTCGATGTGGGACGGCAAGAAGCTCGTCGAGCTCGAATCGCCCGAACGCGACACCATGGGTCGGATGGTGCTGAGTGCCGACGATCGGCTCGTGGGTGGCAACTCGGACGTCAATATTTCGAAACCCGACGGAACGTGGGGACTCATCGACACCCCCACCAAGGGCTTCTACGCTTACGCGCGCTTTCGTGACGAAGTTTACGTAATCAGCGACGACATGGGTCTTTTGAAGGTGTATCCCGGCGACGTTCGAGTGCTCTCGCCCCGGATCGATCCTCTGGGCCTCGTTTCGGTCGGTGACGCTCTCATCGCGTACGGAACCGACGGCGCCTTCATTTGGGACGGCGGGAAGTGTACGCCCATCGACATGCCCGTTTGCGAAGTCGGAAAGCAGCCGGTCTGACGTCCCCGCCACGGGGAAGGGGCATGGCGACCCGGCGTGACGGCCCGTCCGGCGAGCCGAGCGCTATTTGCCCTCGTCGCGGCGCCTGCCTTTGCGCGAGACTTCGGCCCAAGGAGCCCCATGCCGTCTCTCGACTATCTCGGACAGCTCGCGCACCAGCCCCTGGTTCGCCTCGCGGGCGGCCCGATCACACTGGCGTCGCTCTTGACCGGCATTTTCATCGTGGTGTGCGCGAACGTGATCGCGGGGCTGCTCGATCGCGCGATCGATCGCGTCCTCACCCAGCGGCAGGTCGCCCACGGCGCGCGCTTCGCCATCGCGAAGATCGCGCGCTACTGCGTCCTCTTGCTGGGCGTGACCGTAGCGTTGAGCTCGATCGGCATTCGCCTCGACGCTCTCCTGGCCGCGTCGACGGTCGTGCTCGTGGGGCTCGGCTTCGGCTTGCAGAACATCGCCCAGAATTTCGTCTCCGGGCTGATTCTCCTGATCGAGCGGCCCGTCGCGCGCGGCGACTTCGTGCGAATCGGGGACACGCTCGGCGCGGTGGTGGACATCGGGATGCGTGCAACTCGCGTCGTGACCCGCGATGAGGTCACGATCATCGTTCCCAACAGCGAGCTGGTCGCCGCGCGCGTGATCAACCACTCGGTCCCCACTCCGAACTTGCGCATCGCGGTGAAAGTCGGAGTCGCTTACGGGACGGACCCGCAGCGAGTGCGCACGCTCCTCATGAAAGTCGCCAGCGAGGACCCGGAGCTGCTCCGCGATCCCGCCCCGGAGGTTCGATTCGATTCGTTCGGCGACTCGAGCCTCGATTTCTCGCTGCTCGTGTGGATCCCGAATCCGCGCGAGGATCTCCGGGTGGCCTCCCGCCTGCGCTTCGCCATCGAAGCGTCGTTTCGAAACGCGAAGGTCGAGATCCCCTTTCCCCAGTGCGACGTTCATATCCGGTCTCGGCCCGAAGCCTAACCAGGCCCCCGGGCATGCCTCGCCGCCCGCTTCCAGGGCCGCGCAGCGATCGCTTGTAACGCCTTGCAATCGTCCGAGCGCTGCGAAGCGGGACCGATTGTCGTATGTCTCCATTCGAAATGGCAAGGTGGTGGGACCCATCGCGGGAACCGGAACCCAAAGAGCGCGCAGAGTGGATCCCCGCGCACGAAAATCGGTTCGGCGTCCCGATTCTCGATCTGATTCGGGTCACGAGCCAGATTACCGCGTGGAGCGCGAATCCGCGGGCCGCCCAGATGGCCGTTTCTTGGGACGATTCCATGAGCGTCCACGGCGTACCCCTCGATTGCACACCGGCGGAGTCGGTCGCCTGCGAGCTCCGGTACGACGCCGATCCCGGCCTCGCCGACGGCTGGCTGTTCGTGCCTACGACCATGGAGCAAAAGTGGGTCGTCGCATACCGGGACAGCCGCATCGCGATGATTCGCAGTTGGAGCGGCGTGGTCCCCCTCACGGCCCAAGCGCATCGCGAAGGGAGCGAGCTCGTGATCGAGCGCATCGACATCGCCGACGGCGCGTTCGCGGCGTTCGGCGATCCCGTCTCGACATTCGATTGGATGCTGCGCGCCTACGCCCTCGGACAAAAATGGCCTCTGCCGGTCAGCCCACGAGGCGCCCAACAGCTCGAAGCCGCGCCCCTCGAAGCGTTCACGTTGTTCGGCAACGTCGCCGCGTATGCATCCACGACGTGGGCGCCGCCACGCCCGCGGCCCCTTCGCGCGATGAGCGATCTTCTCATCGCCGTTCGAGCGGAACAACTGGACCGGGTCGCCGAGCTCGCGGAGGCCGGCGCGTTCCTCGACACGCGTTCTCCCGTGCTGGGCCTTACGCCTCTGCATATCGCGGCGGTCAAAGGGAGCTTGCCTCTCACCCGGATTCTCCTCGGGCGCGGCGCGAACCCCAACGTGCTTGCCGACAGGGCCGCCTCGGTGCTCGCGACGGCGCTCGTGCACAAGGCTCCCATCGATCTCATGGAGCTCCTGGTCGCGAACGGAGCCGACCCCTACGTGCCGAACGCCGACGGGTTCGGGCTGATCCACGCGCTCGCCGAGGTCAATCGCCCCGAGGCTCTCGCATGGCTGCTCTCGCTGGGACTCGACCTCGAAGCGCGCACGAGGCGCGGCCACACGCCGCTGCATGTCGCGGCGGGTCGGGGGAACGTCGAAGCGTTCGAGTCGTTGCTCGATGCGGGCGCCGACGCCGAGGCGAAGGATCCTTCCGGCCGAACGGCACGTGACATCGCGCACGCCGAGGAAAAGCGGAATATCCTCGAGGCGCTGAGGGGACGGTATTTGTGAGCTTTTACCGGCTGCCTCGACGGCATCGGTAAACGCCCAGCGCCGCCTTGATCGCGCGCGGCTGGGGCGAGATAGTGCATCGCGTTGGGGCTCGCGGGACAAATGGGGGATTCGCGCGGCGTCCGCGGCTGGCTACGCTTGGCCCTTGGGGCGGCGCTCGCACTGGCCGCGACCACGCAGGGTTGCGCAGGCGCGGAGAGCTCGAATCGGTCGACGACCGGCGGCCCCGATAGCGGCGACGGCGGCGACGGCGGCGACGGGGGCGACGCCACGGATTCCCCGGCGCCCGCTGACGCAACGACGCCCGCAGACGCAAGGGCGCCTGCGGATTCCCCGGCGCCCGCTGACGCAACGACGCCCGCGGATTCCGCCGCCACCGACTCCAGCCGGCCGGGAATCGAGACGGGCCCGGACGTTGGATCCAACGAATCACCCGAGAGCGGAGCGCCGTCCGCGTTCAACGGGGCGGGCACGTACGAGATCGTGAACGTCGGCAATGGCGCGGCGCTCAACGTTGCGAATGGGGGAACGGTCGAGGGAACGCGGACCGTCACCTCCGCGGCGGAGAACACGACCAGCGAGCAGTGGACATTCGCCTATGCGGGCGAGGGCTTGTACACAGTTCA
>Ga0210391_10003419_pt1 | contig 13448 bp, 16 predicted proteins | sample IncBWC12OmetaG_FD_160573 | JGI IMG/M metagenome (GOLD analysis project Ga0210391, IMG submission 160573) | Forest soil microbial communities from Barre Woods Harvard Forest LTER site, Petersham, Massachusetts, United States - Inc-BW-C-12-O ... | reverse complement strand
GCCCGCGGAGCAGCCGGTGGTTCGGGAGCGTCCCCAAGACGCCGAGCCCGAGGCGCGCCCCTGGACCGCGCGCTCCTACGCCGCCGGCAAGCCGATCGCGCCAGTTAACAAAGAAATTCCGCCGGCCCGCCCTGCGGCGGCGCCCGCATATCGGCCGCCACCGCCGTCGGAACCGCCGGCCTATCAGCCGCCACAGTCCTTTATAAAACCGGTCCCGGTTCCACCCGCTCCGGTTCCGTCGAAGCCGGGCAAGCTGGGCAAGGGTGTCCTAACGGGGGTGATCGGGCTGATCCTGGCCGTTGCTATTGTGGGTTCCTTTATATCGCGGCAAAATCTGAAAGCCTCGCAGAACAGGAGCCATATGGTCGCGCCGGCGAGTGAACCAGCGGCGCCGGTTACGAAACCTTCCGCGACTCGGCCAGAGCCTGCCGCTACCCAGGTTCGCGTTCCGAAACCGGAGGAGGCGGCGCCCGAGGAAGCAGTGAATCCGGAAGTCTCGGCCCCACAAATCTTGAATGGCCCGGTCCGAACGCTGTGGGAGTCCGGCCGCTATGCCCAAGCGCTGGCGCTCGTCAATCAAGTCTTATCGAGCGACCCGACCAATGAGAACGCTCGCTCCTGGAAGAAAAAAATTCGCGAAGCCCAAGCTGCCGAAGCAGCTTTGAAATAGGACCCTCATGAGAAGCCTGATTCTCTCCGCCGTTTGGGCTGCCGTATTCGTTACGGCGCTAACTGTTGTTCCCGGATTCGGCGCGCCCACCGATCCAAAGCCAGCGCACGGCAAGAAAGCCTCCGATCCGTTCCTCACTGGCGATCCTTTTACGCTCGATCAGGTGCTTCTTCTACTGAAGCAGGACGCCATCCCGCTGCGGCGCCGCAAAGAAGCGATCGAGAACCGGGGCGTCGCCTTTGCGCTTTCTTCCGACGCGCTCGTAAAGCTGCAGTCGGCCGGAGCGACGGACGACATGCTGGATGTCATCAAAAGCAAGGCAAAACCGGTGGCGGCTGCTCCGGTTGCTCCGAAGCCCGTCGCCAAAGGCATGCTGACTCTTACCTGCGCTCCGGCCGAGTGCCAGGTGAGTTTGAACGGCACGACGATCGGACCAACCGCCGGGGGCAAACTGGAAGTGGCTGGCCTGACGCCCGGCAGTTGGGTCGTCGATTTTGCGAAAGAAGGCTTCGCAGGACACCAGAGTACGGTGCTAGTTGAGCCGGCCAAGAGCACGATGGTGGATGCGACGCTCGATCCCGATCGCGCCGCTCGGGAGGCTTTCGGAAAACAATTGTTCCTAAAGATGATTCATGCGCTGGGAGGCGACGACGGGCTCAAGACCCTTGGCTCGGTCCAGGCCGCCGGCAGTACGACGCTGTGGGGGCACGACGGATCGAGTGTGCGCTGGACACTGCTGATGCGGAATCGGACAGATCGCGCTTTGTTCCAAGCCAAAGCGGGCCGCATTCTGCATGAAGTTATGTTTGAGGGAAGCGAGTTTAAAGCGAGCAAAAATCTGAAGGGCGACGACGCGCTCCAACTGCCGACCGACTTCGGAATGATTCGCGATAATCAGCTGCCAGCCTTAATCACGCGTCTCCAGGGTCCCAGCTACAAGCTGGTGGCGGATCACCCCGATGCCATAGCTGGGGACGAGTATTCGATTGTCGCCGAATCGGGTACCGAGAAAATATCGATCGGCCTGGACACGGAGTTGCGTCCGCAGCGGGTCAAGATTGCGACCGCGGCCGGCATCGGGTCGGCGTTGATCACCTATGCCGACTACATCCAGAACGGGAACGCCTTCTATCCCAAAACAATGCTGATCAAACCCGAAGGCCAGCAACAAGGCATCGAGGTAAAGTTTGACAAAGTGGAATTAAACCCCAACTTGAAGGACCCCGACTACCGGCTCCGAGGCAAGGCGCTGGTGGAACTGGAAAATTGAGATCGTAGCCTCTCCAGTACCGTCGTAAGAACATATCGTCGCCAGAATTTCGGATCTTTTTGAAAATTCCTTCGTCTAAACAGACATGGCGAAAGTTGCATCGAGTGAGGTTGAGTATCGATCCGCGTTTGAGAGTTTCTCGCGCCAAGCGCAGCGCGTGCAACTATTGGCCGAACAGCCGACGGGCGACCGGGAGGCCTTTGAAACGGCACTTCTGGAGCTCGAAAAGGCTCATTTGGCGTACAACCATGCGCGTGACGCCCTGGTGAATTCGCTGCTGCCCTTGCCGCACAATAAGCCGCAAGATGTCGGCAGCCAAAGTTATCGACAGGACGTCCCAGCCATCGCGGAACTCCTGTGGCAGAGCGCCGGGCGGCCAACCGGCACCGCCGAAGAGGATTGGCTCCGAGCCGAGGCGATTGTCGATTGCGCCGTCGCGGCGGCGGCCTGCGCGAACTAGTCTTTCCTGTCAACTCGAGCTACCGGCTTGTCACGCGCTAGCGGCCTGCGCGGCAATGGCTTCGATCTGTTTAATGTGATTGCGGTCGTGTCCCGCCATGGTTTCGACAATGGTCTGAAACGTCATGGTGCCACGCTCGGGGTGCGTGACCGGTTTGTCAAAATCCGCCGGCTTCACGGACCGGATCAGTGCTACGTTCCAGGCGCGCAGTGCCGATAGAGCCGCCAGCGCGAGCCGCGCGTCGCCCGCCGAATAGCTCTTCGCCCACAGATCCTGGTCGAAGGGCTGGATCACGTGATGATCCTCGGCCAGCGTCTGGCGCAGACGAAAGGCAAACGCGATTTCGCCGTCGGCCAAATGGGAAATGATATCGCGGGCGCTCCACTTGCCGGGCGCGGGCGGCTCCTCCAAACGTTCCGGACCAATAGTCTCGATGAGTTGCGCCAGACGCCGCGGCGTCTCGGAGATTACTTCGAGCGGCGGGCGCTCACCCATGTGGCCTGCATAGGGATTCATTGCGTCTATTTCTCCTTGGTCTGATCTTCGGGCAACGGATCGGGCGTGTCGAATTTGATGGTCGACCCGGTTTCAAATTTGCGATACTTCCGGAACTCGATGTCGTTCTTGGTGCCGTAACGCGCCAGTTTGGACGTAAGCACGGCCTTCAGCGGCAGCATGTATTGCGCGTCGCCGATGGTTTGGAAGTCGTAGTCCAGCGACTCGTGGATCTCGTGAATGGGAAATCCGGTCGGGATATTGTACGGATCGAGCGTGATCTTGGTCAGCGTCTTGGTGTCGCGATCGACGTAGATGAGTCCGCGATAAGCCGGCACAATCTCCTGATTAGTTTCGACTTCTTTAACATGATATTGCGAATATTCCTGCGCGATGTCATAAGCGAACACGTAGTTGCGGCGGCCGCGCAGCGTGGCCCAGTGGTCCCAGGAGAACTGCGCCTGGCTTCGCGGATCGAAGATGTCGCTCATCATGGTGCCGAACTCGCCGGCCGAAACGGTGCCGCCGAGTTGCTCCATCTTGACGTTGGTCACGGGTTGATCGTCTTTGAGAATCACTTCGTAATCTTCGTGCTGGCCGTTGTAGCTCAGCCGCGCGGTGATGGTGTCCTGGTGATACCAGCTGGTAGCGGTGCCGGCGCGGTCGACATAGCGCCGCGTCACTTGCACGCAGATAAAGTTGGGCAGGCTCTTGGTGTAATTATCTACGTATTCGCGCGCTTCCTCGATGACCTTGCCCTGTTCGTCGGAATCGGGCGGCGGAATCGGGACCACGACAGGCGCGGGCGGAGGCGACGCAGCTTCGGGCAGGCTGGCCGATGCGTCGCCCAATTCTTTAAGCGCAGCGACAGTCTTCGGGCCTGCGCCCAGGCTCTGGAGCTCTTCGATGGTCCGGTCGTCAAGCTTCTCGGTCATCTTGAAATGGCGCAAGGTGTCGGCCACTTGTTTGTCGGGCTGCTTGAGCTGAACGGCGGACTTGATGAAGTCGGTGAGCTTGGCCACGGTCAGAGGCATTTCACCAGCCGCGGTGAGGGCAAGCGAGGTCACCAGGAGTAGCAGGCAACGCATAATTCTATTTTGCCCGATTCAGGTAGTCTCGCGGCGATTCCGCTTCCTAACGGTCGCGGCTCAGTTCAGGGTTAGTTAACCAGGCCGTGGCACTTTTTGTACTTCTTGCCGCTGCCGCAGGAGCATAGATCGTTTCGGCCAGGCGCCGGCGCCGCGATCACAGGCGCGGATTCCTCTTCTTCCTCCGAGTCGTCGGGGAAGAAAACCGGATCTTTGCCGTGCAGCATTAGCCGTTGATCGAGCGCAATCCGGACCAGATCCTCTTCGTCATCGCGGAACCCGCCGGCGGCTTTTTCCACCTTGGTCATCAGCGCGCGAATGCGGCCTGACGAAGTCTCGCCGGGAACCGACAGCGCGTAGGCGAACAGCGCGTCGGTGCGGAACTCCTCGTCATCGAAAAGGCCTTCGAGCCGGGGCGCCTCGGAAGGAAGGTTGAGGTAGCCGATGCCCCAGATGGCTTGCGTCTTGATGGCGGGGTCGGGGTCGTCGAGGTGCTTGGGCGGGTAAGCGGCAAAGCGCTTGTCGAAGGATCGCGCCATGGCTTTGAGCGCTTTGGCACGGCCCGCGGGCTCCTGATAAAGATCCAGGATCGCCTGGTAAACCGCGGCGTTATCGGATTGCTCGGCGAGCCCGATGGTAGCGCCGGATTTTTCTTCAAGAGACGCATTGGGGTCGGCAAGCACCTTCAGCATGGCGCTGCGAAGGTCCGGTTCATCGCCGATCTCGCCCAGCGCTTCCCAGCACGCCCCGCGGACCGTAGCGTCGGGATCGGTCTTGGCAAGCTGGACCAGGCGTGCGCGTACATCGTCGGACAATTCGGCGCCCTGGAAACTGGATGCGACGTCGGCGCGCAGACTGGCCGAGCCGTGTTTGAACATCGCCAGGCGGTCTTCATCTTCGAGCGCGTTGAAGTCGGGCGCGAGCTCTTCCGGGTACAGGCTCCAGATGTCGAATTGCTCGGCGGATTCCGGTGCAGCTTCCGCGGGTGCTTCCGCGAGCCGCGAGAGACTCTCGATCACCGCTTTTAAGGGCGCGCGTGCGGCGGGCTGGTCGGCCGGGATTTGAGCCAGCGCGGATTCAATGGCAGGAATGGCGGCGGGATCGCCGTACATTTCCAGACACAACGCCGCATCTTGCGGATCGTTTTCAAGGCGCCGGGTCAAAGCTCCCAGCACGCGAGGGTCGCCAGTGCGCAGCGCCGCCAAAACGAACGGTACATCGCCCGCGTCCTTCCCGTCCAGATCGGCGAGCAGTTCGAGCAGCGGCGCGATGGCCGGCTCACCCAGTTCGACCAGAGCCTCCACCAGATCGTCGGGGACATCGGCCGGGTTATCGCGAACGACGCGCACATAGAATGGCAATGCGGCGGATGTGTGAAGCGCGTGAAACAGGTCGATCAGCAATGGATCGAGATCCATCAGATCGCCGCTGTGATCCTGAGCGGCAAAACGCACGATATCGGGAAGCGAGTTCTCTGGATAATCGAGGATCGCGTGCAGAAGCCGCTGGTCCACGGGGATGTAACCGTGTCCAGCGGACTGCAATAGTTGATAGGCCGCTACACCTTCATAGCGGCCCGGATCGAGAATTAATTCAGGATGCGGCAGGGGAACTACTCTTCTTCTTTGACCACAGTGACGGTGACTTCGGCCGTCACGTCGCGGTGCAATCGCACCGGCACCTTGAACTCACCGAGAGTCTTGATTGGCTCCTCGAGAACGATCTTGCGGCGCTCGATAGTGTATCCCTGCTTTTCGAGCGCTTCGGCGATGTCTTTGGAGGTCACCGAGCCGAAGAGCTGGTCGTTCTCACCGGCCTTTTGCGCGATACTAATCGAGACCGCGCTCAGCATTTTGCCGAGATCCTTGGCTTCGCCTTCCACCTTGGCTTCACGCCGCAAGTGGGCCTGCCGCTCCTGCTCGACGATCTTCTTGTTCGATTCAGTTGCCGCGACGGCCATCTTGTTGGGCAGCAAAAAATTGCGGGCGTAACCGGGGGCCACCTTCACCAGTTGGCCGCGTGTACCCAATTTTTCAATATCTTCTCTTAGAATCACATCCATGATGACGGTCTCCTTAGATCGCCGTAGCGAACGGAATCAGCGCGATGTTGCGCGCCTGTTTGATGGCTTCCGCCAGCCGTTTCTGATGCGGCGTGCAGACGCCGGAGATGCGGCGCGGCACGATCTTTCCACGCTCGGAAATAAAAGCCGAGAGCATCCGCACGTCTTTGTAGTTAATGTCGTCGATCTTTTCGACACAGAACCGGCAAACCTTCTTGCGCCGGAAATATTGCTTCTTGGTGGCGAGCGCTTTGTCGCCGCCGGTGGGCCGCATGGAGCCGCTAATGGGACGTCCGCCTCGTTGTTCGGCCATGTTATTCTCCTACCTTTTCGACAACCGGAGTTGCGGTGGGAGCGCCCGGCATGGGAGCGCCCGGCCGGGGACCGCTCGGTTCGGCCACGCCCGCCATCACATGCTCGAGCGGCACGGCGGGGGCGGCTGGCGGCGCTGGTTTACGCGCGGCGCGCTTTTCGCGCTCCTTCTTGCGCTTTTCGATTTTCTTCAGTTTTTCGTCGATGCGGACGCTCTGGAATTTCATCACCAGGTCCGACACGCGCAAGCGGCGCTCGAGTTCGATGACACTCTCCGGTTTGGAAGTGAACTGGAGCAGAATATAGAATCCCTCATTACGCTTTTGGACTCGATAGGCCAGCTTGCGTATGCCCCATTTATCCGATTTGTCGACGTTGCCTCCCTGGGAGGCGATAAATGTGGTCAGTTGTTCGATCAGGTGATCGATCTCTTCTTCCGGCGAATCTGGCCGGAGGATAAACAGCTCTTCGTAGATCCTCATTCTTCCTCGTTTAAGCCTTGGGCGCGACGATTAAATTTCGCCATGGACTTTTCGACGCCTTCAGCGATGATGGACTCCACTGCCTGTGAAGCATAATCCAGCAGCTCATCCAACTCTTGTTTGTGCGCCCGCTTCAACTTCGCGAGCACAATTTGAGCGCCGTCCTTTTCGCGACGGCCCCCATGAACTCCCAGGCGAACCCGGGGAAACTCTTTGGTCCCAATACAATCGATCACCGAACCGATGCCCCGGTGACCGGCGGCCGAACCATTCGGCCTGATCCGCAACGACTGCCAGGGCAAGTCCAGCTCGTCATAGACCAAAATCAAATCGGCCGGCGGAATCTCATTCTTCACCAGCAATCCCTGCACGGACTCGCCGCTCCGGTTCATGTACGTTTGCGGCTTGGCGAGCAGCACTTTCTTGCCCGCCACAATTCCCTGACCGACCAAGGCCATCGAATCCTTGCGGCTTACCTTAATTCCGCCTCGTTCGGCCAGCCGGTCGACGACGAGAAAACCAAGATTGTGCGCTGTCGACTCGTACTCTTTGCCGGGGTTGCCAAGACCAACCACCAATTTCTCGAATTCGCTCATGGGAATACAAGGGAGACAAGGAAGACAAGGAATTTATCGCGCCCAGTGTGCCTCGTATTCCAAGTCTCCCTCGTATTCCTTCTTCCCAGCTACTTCTTCTTCCCCTTCTCGCCTTTCTCGGCCTCTGCCTCGTCCTCTTCCTTCTTGCCCTTCTTGATCACTTCCGGTTCGGCCGGCGTGGCGGCGACAGCGCCTTCGGCAGCAGGCGCGGCCACTTCCTCGGCCTTCAAGGTCACCACGTGCGCGAGTACCTGCTCAGGAGCACTCACCAGCTTGACCGACCCACTCAGCGGAATATCGCTCGCACGCAGGTTCTGACCGATCATCAGTTCCGTCACGTCCACCGTGTAAGATTCCGGGATGTCATCGGGAAGACACTCGATCTCGATCTCGCGCGTGATCGCTTCGAGCAAACCACCCTGCAGCTTGACGCCCTTCGGCTCGCCAATGGTCACGATGCGTACTTTCACTACGATGCGCTTGGTGAGATCGATGCGTTTGAGGTCGATATGCAGCAAATTCTCGCGCACCGGATCGCTCTGCCAGTCGACGATCATGACGGGAGTGTCTTCGCCGCCCTCGACCGAGAGATTGAAGATTGTGTTGTGGCCGGTATTGCTATGCAGAATCTTGTTCACGTCTTTGGGGCTTACCGCCACCGCCACGGCGGGTCCGTCGGATCCGTATAACACCGCCGGCGCCAGGCCTCTCACGCGCAAACGGCGGGCTTCGTTCTTACCCCGCGTGGTCCGGGGTTCCGCGCTCAGTGTAATGTCTTTTCTCATAATTTCTGTAGTCCTTTACTGCACTGCTCGGCAGACGGCTACGTTGTTCTTACCAGGCCGCGCCTGCGTTCTTCTTTCTAGATAAATAGGGTGCTTACCGAACCATCCTCGTGAATCGATTGAATGGCCCGGGCTAGCAAAGGCGCCACCGAAAGGGTCTTGATGCGGGTGCACCGCATGGCGTCCTCGCGCAAGGGAATCGAATTGGTGACCACCACTTCCTGCAAACAAGATTCCTGAATCCGTTCCACGGCCGATCCGGACAAGACGGCATGCGTGGCGCAAGCAGTCACCGTCAGCGCGCCATGCTTCAGCAGCGCCTCGGCGGCCTTCACCAGCGTCCCGGCCGTGTCGATCAGGTCGTCCACAATTAAACAATTCTGTCCTTCGACGTCGCCGATGATATGCATCACTTCAGCGACGTTTACCTCAGTCCGTCGTTTATCGATAATCGCCAGCGGCGCGTTCAAATGCTTGGCGAAAGCGCGCGCGCGCTCCACGCCACCAGCGTCGGGCGAAACCACGGTCATGTCCCGGCGCCCGATGGACTCGAAATATTCGAGCATCACCGGCGCGGCGAAAAGATGATCCACGGGAACGTCGAAGAACCCCTGAATCTGGGCCGCGTGCAGGTCCAAAGTCAGCACACGATCCGCTCCGGCTCTCTGAATCAGGTTCGCAATCAACCGGGCGGAGATAGGCATTCGCGGCTTATCTTTTCGATCCTGCCGCGCGTACCCATAATAGGGTAGCACCGCCGTGATGCGCTCCGCAGAGGCGCGTTTCAGCGCGTCGATCATGAGAAGCAATTCCATGATGTGCCGGTCCACCGGAGTGGAAGTGGGCTGGACCGCGAAAACATCCGCGCCCCGAACGTTTTCGAGAATCTGCAGGCGGATTTCGCCGTCTGAAAACGGTTCCACTTCGGCCGCGCCCAGCGTACAACCCAGGGAGGCGCAAATCTTGGCCGCCAACGCCGGATTGGCGTTGCCCGTGAAAATCTTCATCTGCTCGAATCTCATCGTGCGTACCGGTCGTGCGGCGGCCATGTTCTGCTTTCTGAGGACACTGCCAACTGCCGCCACCAAAGCGCACGGTAGCGGCCACGGCTCACCATATTAAATGGATAAACCTGATTGCCCGGGAACTCTTTCCGCAACCGCCAGGCTGCGCGATCCCTTAACTCGCGGCTCGGGAACAGTCCGAAAAGCGCGGATCCACTCCCGGTCATCATCGCCCGCCGAGCTCCCAATTTCAGCAGCTTTCCCTTAATCGATTTTAGTTGAGGATGTTGCCTAAACACAACCGTTTCAAAGTCATTAACTCCCTGGGGCTGGGGATTGGGGCTTTGGGAACATACAGTTAGGGCAAAGGCCTGGAAGTTTATAGGGATAGGTGCTGGATTCTCATCCAAAACTTCGCGTTTGAGCGCAGCGTAGGCGGAGGGGGTGGAAGAGTGTATGCCAGGTGCGACGACTAATCCTGGGCTCTGGGGAACATCAGGTAATGGATAAAGCTCGGTGCCGCGGCCGAGGCCGACGGCGGTGCCTCCGATCAGGAAGAACGGAACGTCGCTGCCCAGTTCGGCGGCCAATTCCAGGAGTTTTTCGAGCGGAACCTTCTTATTAAGAAGCGCCGGTAAGGCGAGCAGCACGGTGGCTGCGTTGCTGGATCCACCGCCGAGTCCGCCGCCCATGGGAATCCGCTTGCGCAAGGCTATTTGCAATTGGCCCTTGGCGCGCGCGACACGCATCACAAGTTCAGCGGCTTTCAGGATGAGATTGGCAGGGATATCGATGTTGGACTTCAGCTCAATCTTGGTGCGGCCGGGGGCATAATTGATGTCGATCGTGTCGGCCAGCGAGATGGTCTGAAAGATGGTTCGAAGCTCGTGGAAGCCGTCCGGGCGCTTGTGGAGAACCCGGAGGTCGAGATTGATCTTGGCCAGCGAACGTAGCCGGACGGATTCGGGCATTAGTAATGAATCACTTTAGTAATGAATCAGCGAGTAAACATCGTAGCCATGCAGCTTTTGACGCCCGTTCAAGAAGTCTAATTCCAGAATGAATCCAAGGCCTGCCACTTTGCCTCCGAGTGTTTCGACCAATCGAGCGACGGCTGCGGCGGTGCCACCGGTGGCCAGCACGTCGTCGATGATGAGCACGTTCTGGCCGGGCGTAATGGCGTCGCGATGAATTTCGAGGCTGTCCGTTCCGTATTCAAGCGCGTATTCGATGCGTTCCCGCTCGGCCGGCAGCTTTTTCTCCTTGCGGACGGGGATGAATCCGTAGCCAAGCGCGTAGGCGACCGCGGGCGCGATGATGAAGCCGCGCGCTTCGATGCCGAGCACAAGATCGACGGGCGTGGAGCGATAGCGTTCGGCCAGGGAGTCGATCACGCCCTTGAATCCGGTGGGATTCTTCAGCAGCGTGGTGATGTCGTAGAACTTGATGCCGGGCTTGGGAAAATCGGGGACTTCGCGGATGAGCGCTTTCAGTTGATCCATTTAGGGGAACTCGTATTGTAACATCCGAATGTCGTAAGCTTCCCTTATGTCACTGCTCGAATCGTCTCCCATCATGGCTTTCATCGCGACAACGGACGCCGAGCGCGCCAAGGAATTCTATCGCGACCAGCTTGGCCTGCGGCTGGTCAGCGAAGACGGCTTCGCGCTGGTGTTTGATGCGGCCGGGACGATGCTACGAGTCCAAAGGGTGAAAGACGCGCGCTTGGCGCAATATACCGTGTTGGGCTGGCAAGTGCCCGATATCGCGGCCAAGGTGGATGAGTTGGAGAAGGCTGGCGTGAAGTTCGAGCACTATGGTTTTCCGGACCAGGACGAGAAAGGCATTTGGACCGCTCCGGGCGGCGCGGCGAAAGTGGCGTGGTTCAAGGACCCGGATGGGAATATTCTGGGCTTGACGCAGTTTTGAGCAGCGGAAAAGCGAATCTGGCCACAGATGAACACCGATGAACGCAGATCTGCGTTTATCCGTGTTTATCTGTGGCTGAAATATCTTCAATCGATGAGCCCGTTGCGAACGGCAAAGCGTACCAATTCCCCTGACGAATGCAGATTGAGCTTCTCCATGATTTTGCCGCGATGGGCGTCGACGGTGTAAACGCTCAGGTTCAACGTGCCGGCGATTTCCTTGTTGGTTTTGCCTTCGGCGATCATTTGGAGCACTTCGCGCTCGCGGCTGGTGAGCAGGTCCAGCGGATCGGTGACGTGCTTGCGATAATCGCTCAACACGGCGTCGGAAACACCGGGACTTAGATAGCCGTCGCCTTTGGCCACGGCTCGCACGGCGTTCACCAGATCGCTGTCGATGGAGTCTTTCAGCAGATAGCCGCGGGCTCCGGCGCGCAGAATCTCGCGCACGTAAACGGAATCCTTGTGCATGCTCAGGGCGAGAACGCGCGTGCGAGGGGCCGAAGCAACCAGACGCCTCGTGGCCTCGATTCCATTGAGTTCCGGCATGGCCACGTCCATCACGACAACGTCGGGATGGAGCTGCTCGGCCAGCTCGACAGCCTCGCGTCCGTTGCCTGCCTCACCGACGATTTGCATGTCGGGCTGCGTTTCCAGAATCAGGCGAAAACCTTTGCGAACCATGGCGTGATCGTCGGCCAGCAGGATCCGCAGCATTAATTCTTCACCCCTTCAAGCGGAGCCCACAGGTCCACGACTACGCCGTCCTTCGAGTTGATTTCAAGCTCGCCACCGACACTTTCGGCGCGCGCACGCATGCCGACCAGGCCGAGGCCCGCGGAGCCATCTCCATTAAATCCGTGCCCGTTGTCCTTCACTCTAAGATGGACGCGGCCACTGTTGCGGGCGAGCTCGATGTCCACTCGCGTGGCTCCGGAATGCCGCGCGACATTGGTGAGCGCTTCCTGCACGATTCGAAACAGGTGCGTTTCGGTCTCGTCGGCCAGGCGGCCATCGAAACTGGATTTGTAGTCGACTTCGATGCCCGTACGCTGCCCGAAGCGCTCGGCCAGCCAGCGGATGCCGGCGTCCAGGCCGAAGTCGTCGAGAATGGTCGGACGCAACAGGTGCGAGAGCTCGCGAACATTTTGGATGGCCTCGTCAATCAGACGCCGGCAGTCTTCCAGGCGCGCCGGATCGGGAGGTGTATTGGGATCGAGCGCCGTAACGTTGGCTTTGATCGCGGTGAGCGATTGGCCGAGCTCGTCATGCAATTCGTGCGAAAAGCGCCGCGCTGCCGTTTCCTGGCTTTCGAGCATGTGCCAGGTGACGCGCGCCAGATCGGACGATTGCTGGGTCATCCGGTGGAACAATTGGGTGGTGATTCGTACCGTGAAGACGGCGCACAGCAGCGCTAACAGAACGCATCCGGCGAGTAGCCCGAGCGATTCGCGGACCAGTTGCGCAGACCGCTGATCGATGCGAGCTTGGGCCGCCTGGGTGCGGCTGGCATTGTTCGCGATCAGCTTCGCTACGATCGTGGTCACTTCTTCGTGATGGCGCAACAGGTCGCGCGAGGTGTAGGTGGGCACGTTCTTGCGGACCAGGAGCCGCCGCGCTTCGCTCGAAAAGCCTTTGACAGCGGTGCTGAGCTGTCGCCAAAGTTCGGCTTGCGGCGTGGTGGACGCTTCGGCGACGATCCGTTCGACGGCCTGGTCGGCATCGTCCAATTGGGTGAGCAGGCGCTCGCGCTCGGAAAGCTCGGGGCCGCGGGAAAGCTTGTAAAACGCGGCATTCAGGGTGTCCTGCTCGCGCTGGAGTTCGTCAATGAGGCGCGTGGTGATGAGGCCGTTGTGAACGATCTCGGCCGAGTTTTCTCGAATCAGTTGAACGCTCTTGAGGCCGATGACGCCGGCTGCAATCAACAGCGCGATGACGGCGGAGAAGCCGATCACGAGGACCCGCAGGATTTTGCGATAGGTGACCGGATCGGAATGCACGCCAACTATAGGATCGCGCAGTTGGGAGGGCGGCTGAATCGCCTGGCGGGGCTATTTGGGGACACGAAGAAGGGTAAAGTTTCATTCATTAAAATCTCCGCTGCCTCCCCCCCGCACTTTGGTGCCGCCAATACCCGTACGCAGGCTATCGTTCATTTTCGCGATCGGCTGCAATATGGTGTTGCGAGGCGGAAATGAGCCCCTCGCAAAAGGAGAATCAAAATGAACAAACTTATTTTCGCCTCTTTGCTGAGCGTGGGTGCCATCCTGGCCGCGCAGACACCGGCAGCGCAAGC
>Ga0210391_10003417_pt1 | contig 13449 bp, 27 predicted proteins | sample IncBWC12OmetaG_FD_160573 | JGI IMG/M metagenome (GOLD analysis project Ga0210391, IMG submission 160573) | Forest soil microbial communities from Barre Woods Harvard Forest LTER site, Petersham, Massachusetts, United States - Inc-BW-C-12-O ... | reverse complement strand
TCTTGATGCTCAGTCGGCGAATTGGGTCCACGGAACTAACTATGGCGGCGATCCCAGTGCGCAGGCTGGTGTACACGTGCTTGGCGTCAGGTACCTTCAAGAATACGGTCTAACGCCAAAGTTGAGCGGCGCGGCACCGCAAGACGACTGGCAGTTTATTCACGTCGCGTCCGCTCAATCGATAGTTAGGCAGCCGCCGCATCAACTGGCACTCCTAAGACACACCTCGTGCCACACGCCCGGAATCTTCCTCAATTCGTAAAGGACGTCTCCACCATGGTAGAAACCCACTGCCTTAACGCGGGCTACGGCCCCCGCAAACTGCAGCTGACTCTCAGTCAGGGGATTGTGCAATCGCCAATTGAGCCGAAACTTCTCCAGATCCGGCAGCGGCGCGACAACCACCTTTGTTCCCACGGGGAATGCCTCGGCATATGGTTGCACGACCCAGATACCTTTGCTGCCTAACGCCAAAGTTGAGCGGCGCGCCGCGACAACACTACTGGCACTTTATTCACGGCGCGTCCGCTCAAACGATTGTTAGGCACCCGTCACATCAGTCACTCCAACTTCAATTCCGCCTGTGAATCTTGCCGACAGGTTATAGACCCAACAACACAGCGGCACGAAAATTAGCCCAAACAACGCATACGCGAAAGGTACGAACACTAACAGTGCCGGAGGGGGCATCCCCTTAACTGCCGGAGACGCCGCTGTGATCACTCCCATTGGAATCACCACCAAAAGGTTTATGCAGAAATAAATGACAGCGAATACCTTACCCGCCTGCCACGGAGCAATCCTTATGAGACGCTTAGTCATGCAATCCCCCAGTTGTTGATCTGCCTTTGAATTCCTCGCCTAACGCCAAAGTTGAGCGGCGCGCCGCAACATTGCTACTGGCACTTTATTCACGGCGCGTCCGCTCAAACGCATGTTAGGCAAGATGGACTACCGCCGCGATAAGGAAAGCCATTCCGCCGCCAACGTATAGCCCTACGCTGAGCCAAAACAACAGAGGGTTTTCATCTCTACGCACAGGGACTGCCCGTGGTGACCTTCCACCCGGACTAGGCGCGTCAACGGTGCCCGTGACTAGGCCGACCAATCCGAATCTGAAACAAATTAAGCTCGCGACAGCAAATGCGCCGGCGAGGTGTCGCGGGGCCATCGCATTGGGGGAACTGATGTAGCTCAAGACCCCTACGACAGCGATGACGCCAATCACCACCGACAAGGCTCGGCGCACCCATGGTGTTATGTGCATGTGCGCAGGGACTGGTTTCCGCGTGCCTAACGCCAAAGTTGAGTGGCGCGGCACCGCATCATTGTGCTTGTCGATCACGGTGACAGACCTGGCAGGACCATCCTACCCACGGCGAGTCTCCCATAGACCCCTCCTACATGCCCACGCGAATGAGACAGCAAACCCCCAAATGGCCGAAACCGCGCACCACATCAGAAATGGGGCGACGGGTTCAACGTTCGGGTAGTTTGATTGAGGCGCGGCTAAGTAGGCGGCACATGCCACTGCGGGTAGGCAGATCAGCAGCGGTGCAAGGGCCAATCTGGGTCGTATGTAGCTCAAAACAGCGCCAGCGACACCTGCGACCGCGCCAAGCAGAATCAGCAGGTGTCCAAGCCCATACCAGAGACTCATACCCGAACGGATGGCGTCCGGATAATCCGTTTGGTACTGAAGCGCTTCCTTAGACAGGGTCACATGCCCCTCCAAGTAGTCTGCCGATGCCACTGCAAAGAGCAGGGCAGTGGAAAAGGCTCTCAGCGCAAGCTGCGGGTGTCTGCCCGGTTGCATGGCCCTAACGCCAAAGTTGAGCGGCGCGCTGCAGCGCAACCACTGGCAGTTTATTCACGGCGCGTCCGCTCAAACGCATGTTAGGTGGCAGACCCAATTCAAGGCCAGCGTGTCCATAGTCCGGTTAGCCACCACAATACAGCGCCGACCGAGGCTGCGAACAGGTACAAGGGGAACGGGTTGGAATACCCGTGCGCGTTGGCATAGTTTAGGAACCAGTGTGAACCGAAGGCCAGACAGATCAAGAGCACCCCCACATACCACCGCACCTTCTTTGGCCTATCTAGGCCAGTGGCTACCGAAGGCCCATTAGGTACAACCCCGTGGCGTGGTAAAGACCTAGCCCTCTGTCCGAGACCAACGCTGCAAATAACAGCAACCATAGCAATCTGGCGGCAGAAGCCGTTGCCCCAAACCATAAGCGCTCCCGCTGCTACGAGGCACAGGAATGCGGATGCCATAAGAGCGTGTCGTGCGATGGTCGGATTCATGCGCTCACGCTTGACCGCCACCTAACGCCAAAGTTGAGCGGCGCGGCACCGCATTACGACAGGCACTTTATTCACGGCGCGTCCGCTCGAACGAATGTTAGGTCCGCGGGAATGGCCATCTACTTTAGGACTTTCACGTTCGATTCACCTGTCACCTCTATCATCAACTTAGTGTGGTGATGCCAAGTGTTTCCATGAACTACGACTCCGCGAACAGATACTCTCCGCCCCTCAATTTTTGAGAGACGGATACTGTTTAAGATCAGGGTAACCTCTTGCTGGTTTGACTCAGGTTCTTCCAAGTATTTGTCACGCCCTTGGTCAATGCACACTGCGTGGTCCAAGACGAGTATCTCCTGAGGTTCTTTCGCGTCAGAGGCCGGGTTTTCACCAAATCCAGGCTCTCCATAAAACATTTTGACTTTAACGATCCCGCTGATCTCAGAAATTCCACTGTAGTTAAGGCAGGCCGCGTCGGAGGCTGCGCACGCCATCGAGCAAAGCAAAACTACTAGCACGACACTTAGAAACTTCATGCAGACCTAACGCCAAAGTTGAGCGGCGCGCCGCAACAATGCGACGGGCACTTTATTCACGACGCGTCCGCTCAAACGCATGTTAGACGTCGCCTGCACCAGATCTCCGCCCTGCAACAATCGCATACCCCAACAACGCAACACTAAGAGTGGCGCAAGATTGCGTCACATAGGTTGTGAATGTGACTACCGTTGCGACATGTTGCACTTCCTCATGCCGCGACTGCACTGCCACAACTTGCCAGGAGTAAGCCAGAATAGCGATCGTGTTACCTATGGTGTAGAGTCCGGCGCCCAGCACGGCTGGAATGGTAGCCGTGCCAAGGCGACTGCGGTTTAGCACCGCAGCCCCGAAAACGACGACTGCCACTAGCACCATTACTAACCGTATCAGGTTGCCTGAAATAATGGTTGCGGCTACTTGGCTCATCGTGGTCTCAAGGCGGGTTGTCTCTGGCGTCTAACGCCAAAGTTGAGCGGCGCGCTGCGGCGCAACCACTGGCAGTTTATTCACGGCGCGTCCGCTCAAACGATTGTTAGGCAGCACGCGCCTTTTCCTCAACCTCGGCATCTTGGAGATCTTGACCTACCCAGATCACGGTTCTCTTTGCTCCCGCGTGGGATGCTACCTCTAGCAAGACCCTTTCTTCCACACCGGATAAGCCACCTTCCGTCAAGGTTGTCTGATGCATTACCACGACGGGTGCCGCAACCAGAGGCCCCTTTGGAAGAACCTGGCGAAAGGCAGTCCTAAGTGACTCGGCCGCCGGGATAAACTCGCCGATTAGGAGACGCCGTGTCGTAAACGCCGGCGCGCTGTCCACAATCGCCTCTTTTCCGCTTTCGATATGGCGGACAACAAATCGGTTCGGGAAGACCCGAACATAGACCGTAACTCGGGGCAGTACGCTCACGCAGGCCTAACGCCAAAGTTGAGCGGCGCGCCGCAACAATACGACTGGCCGTTTATTCACGGCGCGTCCGCTCAAACGCATGTTAGATCGCCGTCCAGCCGCCAATTTCGCTTTCATTCTTCTCACCTTTGCAAGGTACGCCGGAAGAACAACCATCGGAACTAGGGCAATGCCGCACGCGGCATAGAAGAACCACCGATCTGACCAGTCTATATAGAGGTACGTCGTAACTCCCCCAAAAATCGCTAACCACGCGGCGCTTGTCCAAGAAGCGAAGCGCGTTAACCTGTCAATTGCGGACAGTCGTTCCTCGATGGTGCCATCGTACGTGAGCTTCGGGGCAGCCAAGAACACAAAGCGCTGCCAAAGGGTGAGGCCGGGCAACACTGCTGCGATGCTGACGGCTATGCCATTGGGGAATGCGACCATTGGAGATCTAACGCCAAAGTTGAGCGGCGCGCCGCAGCAATACGACTGGCACTTTATTCACGGCGCGTCCGCTCAAACGCATGTTAGGCAACCATCGCCGTTGCGACCAAACCAATGCAGTAGCACGGAATGCAGGCGATGCAGATCATACTCAAAGCCGCCGTTGTATTTGGCGATGCATGAGATCTGGCACCGGATGCTCGGTGCAGCCGGGTGCCCAGATAGTAAAATGCGGCGATGTTTGTGCCCAGCACGGCGACAACACAAATTCCCGTAGCCCATAGTTTGGAAATTACTCCTGGATTCATCTTCATGAACCCCGCCAGTGCCCAAACTATGCTGGTAAGCACCGGCGCTGCCAATAATATGGAGAGTCGGTAGCGAGCGTCTGCCTCAGGACTCCCCGATGTCATCCAGCGAGGTCGAGTGCGGCTGTCATTGAGTGTGGAAGCGAACATCGCATCAATCGCGGCAATGATATGCATACTGCCTAACGCCAAAGTTGAGCGGCGCGCCGCAACAATCCGACGGGCAGTTTATCCACGGCGCGTCCGCTCAAACGCATGTTAGGCCGGGTCATCGGAATACCAATTGCCCGGCCTCACAGGCGAATATTGTCGATGGCAACTTCTCGTGCTCCTTGACCGGGCCTTGGGGTGCGAGCTTTACCCAGGCGACCGGCATTGAAACGCCGCGTTTCATGTCAGTAAATAGCCGCGCAAAGAACTCCGGAAACGCACCACCCTGACGCGACAGAGTCATTACAAGATTCGCGCGGCCGTGCTTTTGGCCTTTCGTGCTTAATACATACGCATCGCCTGAGTTTTCAGAGGCGACCACCACCAATGGTGCGCACAGTGTCTGGATCAAGTCGCGAAGGGTTCCGGAGAAGTTAGTGACTCGACCGTCGGGGGCTATGTCGCAGTGTATGAAGAGGACATTACAGAAAGGCGAGGACGCCGTTCCACGCACGGGAGTCCCCAGCACGGGTGTAAGGGCGCCCATGTCCTCGGCGATCAGCCGTTCAGCCGCGTCGCCTTTCAGGTTAAGGATTCCGAGCCGCGGGGAGTGAATCGCCAATGTGTTGCGACGCTTGGTTAGCGCGACAACGGCGACTCCAGCTACAATCAAAACCGCGACAATTAGAGTCACAAACATAGTCAGGCCTAACGCCAAAGTTGAGCGGCGCGCCGCAACATCACGACTGGCAGTTTATTCACGGCGCGTCCGCTCGAACGCATGTTAGACGGCATGTCCGACACCCCGGCGTCGTTGTCTTGCAGCCAGGGCCCATCGATATTTCTCCACAACCCGTGGTGCTGCCTCAAGCGCCAGGGGTCTCCAGCGGGCTTCCCACGCTTCAATTTGCGGCGCGACCCGCTCTAGCGCAGCCTCAGACCAGTATTCCCGTTCCGGCCCTGTGGGAAGTCCAATGCTTGCAAATAACGCCTTGCCAAAGATGGCTAAATCCGGATCGTCTCCAGCGAGGGTCCAATTTGCCAGTTTGTTAATTTCTACGGCTGCTTGCATCAAAGAAATCTTCCCTTCGATCAGATCTATGGCTCGCGCGTGAATCTTTCGGCAGTGCTCTTCCCAACGTGGGACGTTATGGATCCGAGTGGGAACCTGTAAGAACTTATCCATTCCGTCTAACGCCAAAGTTGAGCGGCGCGCCGCAACAATACTACCGGCACTTTATTCACGGCGCGTCCGCTCAAACGCATGTTAGATGCCCTTGGCCATGCACTATGCCACTACCAATCCCAGCAGGAGATAAACATCGACTCCTATGGTTAGGGAAAACACGAGAAAGCGGCGAGTCTTCGAGCCCCACGCACCGACGCCAGGAATGGCGCTAGAGCGGACCTCCGCCGTTATCAAGCACAAGACGACAATTGCAATTGGCACCAGATTCCGCGCAAGAATACTTAGAGCCGGCATTCCCCGGCGCCACGTGACCCATGCCGGCCCGACCACCAGCAACACTATTGTCGGGGCCAGGAGCCATGACGGAAGCCTGAATTTTGCTGTCAGCATCTAACGCCTAAGTTGAGCCGCGCGGCACCGCAACACTACGGGCACTTTATTCACGGCGCGTCCGCTCAAACGCCTGTTAGATCGGAGCCTGGAAGTGCAGCGTTGACCGCGATCACCTCGCAGTCGGCGATGCGATTCGGTCCTTCCATAAAGTGGCCCTTGGTGCCGATGCGAATTCTACTCATGTGGTAGGGCACTCGCTCCTCTGCGAATATGAACATGTCCGCATTCCCCTCAAGCGGGACTTCCCCTTCAGGAAGCACATCCCCGTTGGCCGACAGGAACTCGGGCCAGATCATGCTTAGTCCATCTCGCTGAATATTGTCCCCAGCGTACATAAAGTCCCAGCGCGTATGTTGCCGTGGCGCGGACATTCTGCCGCCTTCGGATGGGTGAAGAAACCTATAGGTGACGCGGAACGCAGAGACGTGGCGGCTACGGTAGGACTGCATGCGATCTAACGCCAAAGTTGAGCGGCGCGCCGCAACAATACCAAAGGCAGTTTATTCACGGCGCGTCCGCTCAAACGCATGTTAGGCAGCTCGCTCGGTCTTGGCGTGAAGTCGCGTCCCTACCACGATCAATATTCCTCCGACCAATTCCGGTACAAGCAATATGAGAAGACCCCAGGACGACAGAGCTGCAGCAACACCACCACCTGTAAGTAGCAATGCGTGGAAGATAGCTGAAAACACCCATATTCGCCGTCGCCCCAATCGGCTGAAGCGCTCGATCCTATCCAGAAGAATGATCTGAGCAAAATACGCGGCCACAATGATAAGAATTAGCGCGACGAGTGGAGACGGCTTATAGAACGCCCCAAACAGGCCAATCAGCGCCGCAATAGGAATCACGAGTGATGAGCCGAATGCCACTGCCGCCCATCTAGCTACCGACCCTTCGTGAGTTGTTCGCCGTCCCAACACAATTGTTGCCTAACGCCAAAGTTGAGCGGCGCGCCGCGGCAGCACTACTGGCACTTTATTCACGGCGCGTCCGCTCAAACGCTTGTTAGGCCCCGACAATGGGGACCTTGAGTCGCCAAGGCAGGCGCGCGGCGATGGCAAAACCAGTTGCGCAAACCATGTGTGGTATGAGCATGATGCCAATAACCCCTATGACAGTTGAGTTTGAAGAGAGAAGCATAGGTACAGAAAAAAGCGCCGACAATATGAGGGATATAATGACCGAGCTGAGAATGAGCCACGGTGCAGTGCCCTTGCCGTGTGCGCGCAGCCATAATAGCGTCGGCAGTCCGACTATTGAAATTCCCAGTATCGCGCCGAACGCAGTCACAATCAGTGTGCTTAGGAACAACTCTGCGAGGGCGGACCAGTAGTGTTCGGGGGTAACTTTATAGACCGAGGCGGCCTCTTGGGGTGATACGTATGAGGTCACCGCCACAAGGATGGCTAAAGCGAAAAGTGCACCTAGGTAGCCAGACACAAGTCTGCCGGGGCCTAGCCCTGGCCGCCGCGCCAGAACAATTGCAATGGCTGGACATAGTACGGCTATAAAGATGCCGATCGGGCTAACTATGGCGGCGGCGGCGAATAACGTTTCCATTCGGCCTAACGCCAAAGTTGAGCGGCGCGCCGCAACAATACGACTGGCAGTTTATTCACGGCGCGTCCGCTCAAACGCATGTTAGGGCGCACCCGCCTTGTTGTGCCACCGACGTAGCGAAAAATAGATCACCCCAATTAGGAGTCCGTCACATAAGACAGGGTCCGTCCATGTGCCCTTTGTCCATATCACCCATATTACACCTGGGAATGCGCCTGAAAGAACAGCAACGAAAGGGTTAACAAATCCGAGACGATTAAGAAGCGAATAAAGCGGCATGCCGTAGAGAAGCACTACTGGCAACGCCAGTACGAAGCCGTACCACGATAAAGCCGCCACATCTCCGAGGCCACCAGCAAAGGACGCGGGAAAGCCCGAAAACCCCGCAACAGTCAAAATCAAGGCGCCCATGACTGCTCCGGAGAATGCAGCCAATGCCCCACAGGCTATGGCGTCGCGGGCGCGTGAGGACATACAGCCCTAACGCCAAAGTTGAGCGGCGCGGCACCGCAACACGACTGGCACTTTATTCACGGCGCGTCCGCTCAAACGCATGTTAGACGATCCCTCACCGCGGTTGTAGAAGGCCACAGAACCAGGCCGAAACAACCCAGAGCCCGAACGTCCCACCCAGGATGAAACTAGCGGCATAAAACGTACTGCCCAAGTGCGATAGTTTCGAGTCCCCAATGCGATCGAATCCTCCAGTCCAGAACCAATGCGAGTATCGAAACTGAAATAACGGGGATGCCGCTGGGTCCCACAGCGACATCCAAAGCTTGGGTTGATTGGTTTTGAGCATGCGCACGAACCGGCGTTGTAGCACCAGAGTCAATGCAGCCCACGCGACCAGGAATATCGACACGACAATAAGGATGATAATGCGGACAATCTGGGGCATGGCTGTCTAACGCCTAAGTTGAGCGGCGCGGCACCGCAATACGACTGGCAGTTTATTCACGGCGCGTCCGCTCGAACGAATGTTAGGAAGCCACGGCACCGCGATCGTCATGGGCATCGGAATGTAACCTCAGCGCTTCCCTACCAACCCAGATTCCGCGGCCTGCTGAAGGGCCACCACCAGTTCCATCGATTTTGCTGACAACGCCTGCGACTGCTGCACACGCACGGTCTTTAGCGCTTCGGCCAGACCAACCAACTCGTCCGTAAATCCGTTTGGCATAGGCCAGTGGGGCAACAGGGTCCTGAGCGGGCCAAGGGACCTCGTGGCGCACAGTTCCTCTACCAACGCATCCATACCCACCCGAAACGTGCGCAGGTCCATGCCAGCTTCCTAACGCCAAAGTTGAGCGGCGCGGCACCGCATCATTTCGCTCGCCTTGCATGGTGACGGATGAGGCACTTTATTCACGGCGCGTCCGCTCAAACGATTGTTAGGGAGCTTGGCACACCGACGAGTTTATGCCACGAGTGGCGGCACACCAAACTTGGCATTACATAGCTACCGGATGTGCAGGATACGATCAGCATTACCGCGGACACTGACCTCACCACTGAACTCAACGCGACAATGATTGCCACGACCTAAGTCACGGCGCTGTGGTCGCATGCGGAGGCCACTGACCTTGATTCTGAGACAGATTGGCCATTGAGCCAATGAACCCGACCCGCGCCCTAACGCCAAAGTTGAGCGGCGCGCCGCAACACCACTACGGGCAGTTTATTCACGGCGCGTCCGCTCGAACGCAAGTTAGGACCGGAGTGCACGTAAAGCAATGAGAAACGATGTGCCAGCCGCAAGTGCCATGAAAGCATTTGGCCATAAACTATATAAATATCCGTCCCACGCCTCAATTGGAACGCCAAAAATGTATCGCGACGGAACCGGCATCAGCCCGGTCATAAAGATAGGCCACCATCGATTGGGCGGCCAGTGACTGAAGCTCTCAATTAGAAGGTCAATGAACACTGCCAAAAGCGGCATTACCCACACCGGATTGAGCGCGAGTCGCCTGCTTGCGAAGATGCCGGGTACCAGCCAGATAGCGGAAAGGAAAAACCAAGTAGGATACCCAAAGAAGAACCACCGCATGGCACTGTGTAGATCCTTCGCTGGTCCGAAAGGCGACGCATAGAGCATCGATAAGACCAGAGCAGCGATCGCGATCAATAATAGCGACATCCTCCATGTAATTGCGTCCAGATGAAATGCATTACGGCCGAACATCCAAAGGAGAGCCCAAACGGCAATAACGGCGGAAAGGTAGATGGCCGGCGCTAACATTGCCTAGCGTCCTAACGCCAAAGTTGAGCGGCGCGGCACCGCAACACCACGGGCACTTTATTCACGGCGCGTCCGCTCAAACGCATGTTAGGCGGCATCATCGTGCTTGTGCGACCCAGACAGCGTGCCAGGCAGTTTGCCTGTAACGATGAATTCGAGTTCCCCTTCAGTCAGATCCCCAAGGATGTTCGCGGTGCTCCAAATATGCTGCGCACGGGGAAGAAACTCCGCAGGTACTAAGACCGCGGCCGTCGGCGTTAAATTGAAGCTTGGTGGCACTGGGGCGACGAAGGCCGGGCAATCGGGCAGATTCAAGTAGTCCGCCACGGGCGTGGCCGCGGCCAAATCCGGACACGTAAGTAAAACTCGCCATTCGCGCGTGTTACCCATTTGCCAAAGGATAAACCAACCGCGGTAAGTAATCTGCAGACGCCCAAACGTTGGCCTAACGCCAAAGTTGAGCGGCGCGCCGCAACATCGCCACTGGCAATTTATTCACGGCGCGTCCGCTCAACCGCATGTTAGACGGCCTCATAAAATGGTGCGCAAACCTTTGAAAGTCGCGCCTCCTGCGTCGGGTTCACAAAGGCAACGTCGAGCGGGCAATCGTTGCTAAATAGTGCAGCGAAAGGCACACGCAGTGATTTGACAGGTTCTAAATCCGATATCCCGCCTGTACACAAAGCAAGTACAACATGTAGTTCCTGGTCCTCGCCGTATGTCGCTTGAACAAGGAAGGCTCTTCTAACGTCGGGACGCTCCGCCAGTATTGGTCGCCATTGCCTTGTGAGGTTGCGCTCCACTGGCCCATCTTGCTCTCTTAGGAAGCACATGCTCGGCGTCCGGATCCTCGCCACTAAGGGACGACGGACCGTTTTCTTGATCCAGCGTAGGAAGTTAAACCCCACGCTGTCTAACGCCAAAGTTGAGCGGCGCGGCACCGCAACACAACAGGCAGTTTATTCACTGCGCGTCCGCTCAAACAATTGTTAGGGAGCTTGGCACAACTGTAAGTTTATGCCACGAGCGGCGGCACACCAAACTCGGCATTACATAGCTACAGGGTGTGCGGGAAACGACCAACATTGGCGCGGACACCGACCGTCGCACCCAAACTCGCCTCGACAATGAGTGGCACGACTTGGGCCGCGGAGTTGTGGTCCGCAGACGGAGGCCACTGACCTAGATTCTTCGACAGATCGGCCGTTGAGCCACTGCCCATGACCAGCGCCCTAACGCCAAAGTTGAGCGGCGCGGCACCGCAATATGACTGGCACTTTATTCATGGCGCGTCCGCTCAAACGCATGTTAGATACCCGCCTTGATTCGAGGGAGCCACAAATAGGCCAGCACAAAGGCTACCCAGGCCATAACTACCAGGTGATACATCAGTAGCGTCACAAGTGACAGGGAATGCATTTGACTCTCGCGAGAGGAAGCGAAGGCAAGTGTAAGGACGGCGCCTACAATTCCACACGCCACAATTAAATACATGGCTGGCGCAATGAGGTTCTTGACTGATAGAAAGGCTGCTGTAAATGCCGGCAGGTCGGAAATGACGCTGTTCGGGTAGGCCGGACCGAATGTACGCATGATCCCGGGAATATAGTAGGCCGATACGAGGGCCGCTATCGCCGCACCGAAGAAGAAGAGCCACGTGGCCCAATTACGTAGCAGCAGGGCTCGCGTCATGGGGATCTAACGCCAAAGTTGAGCGGCGCGCCGCAACAATACGACTGGCAGTTTATTCACGGCGCGTCCGCTCAAACGCATGTTAGGACACATCCCGACGGGACTGCCGGGACACGAGCCACTTAATTGCATGCGCCTGTAGTCCCAGCAGGATAGCGCCGCCCACAAAATCCATTACCAGGAAGTCCCAGTAGTGATGGTACTGATCATCGTGTGTTGTCAGCAAAGCAAAGGCCACTGCGGCGACAAGGGTCGGAAGCGCGAAAGGTCTGCTGGGACGTTGAATCGAACGAACGATGAGCCATATTAGTATCGCGACGCTCAGTACTAAACAAATCGGGACGACAATCTCAGTACCCATTTGTGTGTCCTAACGCCAAAGTTGAGCGGCGCGCCGCCGCGTCATTGCGCGCGCATAACTCCGTGACAGACCAGGCAGTTTATTCACGGCGCGTCCGCTCGAACGATAGTTAGGAGTCTGGAAGCGCAGTTGCAGTTGCCCAAGTAACATGTTCAAAGTCCTTCGATGTGAGCGCGTCCTTCGCTAGGACAGCTGCGTTCGGAACCAAGAGCATAAATACGGAAGTCCAAGGATCATGCTCAAGGCTGTAATTAAGTAAGCGGGACCGGATTACAACTTGCTGCTGCGGCTGACCGTGGTACTCAAATGAATGATCCAAATTCAGAAGAAGCCAACCATCACCCCAATCCGCTAAAGCGAGACGGCGGATTGCCTCGCCATAGAGCCCCGCAATTGGAACGGCACAGGCCACCGCGCTGTTATCGAAGTCTGAGAGCCGGAAGCGCACCGATATAACCTGCTCCTAACGCCAAAGTTGAGCGGCGCGCCGCAGCGCAACCACTGGCAGTTTATTCACGGCGCGTCCGCTCAAACGCATGTTAGGCCGAGCCATGCTAGTGCGGGAGTCTGTTGTTCAAAGCATTGAACTCGCGCACCAATTGGTCACACGCCTCTTTTGAGGCTTCGCACAGGACCGATGTGCTAACAATTGAGCCCCCGCTGGTTTGCGACGTCACGGTCCGTCTAACTACAGCGGGGTATGCCAGATACGACATTGGAGCAAAAGACCATAACGTGAAATTGGTACGGTCCGCAATGATCGTCCAGCCACGCACATTCGAAATCTCAACATTCTTCCGCTTACTAAGACTCGCCAGTGCCTCAGCAACGGTCTTATATCCGATCTGTGAATCGCGCACCTCCGGTAGAGGCCCGGAAGGGAGGTCACCGGCAAGCGCCCCGCAACAAATCGACAATAGAAGGATTGCGCCTAGGTAGCGGTGCATCAGCCTAACGCCAAAGTTGAGCGGCGCGCCGCAACAATGCGACGGGCACTTTATTCACGACGCGTCCGCTCAAACGCATGTTAGACGTCGCCTGCACCAGATCTCCGCCCTGCAACAATCGCATACCCCAACAACGCAACACTAAGAGTGGCGCAAGATTGCGTCACATAGGTTGTGAATGTGATTACCGTTGCGACATGTTGCACTTCCTCATGCCGCGACTGCAATGCCACAACTTGCCAGGAGTAAGCCAGAATAGCGATCGTGTTACCTATGGCGTAGAGTCCCGCGCCCAGCACGGCTGGAATGGTAGCCGTGCCAAGGCGACTGCGGTTTAGCACCGCAGCCCCGAAAACGACGACTGCCACTAGCACCATTACTAACCGTATCAGGTTGCCTGAAATAATGGTTGCGG
>Ga0210391_10003416_pt1 | contig 13456 bp, 11 predicted proteins | sample IncBWC12OmetaG_FD_160573 | JGI IMG/M metagenome (GOLD analysis project Ga0210391, IMG submission 160573) | Forest soil microbial communities from Barre Woods Harvard Forest LTER site, Petersham, Massachusetts, United States - Inc-BW-C-12-O ... | reverse complement strand
TAGGTTTACTTACCTTTACCACAACCAGGGAGGAACCATCAACGATGCGCGCGGCGCGCTCGATGGTTTCGTCCGTGCCTTCCATGGCTTCGACGGCCACGCAGGCGCGATCTCGAATTACGACGGTCTGACCGAGATCCAGGCCGGCAATCTGGCCGGCGATTTCGCGTCCGTAGGCGATGTCCTCGGCTTCGTGCGCGTCCGGCGCGCGCTGTGTCAGCACACCCGGAGATGGGACCAGTGGCTTCAAAAATGAAGTCGAGTCGACCAGTTTGACGCCTTCCGATTCCAGCACGCGCGCTACGGCCCCGATCAGCGAATCCGTGTTTTTCATCGGCAGCGAAAGCAGAAGCTTCGCCAGCTTCCAGTCCGGGCGAATGGAACTGAAGATTTTATTGTGCTTCACCTGCCCGGCCATAACGGCTCGGGTGACACCCTCTTGGTGAAGCAGTTCCAGCGTGCGCGACAACTCGCCGAGGCTCACCCAATGCAAACGCGCGGCGATTTTTTCAAGCTCAGGCGAAGCCTCTTCGCGAATCGCGATGACGGCCATCTCGATTCCCTGGTCACGCGCCGCTTCCAGAACGAGAAACGGAAATTGCCCGTTGCCCGCAATCAATCCCCAACCGGCGGTCGTTTCCGCAACGGGAGAGGAATCCGAATTCATCGAAGAATTCACTTGTGGAGGCCGCGATCGGCCGATTCGATAAAGTCCACAAGCTCTTTGACGTCAGGCGAGCCATTCAATTGCGCGCGGATTTCGTCGAGCGCCTGCGAGGTGTTGAGCTTGGAGCGAAGGAGAAGGCGGAAGGCGCGCTCGATGGTGTCGAGGCGCGAGCGATCGAATCCGCGGCGCTCAAGCCCGACGGTATTCACGCCGTAGCATTTGGTGTCGCGCTGGGTGACCACGCGCGAAAACGGCGGCACGTCCTGCGTGATAACGGTGCAGGCGCCGATGTAGGCGTAGCGGCCCACGCGGCAGAATTGATGCACGGGGCTGAATGCGCCCACGTTCACGTAGTCTTCAATGACTACGTGGCCGGCAAGCGTCGCTCCATTGGCAAAAACGGTGGAACTACCGACAATGCAATCGTGGGCCACGTGGGAATAGGCCATAAAAAGATTGTCGTTTCCAATGCGTGTGACGCCGCCGCCCTGGGTTGTCCCGCGGCTCACCGTGCAGAATTCGCGGAATCGATTGGCGTCGCCAATGACCAGCTCAGTGCGCTCGCCGCCGAATTTCAAGTCCTGGGGATCGCCGCCCACGGAACAGAATGAATCGAAAACGTTCTTGCGACCGATGCGTGCGGGACCGCGCACGACGGCATGCGGCTCGAGGACGCAATCGTCGCCGAGTTCGACGCCATCGCCAACTACGGCGAAAGCAGAGATGCGAACATTTTGTCCGACGCGCGCGGACGCGGAAACAATCGCGCGAGGATCGATCTCACTCATTGCGCACACCAACCGCGTCTCCGTTGGGCGCTTCCGTCGCCTCTGCTTCAGGTTCCCGGTCCACCAGCATGCACCGCAGGACGGCTTCGGCCGCGACGTCGCCGTTCACCGTGGCTACGGCTTGCAGCTTGCAATACCCGCCGGCCTTCCACTTCAGCACCGTGACCTCGATGCGCAATTGATCTCCGGGGACAACCGGGCGGCGGAAACGCGCCTCATCGACCGCGGCCAGATAGAATAGCTTCTTGTCCCGCTCCTGAATTTCGGACAGGAGCAGGAGGCCGCCCGTCTGAGCCATTCCCTCGATGATCAGGACTCCGGGCATGACGGGTTTCCCCGGAAAATGACCTTGAAAAAAGCCCTCGTTCACGGAAACATTCTTCAAGCTGACGATGCGTTTGAGCCGCTCGATTTCGAGAACGGCGTCCACCAACAGGAACGGATAGCGGTGCGGCAGAATTTTCTGGATCGCCACGTTATCGAGAATCATTTCAATCCCTCAATATGCGTCCGAAGAAGGTCTCGTTCGCTGGAAGATTTCTTCGTAAATTATATGCGAAACGCGCCACGCGGCAAGCGCAGTTCCCCCATTCCAAGTGCAAGGTCAGCATAGCATTGCGATGCGGGTTTCTACCTCCCAGTTCTTAATTCCAGGCCGGCTTGTAGCTGCTGGACCATTTTGGCAAGAGCGTCAAACCGGGAGCGATGCGGAAGAAAGTTTCAGCGAGATACGGCCTCAGGGCTGCTGCTGCAGCTGAACGAGGGCAGAAGTGTTCGGGGGTTGAGAGACCACGCGCAGGACAGATTCACGAAGGGTTCTGGCCCAGGCGCTGTCCGGGCCGTCCGGATCAAGCTTTAGATACTCATTCAGGTCGTTCAGGAGAGCCTCGTAGTCCTTTTCACGGCTGTGGATGTCAGCAAGGAAAATGTGCGCTTTTGGAAAATCTGCCTTCCGGGATAAGGCTTCGCGGGCGCTTTTCTCCGCTTCTCTCAAGCGGTTCAAGCCAAACAAGGCCAAGCCGAGGTAGTATTCCCCCGTCCAGGATTCCGGGTCCAGATCCAGCCCCTTGCGGATTACTGACTCGGCCTCGGTGAATTTTTCCTGATCGACCAGAATTGCACCCAAGGCAATTTGTGGGTGCGCGTATTGGCCAGCGCTCAATTCGATGGATTTCCGAAACGCCTGCTCGGCTTCGGGGATGCGCCAAAGTTTCAGGTCCGCCGCGCCGATCCTGTCATAGGCCTCGTAATACCCTGCGAATTCCGCGATTGCCTGCTGGAAGTGCGTCAAGCTTCCTTCCGTGTCTTTCTTCGCCAAGCGCTCAAGGCCTTGCTCGAAAGCGCGTTTGGCTTTTAGCGGGATTTTCAATTCTCTGACGGATACTTCGTAGGGGGATTGGTGGGACTGGGCGCTCATGTTGAGCGGCAAGGAAATGCATGCCAAAAGCAGCCAGCCTGTCGGGCCCATGGTTCTCATTCGGTGAGGGCACCGCCGAAAAAAAATTACCTGCAATTGCGGAGAGTTTACACGATATTCATACTTTTGTAACACAATTGTAACAATGATGTGAAGGTTTCGATGCGTGGTTTGTTGTTCCACTTCTTGTCCAACGGTCCGTTTTTGGACGGATCTTCAAACGGCATGAATCCGATCAGTTGCCTGTTGGCTGGTTTGCGAGACGCGCAATCGAACGAACGGAGTTGCCCGGTGTACATCGCGTTGTTAGCATAGCGGCGCGATGAGTGAATTGGCCCAGATGTTGGCGCTCGTGAAATGGCTTCGGGTGCGCGAAGGCGCGATGACGCGGCTTCTTGGAAAATTTGTCCGCGCGGAATCTCCCAGTTACGACAAGCGCGCGGTGGACCGCTTCGGCCGGATCGTCGCGACGGAGTGCCGGCGGCGCAGAGGCGAAGTAAAGCTGCTGCGACAGCGGCCGAGAGGCGACCACGTCCGGGCGGAATGGAATCCGCCGAGGAAGAAGCCGGCCGGGCAGATCCTCGTTATCGGCCATTTGGATACGGTCTACAGCCTCGGGACATTGGCACGGATGCCGTTTCGGGTTTCTAAGGGGCGCGCTTATGGGCCAGGCGCTTTCGACATGAAGGGCGGGCTGGTCATTGCGCTCTTCGCGTTGGATGCTCTTGCGGCGAATGGCCTGATGCCGGAAAAGCGCATCGTCTTTCTTTGGACAAGCGATGAAGAGATCGGCAGCGAAACTTCGCGGGTCGCGATCGAGCGCGAAGCGGTGCGGAGCGATGCCGTGCTCGTCCTGGAGCCCGCATCAGGCTCCGATGGCGATGTGAAGACGGGACGCAAGGGCCTGGGTGAGATCGAAATCATCGCCAATGGACGCGCGGCACATGCCGGTTTAAACCCCGAGGACGGCATCAATGCAATCGAGGAGATCTCGCTGCAAATTGCGCGATTCTCGCAGTGGACCCAGGCGCGCCGCGGGATCACCGTCAGCCCGGGATTGATCGAAGGCGGATCGCGTACCAACGTAATTCCCGAAAGTGCGCGAGTTGTAGTGGATGTGCGCGCGGCGCGTGCCGCAGATATGCGGGCGCTCGGGCGGAAGTTTCGCGCGCTTCGCCCGATTCTGCGTGGCGCGACGCTGCAAATTCGCGGCGGGTTCACGCGCCCACCCATGGAGCGGAAAAATTCAGCCGCGCTTTATTCCAAAGCTCGCGCCCTAGCAAAAGAGATTGGCCTCACGCTTGGCGAAGCGTTCGTCGGCGGCGGATCGGACGGAAATTTTACGGCTGCGCTGGGCGTTCCGACGCTCGACGGACTGGGAGCGGTCGGCGAAGGCGCGCATGGCGCTGGTGAGAACGTTTTAATTCGTGCGCTGCCGGGGCGCGCGGCACTAGTTGCGGGATTATTGGCGAGCATCTGATCTTGCCGATCGTTTGGTGATCACTGCGCATGGGAAGGCCGCCGGCGGGACGCCGGCGCCACTGGGCTTAAAGGTACGCTTTGTGGAGGAACTGCGCGGTGGAGAGCATCAGGCTTGCATAATCATCGTGGAGGACGGCGCGAACTGCGTCTTCCGTCGAGGAACCCGCGGCGAGGCGGTCAAGAATGCGCCCCAGATCATCCATGCCGTTAACAGTTATGATTTCTTCCACCACGGCAAGCGACCATGCATAGGCGGTGGATGCGGCGTCCCTGGGCAAATTCATCCAGGATGTTTCATAAGAGTTGAGAGAAATCTCCATGTGCTGCTCGAACGCCGCGGTAAGCGCCGCGGCATTCGTCCGGCTGCGTTTGCCTTCCATGTATTGCGCGATGCCTTCCTGCAGCCACACCGGGCAATGCCCCCCGGTCTTTTGCCCGACGAAACTATGCGTCAGCTCATGCTTCAGAACGCGAGAGAGCTCCGGGGTCATGACGGTCAGACCCTCGACCGGGACGCGTATGCGGCCGTCGTTCAGCGCGCCCACCCAGGCCGGGGCCCTCGTAATGTCACTGAAAGTTTGATTCGTATACAGGATCACGCCGATGGGCTCGGGCGGCGTGTAATTGAGAGTCACAGAAATTTCATCGAATTCGGACTCCAGAGTCTTGAGCACATCGCGGGCGAGGTCCGGCGCGGCTCCGCCATTGTATTTGAGGCGAAAATGGGTCGTTTCCCCTTCGTGATATTCCGCTTCCTCCTGGGCGTCGCGCTCGGCTTTTTCCAGCGCGTGCTTCGTTTCATCGTCGGGGCTGAGTTCCATGGCGCGCTTCCATTGTAAGACAGCATCGGCGGCGCGGTTCAATCCGTAATAGGCCCACCCGGAAAGTTTGGCAACTTCGGCGGAGTCTGGATCGATACGGCGGGCGCGGTCAAGCAAATCCGACGCCGCGGAGTATTCGCTCCGTTTCAAATGCAGGTAAGCGTCTTCGAGCAGTAGCCCGATGTTATCGGGGACGAAGCTGAGCCCGACGTTGTAGTGAGCCACTGCGCGCTCGAAATCTCCCACGCTGATTTCAAACTGCGCCGCGGCACTTTCCGCGGCGACGACGCGGGCCACGGCCGTAGGAGTTGAATTCGCGGTCGCTTCCGATTCCAGCTTAGAAAGCAGACCGGTATCGATCGAACCGTCGCGCACGGCGCCGCTCGCGGCTGGATCGGCGGAAGGCTTGGCCAGCGCGTCCGGAGGGGCGATGGGGAGATTCGCGGCGCGATCCGCGGGGGTCCCGACCGTTGAAATCGGCGAAGAATCGTCATGCACGACGCGATCAACGATAGAAAGCGGGAAGCTCAGGCGGCCGGCAGGAGTTTCATAGCTTACCTGGCCGTTTTCGGTGACCACGCGAGTGGCGGTAATTTTTCTTCCATTTTTCAGATAGATCGTATCGGCACAAACACATCCGGGAATGGCTAAAAGCAGACATACAACCGCGAAGGACCGAAGGGAATGCGCCGCGGGAAACCTCATAATCCTATTTTATCAAGAAGGCTCATTCCCCAGTCTGAGCACGTTGGCGCTTGATGCCCAATCTTGCTACAGCGGGCAAAACGCATGAAAGGCAGGCAGGGTCCACTTATGCCGGCGCAAAAAAAAAGGCGGCCCATTTGGGCCGCCCTGAAATTGCGGAAGATTTTGATAGTTTAGCGGGGCGCAGGATGTTGCGGCCCGATATGAATTAAGGGGCCGAAGGGCTGACAAGGGCACGCCAAATAACGACGCCCGTCACAGCAGCAACGACCGGAATCGCGATCCATAGAAAATGGCTGCGCGCCGTTGGCGAGGGAGCCTGTGGATTCGGACTAGCTGCCGGAGGATCCTCCGGTTGAACTTCCAAGCGGTAAGAACTGCCTGCGTCCAAGGTCTTGACTTCGTCGCCCATCGAAACGAGAAGCGTTCCACGATTGCTGGTAAGAACCAACTCGGTCGGGCTGATCATGGTGATTTGACCGGAGGTTGGCTGCTCATTCGCCGGACGAATCGTCGCGCCGTCAGCAAGCACCTGAAACGTCTGCCCCTGAGCGGAAGAAACAAGAACGCTTCCGGCATTCAAGTTGGCGGAAAATCCGTTCGACAACGTGTGAACATCGGTGACAGTGTTTTGGCGCAAAATCATTTGTCCAGATGCAAGGCGGACTCGAAGCGTCGAATTCGCCGGAGTCTCAAGGCGATCGCCGTCGTAAATCGTCGCGCCACTGGTTGTTACGCCCGCTCCTACGCGGGCATTATCAGCCGCGAGCACCACGCCGAGGGGAGCAGATGGTGAACTCGCGGGAGCGGCCAGAACGGGCGCTCCAATCATCACAACACTCAAACCCGCGATCAAAACAGCGGTAAACGATGTACGCACTTAAACCTCCCAAGAAGGCTGGCGACCCTAAGATTAAGTAGAAGGACTGAGACTGTCAACACGTAAATCGCTCTATACACGAAAAATACAACCCCCCAACGAACTGTCTCCGAGGCCTCAAAAAGCCCCCTCAGGCGGCCGCAAAGGCCTCAGGGAGCCATCCCAGCAGCCTTCAGAGATGCATCCCGAATCGCCTTAAATTCGGCCCCCGGTTTCCATTCAGGCATGTGCGGATCGTTAGCTACCCGGTACCCGATCAGAAAATAGAGCTGGGCGTCTTCCACCGCTCCGCTCATGTCCCACTCGGGCTGAATTTTATCGGCGGGCTTGTGATACCTTTCGGCCGTATAAATTCGCCGCTGTTCCAGCCCCCAGCCGTCCGGCTTGCCGATGAATTCCACTCCTTCGTCCGGATCAAACGCGGGAATGCCGTTTTTCGCGAATTCGAAATGGTCGGAGCGGTAATAAAAACCCTTCTCGGGTTCGGGATCGAATTTTACGACGCGACCCTGTTCCTTGGCGGCGGCATCGACAACATCATCGAGGGAAGAAACACCGCGCCCGATTTGCACGATGTCTTTCGTGCGGCCGTGTACGTTCATCCCATCCATATTTATGTCCAGCGCCGTGCGCGCGAGCGGGTACAGCGGATGCTCCGCGTAATATTGAGAGCCGAGAAGACCCTGCTCTTCCCCGGTTACCGAGAGAAAAATCATTGTGCGGCGGGGCGGCGTGCGAAGCGCCTTGTAAGCGCGCGCCATTTCGAGAATCGCGGCGGTCCCCGAAGCGTTGTCCACGGCGCCATGATAAATCTTGTCGCCGTTCACTTCGGGCCCGATTCCGAAGTGGTCCCAATGCGCCGTGTAAATGACGTACGTATTTTTCAAATCGGGATCGCTGCCGGTGAGTTTCGCAATCACGTTGTGAGAATCGATCGTCTGGAGCGCGCTGTGAATGGTCAGCTTAGCGTGCATTCCCAGCGGCACAGGCTTGAAATCGGGGCGCGCGGCGGCTGCGATCAGCTTGTCGAGATCCTGTCCCGCGGCTTGAAAAAGTTTGTTAGCAAAATCTGAAGTGATCCAACTTTCCACGGCGAGGCGCCCCATGTTTTTGTCGGGGGTGGCGAGGTCGAATTGCGTTCCGCTCCAACTGTCGCGCACCACCTCCCAGGGATAACCAGCGCGATCGGTTTGGTGGATGATGAGGCACCCGGCGGCGCCCATCTGTGCAGCCTTTTCAAATTTGTAGGTCCAGCGGCCGTAGTAAGTCATGGCCGTGCCGCCGAACACTTTGGGATCTAGCTTGGTGGGATCGGCGGGATCGGGCACGGGCGGATCGTTGACGAGGACGACGAGATATTTTCCCTTTACGTCGACGCCCTTGAAATCGTCCCACTGAAACTCGGGCGCCTGCACTCCGTAGCCTACAAAAATCAGGTCGGCGTCGATTGACGAAGTGTCGGCGACGCGCTTGGACCAGGCGACGAAATCGTCTTCAAATTTTGGCTCGAGAGTTTTTCCGTGCCCCGTCAGCGTGAGCTTCATCTTGTTATCCGGAGTGATGCCGACGAGCGGCACACTCTGCAGGTAAGTCCCATCGGGGTTGCCGGGCTCGAGGCCCGCCGCGCGATATTGGTCCTCGAGATATTTAATCGTGAGTTGCTCGCCCTTCGAGCCTGGGCCGCGCCCTTCAAACTCATCCGAGGAGAGAACGCGAATGTGTTCGAGAATGCGATCGCCGGTGAAAGAGGCTAGCGCGGCGGCGGGAGGGCTGGGGCCCCGTGAACAGCCTGCAAATGTGGCGGCTAGAATCGGGATAAATAATATCGGGGAAGTTCGGTGTCTCAAGGAGGGCATGGCATCTCCGTCGCGGCACAATCAGAACTTGCAGCCGCGCGTGCATCTTATCCCTCGTGCGACGAAGTGACAATCTGTGGGACAGCCAAGAGTGGCTGTCCGCTTTTGACTTGGTTATGGCACTCTCTGGACTCTAAGCCTAAACCCGGACAGCCAGGAGTGGCTGTCCCACAATTTGCAATCGCCCATCAATCAGCACACAATTTCAGATGAGGTGCGCGATGGCTTCGCTCCAACCAGGACAGGCAGTGCGGGTGAATCTTGCGGGACTGCAGTCGGGAGGCGTCCTGTTTCATGCGGCCGTGACAGCCGCGGTCGGCCACATCGTCCGCAAAACATCTGAAACTCCCCCGGTCTATGTCGTCAAGCTGCTTTTCTCATTCCGGGGAGTCACCGAAGTCGAGGTCCCCGAGGACCGGATTACGGCTTCGTGACTCGCCAGTGGAAATGATAAAATCGATTCGTCCCTGCTCTTTATCATTTTTCGAAGTGCAATGACCTTATCCTGGCTGAGTTAGAATACCCCGGCGTTTTGCGCCAACGATGCGTGCGAGGCTCACTTGATTCATCGGATGATTTTTCACAACGACCGGATAATTCCCGTTGACAAAGCGCGGCTCTCACCCGGCCAGGCGGGACTTTTTAATGGCTGGGGACTCTTCACGACGATGCGCATTTTTCAGGGCGAGGCGTTTGCTTACGAGCGTCATTGGCGGCGGCTTGAAAAAGATGCGGGGCGCATACGGCTGCCGTTTCATTTCGATGCGGCGGAGGTGCGGCGGCATCTCGGCGAATTGCTGGCCGCGAATGAGGTAACCGAAGGCACGGCTCGAATCTTCATGATCCACAACCGCGTCGGGTTCTGGCACAGTGGCGAAAATTTGCCCGAGGTGGACTTGATTCTCTGCACCGCGGGACTTCCCGCACATGCCGGAGATGCGCGCCTGAGTGTCGCCGAAAACGGCCGGCATGCGGCTTCGCCGTTGGCTGGAGTGAAAACAACTTCGTGGCTGAACAATGTGTGGCATCTTGCGGAAGCGCAAAAGGCCGGCTGGACCGAAGTGATTCTGCTGAACGAGCGCGGCGAAGTGGCCGAATGCACCTCGGCGAATATTTTTTGCGTGAAGGCTGGCGCTGTGTTCACGCCGCCGCTATCGTCCGGGTGCCTCGAAGGCGTGACGCGCAGCGTGTTGCTGGAAATCGCTCCACGCGTGGGCGTATCGTTGAGCGAAAAAACTTTGACGATGCAGGATCTGTATGGCGCGGACGAGGTATTCATCACCTCCACGAACCGCACGCTACTTGGTGTGAGCGAGATATCCGGCAAGCAGTTTCCGGTGGTGCTGGGGCCTGTGGTGCAGAAACTTGAGCAGGCGTTCGATGGCTACATGCGCGAATATGTGGCGCAGGCTTCAGCCTGTGGGGGTTTGACCTTGCAAGGACCAAACCCAACAGGCTAAAGCCTGCTCCACCTCAGTGCGGCTCCATTCCTTTGGCTTTTAGGGTTGGAACAACCGCGGGGCTGGTGATGAACTTTAAGAGCGCTTTCGCGCCTTCGGCGTCATGCGCGTTCGCGGCGAGGGCGCCCGCGAAATTTATGTAACTCTGCAACTCACCCGGCATTGGGCCTACCAGATCCACTCCAGGAAAAAATTTGATCTCGGGAATCAGTGAGATCACGAGTTCTACTTTGCCGGCGGCCACATTCATCTGAGGGCGCCCCGCCTCGGCGTCGAGGACCAGCTTGGGTTTTACAGCGTCCGTGATTCCGAGGCGCGAAAAAATATTGAAGGTAGGCGCGGCGCTTGCTCCGGTGGGGTTGAAGCTGATGGATTTTGCATTCAATAGAGCGCGCTTCAGCGCTTCGGGCGTGCTGATGTCGGGCTTTGGTGCGCCGGCGCGGACGCCGATTCCCATGCCTGTGCGAGAAATATCGGCGCGCGTCGTGGCCGCGATTTTTCCCTGCTTGATCAGATCGTCGAGGACGTCGGACGTCAGGATCGCGGCATCGAAGGGTTCTCCCCCCTGGATTTTGTCTCGCAGGTTTTTGGAGGAGTTAAACTGGGCGGCCAGTTTGCGGCCGGTGGCGCGCTCGATTTGCGGGGTGAGCTCTTCTACAACTGTTTTCAGGCCGTCTGAGATCATGACGTGAAGTTCGGGGCCTTGCGCTGGCAATCTTCGAGCAGACATCGTTAGCAACAAGGCGCTCAGGGTTAGAATCGCTGCCGCCAGCGAAGTTGCTGGCATGAACTTCCTGTCCACAGTTTCCTCCATCGTCGCGTAAGACCACGGGCGGGCCCTTCGCCCGACTCAGGGCAAGCGCCGGCGCCACCCAATCGTTGGGTGCTTGGATCGAAGGCAGCAGTATATATCGAATGAATTACAGAGGCTGATCGGGTCTGGCAATTGTTCGCCACATGTGGGCGACGGGGCTGCCGTCGTTTCCCAAGCCTTCTTTTGGCTGCTTGAAATGGCGGCCGATGATGTCGACGAACGGGTCGATAGAAACCACGACATTCGGATCGAACGCGTACAGATCGTTCACGGTGACTAGACGCGCATCCATGTACCACGGGTGCTTTCGAACCATTTGGTAAGTCTCTTGGATATAGGGCGGGGGAACATAGTCCGATCCGAATAGTTGGCGGTACAGGTCAGGATACTCATATCCCACGGATGGATCGGGAAAGTAACGCAGCGCCTGATGGTAACGAATGGCGAAGCTGACTTTTTCGGGGACGTAGGGCTCGAAGAGCTGCGCTCCCCACCAGCCGTGATCGGTGCGAATAATTTCCTGCACCACGTCGTGAAGAAGGCAGGCAAGAATAATTTCCTCGGACATTCCGTTCTTCATCGCCAGATTGGCGCTTTGCAGGACGTGATTGGAAGTGTCCATAAAGCGCAGCTTGAAAAAATCGTAGAGCGTCGCGCTCGCCGGCATCGGCGTGAGTCTATTTACATTTTCGCCGGTGCGCGGGACGTACATGAAGCCCACGCCTTCGCGGTATTTTTTCGTTTCGATGGCGGCCTCGACTTCCGCGACGGTCGGATATTTTCCATCGGGCGGGGGCGGCAAGGGGGAAGTCTTTCCCGACTTCGCCTTGTTCAGTTCGGCCATCATGTGGGATTCCAGGGCGTCCGCGCGGGCTTCGGAGTCCATACGGCTGGCTGCCTCGGGGCCGCCGAGAGTGTCGAGAAATGTCTTTTTATCAATTTTCATGAGACCTCCTGAGGCCGGATTTCCACGCTTTCTGCCATATAAAACGGTAGACCTCGGGCTATCGGGTGTCAACCTCAGGTGTGCAATGGTGGGACAGCCACTCCTGGCTGTCCGGGTTTTGATTATCTCTGTGTCCTCTGCGTCAAGAAGCCGCAGTTCGGGGGCAATGTCAAAGGCCTAACACAGAGAACATAGAGAAAAACTGAGAACGCGGAGAAACCCTGCCCTTTGCGGAACTTTTTAGTTCCTTACGGGTTGAGTATGATTGGGATTGGCGGTATGTAGTTTGGTGTGGGTTTGCGCCTTCACGTCGGTTGAGCCATGAGACGATGGACGGAAATCGTCGGTTCGGGGCTGCTGGCCGCATTGTCTCTTGCGACAATGGCTTCGGCTGGCCCTCGGCGTGGCGCCACGCCATATTTTTTCTCTCCCCCGGCGGCGCCCGCCAGTGACAAGAACAGCGGCAATGCAAACTTTGCAGGCAAACTCCCCATCCGCGAACTGAACGAAGAAGAAGCCATCCTGCATGCACTCAACCGCCTCGGCTTCGGGCCGCGCCCCGGCCAAGTGGAGCAAATCGAAAAGACAGGCCTAGAGAACTGGATTCAGGCGCAGCTTCATCCCGAAAATATCGGCGACCCTGTGGCGGATGCGCGCCTCGCGCAATTTCCGGCGCTCGGCCTCAGCGCCGCCGGGCTCCTCGCGGAGTATCCGCCGCAGGACGTTGCCGCCAAGCGGCTGGGGATGAAGGTTGACGAATACCAGAAGCATTTGCAGGATCTGGCCAAGCAGCCTGGGGGCATGAATTCCCTGCCGTTCAAGGATCAGAACGAAATCGTCAACGAGTCGATGGAAGCGAAAATCGTGCGGGCCGTTTACAGCGAGAGACAGCTTGCCGAACAGCTCGACGATTTCTGGTTCAACCACTTCAACATTTTCGTCTACAAGGACGTTGACCGCTGGTACCTGATCCCGTACGAGCGCGACGCGATCCGTCCGCACGTGCTCGGGAAATTCCACGATTTGCTCGAAGCCACGGCGAAGAGCCCGGCCATGATGTACTATCTTGATAACTCATCGAGCGCCGACCCGCACGCGTTTGACCGCTTAAAACTCCATCCCGTGCATCCCCGGCCAGAAGAAAAACTTCCCCCGCTCGGCGGGAAACGCGGCCTCAACGAAAATTATGGGCGCGAATTGATGGAGCTGCACACGCTCGGCGTGGACGGCGGTTACAAGCAGGAAGACGTCATCGAGGTGGCGCGCGCCTTCACCGGATGGACGATCGAGTCGCCACGAGAAAATCCCGCGTTCTATTTTGACGCGAGGATTCACGATCCCGGCCCGAAGCGCGTGCTCGGAAAAAATATCAAGGGCGGAGGAATCAAGGACGGGGAACAGGTCCTCGATGTCCTGGTGAAGGATCGGCACACAGCGCTGCACATTTCGCAGCAACTGGCAGAGCGTTTCGTCTCGGACGACCCTCCGCCGGCGCTCGTCGCGCGCATGGCCAAGACGTTTGAAAAATCCAAGGGCGACATCCGCGCCGTAATGACGGCGATGATTTATTCGCCGGAGTTCTGGTCGCGCGCGGCGTTTCGCGCCAAGGTGAAGACGCCT
>Ga0210391_10003410_pt1 | contig 13467 bp, 11 predicted proteins | sample IncBWC12OmetaG_FD_160573 | JGI IMG/M metagenome (GOLD analysis project Ga0210391, IMG submission 160573) | Forest soil microbial communities from Barre Woods Harvard Forest LTER site, Petersham, Massachusetts, United States - Inc-BW-C-12-O ... | reverse complement strand
GAGTACTGCTCGAGAAGCGTGTCCGCAAGGATAATCCGTCGGGTGTTGCCGAGGCCGGTTAATGCAGCATTCGCCTTCTTGCTCTTTTCCGAAAGATTCCATTTGTAGACGCCGCGCACTCGTGTTCCGGCGCGCTCGCTCAATCCAACCAGGCGGGATTTGAGATCGGCATTGTCGAGCGGCTCGAATTTATAAAAGATAGGGAAAAGAACCACGGGGGCAAGCTGCGCCATTAACACAAACAATCCGAGAAAGGCGGCCCAGGCGATCAGCCACCAGTTCTGCGGGAACTCACGAATAATAAAATAGAGCAGCTCGACGACGAGAGAGCCCAGCGCCACGCCGACCAGAAATCCCTTGGTTTCATCCCACAGCCACGCACCCAGCCTTTGGTTAGAAAGATTGTAGCGATGCTCCAGGCGAAATCCATAGTAGTCCAGCCCGAATCCAAGCGCCTTGCCAATGAACATGAGCATAAGCACATAGAAGAAAACCGCGAGCGCGTAATGATCATAGGCGCCGTGCATCGCGAAGTCGCGTAGCGTGCCGTTCCATCCCGTTACCAACAAAACAACCAGCAACAGTAGGCCGAGGACAAAATCGGCGACACCGAGGCGTCTCCGAATGCGGTTATAACGCCGCGTTTCGGGCGAGTCGGTTGGGGCCGGAATTGTGGCGGCTTCGATGCTCATCTTTGATTGCTGTTTTCAAGCTCTGAGATTCGGCTCTACCATCGATTATCGTACGCGATGACCTTAAATGCGAGACCCAAAAGTGCGGCGTACCGTGGGCATTGTGATCCTCGCTTCTAGGCCTTTTTCACAAATGTCTCCGCGCCGGACAGGATCTCGTTCACCAGGTCGGGCGATGCTGCCTCCGCGTAAACCCGCAGCAGTGGCTCGGTTCCTGAGGCTCGAAATAAAACCCAAGCCTCGGCGCCATTGTTATCGTTAGGTGCGTCGAGGAAAAACTTTATCCCATCAAGACCTTCTTTTTTTAAGACGGCGTAATTGCCCAAACGGTTGGTTCCATCGGATCGCGCTCGCAGGATCGCCCGTTGTTTCACGTCCTCGGGAATGTGAAGATCGCGCCGTCCATAAAAGTGCGGCCCGTATTCGCGCTGCAGATCCGCAACCAATTGTCCTAGCGGCTCGCGTTCGTCGGCCATGACGTTGGCCAGCAATAGTGAATTCAAAAGGCCGTCGCGTTCCGGCAAGAATCGCGAATAGCCGATGCCGCCCGACTCTTCGCCGCCGATTACAATGTCACGCTCCATCATCAAATCGGCAATGTACTTAAATCCGATGGGGCACTCGTTCAATTTGCGGCCGTGCTTCGCCGCGATGCGATCGACCATGCGCGTAGTGTTGAAGGCGCGCACTACTTCTCCGGGCCATTTTTTTCTTGCCAGCAGCCACTGCAAGAGTACGGAGAAAATCTTGTGGGAATCCACAAAACTTCCATCTTCGGCCACAGCGCCAATACGATCCGCATCACCATCGGTCGCGAGTCCAGCGTCGCAGCCTTCTTTCACGACGGTTTGCTGCAGCATCGCGATGTGGGGCTCGATCGGTTCCGGATTGATGCCTGGAAATAACGGATTTAACTCCTGTCGAATGGCGACATGCCGAATGCCGTGATCGTTGAAAATTCCTGAAACTATGCCGCGGCCGGAGCCGTACATCGCATCCACCGCAAACTTGAAGTTCGCGTTGCTAATTGTGCTGAGGTCGGCGAAGCGGCTGATGGCTTCGACGTAGGCTGGCTTCAAGTCGACTTCTTCAATTACGGCTTTTGCGCCCGCGGGCATCGCGACGACATTCAACTCTTCTTCGATCGCCTTCATGATTGCAGGCGTGCCCGATCCACCGAACTTGCCCTTGAACTTCACCCCATTCCAGTTTCGCGGGTTATGACTCGATGTGATGACCACGCCTCCTGCTGCGCCGGCTTGTTTTACGGCGAAGGAAATTGCTGGTGTAGGCGTGTAATCAGATGCGAGCTTGACCGGAATGCCCGAGCCAGCCAGGACTTCCGCCACGATCCGGGCCGCTTCCGGCGAGGCGAACCGAGTGTCGTAGCCGACAATCACGCCTCGGCGAGCGTCTTCGTGCTTGAGAACATAGGCGGCGATCGCGCCGGCAACGCGGCGTACATTATCAAAAGTGAAATCGTCGGCGATGATGCCTCGCCAACCGTCGGTGCCGAATTTAATGGGTGTGGGCATTGTTCGTGAGTCATTCGTCATTCGCTCTGCTGAGAACTGACGACGAATAACCGAATCTTCCTTCTACACCAGCTTATGCAATTTTTTCTCATCCAGATACTTCACAATTTTGCCCACGTCCTGCGCCCGCTCGTGGGTTGTGATCAGTAGAGCATCATCGGTTTCTACGACCACCAGATTATTCACTCCCACCGCTGCGACAAACTTACCTGGAGCTTGGACGTAATTCCCAGTTGCGTTAAGTGTAAACATGCCTTCGCCCGAGATTAGATTACGGTCCGGCTGCGGGTCCTTGGATAACTGGTGCTCATGCAATGCGGTCCATGAGCCGAGATCGTTCCATCCAAAATCCGCGGGCAGGCAGAAGATATTGGAATTGCGTTCTCCCTTTGCTGAGCGCGGTTCGAGCACGGCGTAATCAATGCTGATGTTTTCGCACATGGGGTACAAGCGGCGAAAAGTGCCGGTAAATTTTCCGGTCCCAAAGCTATCTGCGATCTTCTCAAGTAAGGGCGCGGTTTTCGGCAGATGCTCTCGTAAGGCGTCCGCCAAGGTTCGCGCACTCCACAGAAACATGCCGCTGTTCCAGAAATAATTTCCGCTAGAGATGAATTTGGCGGCGCGTTTGGCATCGGGTTTCTCAGTGAACCGGCGTACGCGCAACGCTCGCTGCTCGGTCAGTCCGCCGGTTTCGATGTATCCGTACCCCGTCTCGGCTCGCGTTGGACGAATTCCCAACACCACAATGTTCTCTCCTGCAGCCGCAATCTCGACGCCCTTTTGCAAAGCCTGGCGATAGCGTTTTTCATCGGCGATGACTTGGTCGGAAGGAAACAATCCGATCACCGCGTCGGGGTCGCTTCGAAGCAAGATAAAAGCAGCCAAGCCGATGGCGGGCGCGGTATTCCGCCCTACTGGTTCCGCGACGATCTGTTGCGTTTTGAGCCGCGGAACCTGTCGCGTGAGTTCGCGTCGCGAGTCCTGGTTCGTGATAACCCAAAAATGCTGGGCTGGGGCGAGCGGCAGCAGGCGGCCAAGGGTTTGCTGAATCATGGTTTGCTTACCGTCGAGCGCCAGCAACTGCTTGGCCCGGCGCTTGCGGCTCAGCGGCCAAAAGCGCGTGCCTCGACCGCCAGCGAGAATTACCGGATAGAAATTTGATTTCGTTTTCGCCACAGATTCACACGGCCTTTTCCATTGTCACATCCTGGTCGCGGGCTCTGGCAGCGGACCGCCGGGCAAAGCCGCTTTCAGAAATTCTACAGTCCACTGCGGTCGCACCCGGAAGTTCTCTAACGACGCAGGAACGACGACTGCGTCCCCCTTGGCCAAAGTTACGGGCTCGGCGCCGTCTGCCTCAACGATGCCACAGCCCTCGGTTGCAACCAGAATCTGAACTGAGTTCTTGTCCGGCCCGTCTCCGGTTCGGAAATCTTGTGGTTCTTTCAACTCGTACAAGTCCACCACGAAAAATGACGAGGCGACAAGCGCCGATCGGCGATTCTTCGTTCCCTCCAGCGTCACGGGTGCTGGGCGCATTACTTTTCCAGAAGCCGTTTTTTCTTTAAGCACCGCCAAACCCGCTTTCAGATGCAACTCACGAGGCCGGCCGTAATCGTACAAACGGAAAGTTGTGTCGGACTGCTGCTGGGTTTCGACGATGATCGATCCCGGACTAAGCGTGTGCACAGTTCCGCCCGCGACATAGATCATCTCGCCGGGAAACACGTTGATCCAATTCAGCACTTCTTCCGCGCGCTGTTGTTGAATGGCTTGCTCAAATTGTGCGTGTGTAACTCCGGGTTTTAAACCCAAACCAATTTGCGCTCCGGGTTTGGCATGCGCCACGTACCAACACTCGGTTTTGCCGCAGGGTTCGCCTGCCTGGTGCGCCGCTTCGTCATCGGGATGGACCTGCACCGAAAGTTTTTCATGGGGAAAGAGAAACTTTGTCAAAAGCGGAAAGCGGTGAGGATCAGGCGCGGCCTTGCCCACAAATGCGCTGCCATATTGTTTGCTTAACTCAGCCAGCGACTTGCCCTTTAACGGCCCGTTCGTGGCTTTGCCTTCGTCTCCGGTGAGCCACGCTTCACCGATTTTCTCTTCGAAACGGTGGTTGGGATAAATAGGGGACAAGTCGGTCGTGCCCCAGGGACGCGGGTCAAAGACAGGCGACATTAGCAGCGGGTAGAGATCGGTCATCGAAGGATGGCTGCGTCACAGAATCAAGCGCAAGAGCAACTGGGAACAAATCAGTCGCCGGTTCTCGGAATAATCTTAGCTCACAGTGCCGCGAGAAACTTTCGCAGGCGCTCCAATCCGCGATCCAGTTCAGTAACCGAGGTTGCGTAGGAAACACGAATGTGATCGCGGGTTCCAAAGCCCTCACCGGGAACCGTTGCCACGTGCGCTTCGCGCAAGAGCTTTCCCGCGAGGTCGGAAGCCGATTTCACTCCTCCGCGCCCAAAGAAAGCTGACACATTCGGATAGACGTAGAAAGCGCCTTCCGGCAGAGTGCACTTCACTCCCGGGATCGAGCGCAAGCCTTTGACTACGTGATCGCGCAGCTGGATATACTCGGTGCGCATATCGCTCACGCATTGCTGGGGGCCTTTCAGCGCGGCTACGGCTGCTTTTTGCACAATCGATGTCGGATTCGACGTCGATTGACTCTGCAATTTCTGCATCGCACTGACGACTGCGCTCGGACCGAGCCCGTATCCTAATCGCCAGCCGGTCATGGCATAGGTCTTCGAAAGCGATCCTATGATCACCATGCGTTCGCGGAACTCGCGCAACGCTCCGACCGAGAATTGCTGATCGGTGTAATTGAGGTAGACATAGCACTCGTCAGAAAGTATCCAGATTCCACGCTCGTGTGCCAACCGGACCACTTCGGCCAGATCTTCCGGCGACATGACAGCGCCCGAAGGATTCGATGGTGAATTCAGGATGATCAGTTTCGTCCGCGGCGTGATCAGACGCTCGATCATCTTCGCGGTCAGTCGAAAGCCCTGCGCTTCGTCGGTTTCCAGCAATACGCAATTCCCTCCCGCATAGCGCACGATATCTTTGAAGGAAACCCAGTAGGGAACCGGAAGAACGACTTCATCTCCGTGGTCGACGAGAACCTGCACCGCATTAAACAATGCTTGCTTGCCGCCCGTCGATGCAATCACCTCTTCCCGCCGATAGTCCGAGTTGAAATCGGCGGCGTGGCGCTGAACAATCGCGTCGCGCAGTTCAGCCGTGCCACCAACCGCTGTGTACTTCGTAAAGTTGCCCTGAATCGCGGCGATGGCGGCATCCTTGATGTGCTGAGGCGTGGCGAAGTGCGGCTCGCCCGCGCCGAAATCCACAACATCAATTCCCTGCTGGCGCAGCTTGTCAGCCTCGGCCACAACTGCCATCGTGGCGGAGGGTTCGATACGGTTAATGCGGTCCGTGAGTTTTATCGCGAGAGTCGCTTCCGTGACTGGGGTCATACTCTTCGTTTCCTCGGCTTCGATTTTCTGGCGTTCGCCAGCTTGACGGCTGGGTCCAGCTTTTCTCTGAGACGCTGTTCCACCAACTCCGGGACCAAATCCTTGACCGGCCCGCCCAACTGGGCGATCTCCCGCACCAGCCGTGAACTCAGATAAGAATACTGCTCCGCGGGCATCATGAACACGGTTTCCAGGTCGGGCTGCAATTTGCGGTTCATCAAAGCCATCTGCAATTCGTATTCATAATCGCTGATAGCGCGAATTCCGCGAAGAACCGCGCTGGCCTTGACCTTGGCTGCGTAGTCTACCATCAGCCCGTCGAAGCTCTCCACGCGCACGTTCCTGAAATTTGCCGTCATCGCCTCCAGCATCAGCAGTCTCTCTGACAAGGTGAAGAGCGGCGCTTTTTCTGCATTGCGTAGAATCGCTACTACCAGCTCATCAAAGATTTTACTGCCTCGCGCGATCAAATCCAGGTGCCCATTAGTCGGCGGATCGAACGAGCCGGGATACATTGCGATAACTTTTTTCAATGAGCCTCGTTAAATCGGTGTGGCGCAATCGGCGTCGCGTCGAAGTCTGGTTTCCTGATCAATATCGAATCAGGCTCAGCAACCAAAGATTCTATGCGTCCAGCGAAGTTAATGGCAATGCCTTGTTTGCCGATCTCCCATGTCTGGCGCCACTGAAGGCTGGTCCGATGGTACAGGTAATCGCCAGCGCAGTTACCCGGCCCGCCGAATAGCACAATGGTGGCGGTTCGTAACTTGTAACTATCTGACCTGAAAATTAGCCTCGTAGTTGATGTCACCAGTCTCTTTGTTGTTCTCCGCTGACGAAGAAAACTCGCTCCAACTGGTTCAAGCACTGAAAGAACTCGAGCTTGAGATTAAGCCCTGTCCGGACATTTTCACCGCTGTCGAATGGCTTACCAGTAGCAGCTTTGACGTGATCGTGGCTGACTTGGACAGCGGGCCCGAAGCCGCATTTCTCTTGAAGAATTCTCGTGAATTGAAGTTGAACAGGACAGCTTTCACAATTGCGCTCACCAAGGGAACGTCCGATCTTACGTCTGAGGAAGATGTTCCAGATCTCATCTTGACCAAACCGCTTCACTCTGATCAGATCAAATACGCTGTTCTCAGCAATGATCGCTTTCTAACTTGCATGAAGGCCTGGGTTGCGAGAGGAGATTTCGCCCAGACCTCTGGGACAAGGCGAACTACCGAGCGCAGCCCGCGATCAGAACAGCCCTCCCCCATTTCACCGGTTGCACATTCGACCGAGCCCTCCCCAGCTATCGGTCACGTCCGGTTCGCGCCGACCCAACTGACATTCGCCACGCTGGACCGCAAATTCTTCCGGTCCATGAGCCGACAAAGTCGCAGCAGGCTTGGATCCCACAAGTCCGTAAATCATGGCCGCAACCGACTCGTGTGGGGAACTGTTCTGAGCGCAGCCTTCGTTTCCGCCGGCTGTATTTTTGGCGAGCCCTTGCAAGTTCAAAGTGTATTTGCCAGCGTGGCCACTGCCTACAAGCAAGTTCTCGAAGGGTCGTCGAGGAAGCCCCGACCGACCGAAGATGCCGTAAGCCCGAACTCCGTCGCGCCGGTCCAAGCTGTCGCTTCACGACACTCAGCGAAATACTTGCCATCGAATGGACCAGCGCCCAGCGCCCTCCCGACATTTCCGGACCAGGTTTCCACGATCCCCTCGGAAACTTTGCGTGACAGCACTCAATTCGAACACGATCTTCTACCGTCAGCAGACTCTCGCGTCCAGATTCCGGAAAGCCTGAAATTACCCCAGCCAGAAATCTCGGCTCGAACCACGACCGTTAAGCATTTTCCATCCCTGCTCGCCCAGCTCGAACCAGTGAGCCTGCCTGAAGATTTATCCCGAGAGTTGCTTTTGCAGCGAGTGCAGCCGAGCTACCCAGAGCAAGCTTTGAAAGCCGGACTTCAGGGTGCCGTGGTTTTGCAGGCGTGGATTGACCGGGATGGCAGCATCCGAGATCTGAAACTGGTAGGCGGTTCGTTGCTCCTTGGTCAGGCCGCAGTCAAGGCCGTTAAGCAATGGCGGTACAGGCCTTATCTTCGAAACGGTGTAGCCGTGGAAGCCGAGACTTACGTGACGGTGAATTTCAAGTTACCCTAAATCCTTGCCAGCTAAGTTCTTGCGAATCTCATTGCTTGGCGTCTCAGGTGCATTTCACAACTTTTTACTTGTTTTTACCCTGGATTGACACATCCTCCCGCCTGTTCAACTATGTTTGCATTCGAGCTGATCCAGTTGTCTTTCCGGATCAGGAGACCACGATGAAATTGAAGCGGCGTTGGAGCGAACGAACCCGGTTGATGCTGACCCTGGAACTCGCCGTGGTTTTGCCCGCCGCCGCCCTGGTGATTTTGAGCGCGCTGCACCTCAACGAAATCCAGCGCGATAAAGACGTCGAAGCCGCTTTCCAGCGCGACTTCAATCAGGTCCTCACGATTTCCGAGAAGCAGATCAACGAAAAAGCTGACGACATGGTGGACGACGTGCGGATTCATTTCCCCAGCGCCGGGCAAGCTTGCACTGAAACCCTGGACCGCATTCTCGCCACTCATCCTTACATTGCCCACGTTTTTGTCTACGATCCGAACGGCGGATTGACCTTTCGCTCTCAGCCCTCGCGGCTGAAGGATCCTTCGTTTCACGCTGAAGCCGACGACTTATCCATGATGACCGGTGGTTGGCTGAAGATGGAATTCAAGGATGAAACGAAATCGATGGAAGAAATGTCGAAGGAGGGCAAGTTCTACCACTTTTTCGACAACTGGGCCCCGCGCGGCGAAAAGCACTTGTATCAAACGGGCGCTCTTTTCCTCATCCCAAAAGACGCGGCGGGAGACAGAGCTATCGGTGGGGTCGTGTTCGATGCTGAATATCTTCGCGATCGATTCTTCCCCGAAATGTTGGACACGATACTGAGTCATCAGAATGAAAAAGGCGATCGGAACCATGTCGTCATGATGCTCCGCGCCAAGCACGAAACCACTCCGCTGGTGACTTCCGTAGGCTGGGACGGTGGCGAGCCGGAAGTGGAACGCAATCTCGAAGGCGCATTCCCTGGCCTGTCGCTCGGAATTAAATTGCGCGGAACCACGCTGGCGGCCATGGGCCAGCATTTTGTCCACACCAGTTTTCTCATACTGGGCGCCATCTCGTTGCTGCTCACCGGCGGCATCGTTATGACGCATCGCAATATTTCGCGCGAAATGGCGCTGGCGCGGCTGAAGTCTGATTTTGTCTCGAACGTTTCCCACGAGTTGCGGACGCCGCTCTCGCTGATCCGCCTGTACGCCGAAACGTTAGAGATGGGAAGACTGAAATCCCCGGAGAAATATCAGGAGTATTACAGCATTATCCGCAAAGAGAGTGAGCGGCTGAGTGCATTGATCAACAACATCCTCGATTTTTCGCGCATCGAGGCCGGCCGGAAAGAATACGACTTTCGCCAGACGGATATGCGCGAACTGGTCCGCAACACGCTCGAATCTTATCGTTACCAGATCGAGCAAAACGGCTTTGCTTTCGAGGAAAAGATCGCCGAAGACGTTCCGCTGCTCAGCGTCGATCGCGAAGCCATGGCACGCTCTCTTTTAAACCTGGTCAACAACGCGCTCAAGTATTCGCAGGATCAAAAGTATATCGGCGTAAATCTTTTTCGCGACAATGGCAACGTCAAGCTCGAGGTTGTGGACCATGGCATCGGCATTCCGCAAGCCGAGCAACTGAAGATTTTCGATAAGTTCTATCGCGTGGGCGATCCGCTGGTTCACAACACGAAGGGCAGCGGTTTGGGATTGTCGTTGGTTCGTCACATCGTCCAGGCGCATGGCGGAGACGTCGTGGTCGACAGCGTGCCCGGCCGAGGCAGCAAGTTCACCATCAACCTCCCCTTGGTGTCGCGAGCTGGCGTTAGCAAAGTGGCATTGGCTTAATACGGAGCGCAAAGCATGACGAAGATTCTGATTGTCGAAGACGAGCCCAACATGGTGGCGGGCTTGCGCGACAACTTCGAATTCGAGGGATATCAGGTCCTCACCGCCGGCGACGGCGTGGCTGGACTGGAGCGCGCGCTGGCCGAATCTCCCGACCTCGTCATCCTCGACGTCATGATGCCCAGGATGAGCGGATTGGATGTTTGCAAACAGCTCAAATCCAAACGGCCTTCGATTCCGATCATCATGCTGACTGCGCGCGGACAGGAAGTGGATAAAGTGGTCGGCCTCGAACTCGGAGCTGACGATTACGTCACCAAACCATTTTCGATCCGCGAACTGCTGGCGCGAGTGAAAGCCGTTTTACGTCGTGCAAAAACTGCTCCCAAGAGCGACGAGAAATATTCCTTCGGCGAAGTCGAAGTGAACTTGCGCAGTTGCCAGGTGTCGCGCAAAGGCCATGCGCTGGATTTTTCCTCGAAGGAGTTCGAGCTACTGAAGTATTTCCTGATTCATCCCGGAGAAACTTTGAGCCGGGACCGCCTCCTGGAAGATGTCTGGGGGTACGATCATTTCCCCACTACGCGCACCGTGGACGCGCACATTGTTCGCCTCCGGCAAAAGGTTGAGCCTAAACCGGAGGAACCTCGATTCATTCTGACCGTGCACGGCACGGGCTATAAGTTCGTCGGCTAAAGCATTTTTGCGGAGAACTCACGTGGAAAAAGTTCTGCAACTCCGAAGTCAGCATCGAGAAAAAGTTGGCCCCGCTCGCGTGGACGACACGCAGCTCATCCGTGGAGCTCAACTGGGCGACACCGGCGCCTTCGAAGAACTGGTGCGCCAGTACGACCGCGCCGTTCTCCGTCTTGCGGTTCATCTCACCGGTTCACAGGAAGATGGCCAGGACATTTATCAAGAGGCATTTCTCCGCGCCTACATCAATATTGGCAGCTTCCGCTTCGAATGCTCTTTCTATACCTGGATCTACCGCATCGTCACCAATCTCTGCCTCGATCACTTGCGCAAACGGTCTTCGCGTTATCGTGATCTGACCACTACGATCTCCTCCGACGGTGAAGAAGAACAAATTCTCGACCGGATTCCCGATCAACGCGCGGGCGCGAGCCCGGAGCGCAACATGGCCAGCCGCGAACTACGAGGCTGCATAGGCCGTGCAATGCAGAGACTCTCACCGCGCGAGCGCGTGGTATTCGAGTTGAAGCATTATCACGGCCTGAGGCTGCGAACCGTCGCCGGCATCCTGAACACCAGCGAAGGCACGATTAAAAACACTCTGTTCCGCGCCACCCACAAACTGCGCGTCCAACTGGCCGCGGTGCGATAAGTCATCGGGATATTACGTCCCGATTGCGGCGCTATCGACCGCGAAGGGGCGGCGCTCCTCCCCTGACTTCGACGCACATTTGAATATGGTAGATTGAAGCTTAGCTTGCGGATTCTTCTCTACCGTCCGGAACTGCCCCGATTGCTTCGCCTCGGGCGGCGCAGATCTGACTTGTCGGCGCAGGCCAGCCTATTTTTGATCATCCTGCTGGCCACCTCCAGCCTGGCGGACACGGACATCCACTCGCTTCCTGCGCTTTCCGCGGACGCTATCGTGCAAAAGCTGATGGCGGCCAACGCCGAGCGATCTCTGGCCCTGCGCGGATATCGGGGAAAGCGGGCTTACCATTTGGACTACCAGGGACTCTGGGGCAGCCATCAAGCCGGTCTACAAGTGGAAGCTACTTATGCCGCGCCCGACAAAAAAACTTTCCAGCTGCTCTCTCAGAGCGGTTCCACCCTGCTGGTCAATCGAGTGCTCTTCAAACTGCTGAGCAGCGAACAGGAAGCGCAAACCCAGCAAAATCGGGAAGAGCTCGAAATCAGTCCGAAGAACTATGACTTCGCGCTGATCGGAACCGACAATACCTCCGGCGAAGATTTTTATGTTCTCAAGGTAATCCCCAAGGGCAAGAGCAGATATCTCTACCGGGGCAAAATGTGGGTGGACGCGAAGGATTTCGCGGTTGCGCGGATGGAAGGCGAGCCCGCCAAGAACCCGTCGATCTGGGTCAGCCACACTGACATCAAGTATCGCTGGACGAAGATCGATGGCTTCTGGCTTCCCGCCCGCAACGAGTCCGAAACCCTGGTTCGTTTTGGCGGCAAGGCCGTTTTGACGATCGATTACAGCGACTATCAAATCACCAGCGTAGCCCGCTCAAATTCGCGCAGTCCCGGCGGAACTCCAACTCTTCCGAATCCGTCGGCTGTAACCCCTGACCCGCACTAACGATCCAGGCCTAACCCCTTTCTTATGAGTAGCGAAACCGACGTTCATCACCGACCCCGCCGTCTTTATCTCAGAGTTCTGAGCAGCTGATACCGCTAGTTACCAATGGCGACTATTTTGCCGCAGCAAACTCGCAGAAATCCGCATCAAACCAGATATACTGTTAGCACTTCCTCGAGGAAGTGACTTCCTTTCAGAGAAAACAAATCCGATGTCGATAAAGACCAAGGCTGTAGTTTTTGCTTCATCCGCGGTAGTGCTGCTGTTTATGGTGGTTGGCGGAATGGATGGCGTTCGCGCCTCCAGCAATGACGGCGCTTACCGCCAGCTCCAGGTTTACAGCGAGGTGCTCTCGCGGGTGCGCAGCGAGTACGTCGAAGAGCCCAACATTCCGGTCGTGACTGCCGGCGCTCTGCACGGATTGCTCGAGTCTCTGGACGCGAACTCCAGCTATCTCAGTCCCGCTGAGTATGCAGAATACAAGTCTCACCAGACCGAGGGCAAAGCCGACATCGGAGCTGCCGTTTCAAAGCGCTTCGGTTACGCATCGGTGATAGCGGTCATTCCTGGCGGGCCCGCGGACAAAGCCGGTATTCAAGACACGGATATTATTGAGGCCATCGAAGGCAAGAGCACGCGCGAGATGTCCGTGGGCGAAGTTCGTAACCTGCTCACGGGACCGCCGGGATCAAACCTGACTGTTTCCCTGGTCCGCGCCCGACGCGCCGAGCCGCAGAAGGTTGTCATCACTCGTGACATCGTTACCATTCCGCCAGTGACCGACAAGATGGTGGAAGATGGTATTGCTGTAATCCAAGTCGACGCTTTCACTAAAGGCAAGTCGCAAGAAATCGCGAACAAGATTAAGGCGGTGCAGAAGGCGGGAGCCAAGAAGCTCATCCTGGATCTGCGCAACTGCGCCGAAGGCGACGAAGACGAAGGTATCGCGACCGCCAATCTGTTTTTGAATCACGGCACTATCACGTATCTGCAAGGCCAGAAATATCCGCGCGAAGCTTTTAACGCCGATCCCGCCAAAGCGATTACCACCCTGCCTGTGGTCGTGCTGGTGAACAAGGGCACGGCCGGTCCCGCAGAGATCGTCGCTGCCGCCGTTCTTGAAAATGCACGCGGCGACGTTGTCGGCGACAAAACGTTCGGCGATGGTTCGATTCAGAAGACCTTGGAGCTGCCCGATGGGTCGGCTCTGATTCTTTCCATCGCAAAGTACTACACGCCCACCGGCAAAGCGATTCAGGATACGGCTGTAACGCCCAATGTGTTGGTCGCTGACTCCGACGAAGACGCCCCAGTGCCAGACGAAGACGAAAATGCGGCTCCTTCGGACGACGCCGCCAAGAAGGCTCAGCCGCCGCAGCCAGACCAGCAAATGCTGAAGGCAATCGAAGTTCTGAAGAGCCGCGCCAGCTAGCACCGGGAGAAGAGCGAAGCGGGTTCTGTAGAGACGTC
>Ga0210391_10003408_pt1 | contig 13472 bp, 9 predicted proteins | sample IncBWC12OmetaG_FD_160573 | JGI IMG/M metagenome (GOLD analysis project Ga0210391, IMG submission 160573) | Forest soil microbial communities from Barre Woods Harvard Forest LTER site, Petersham, Massachusetts, United States - Inc-BW-C-12-O ... | reverse complement strand
TCTATCGATCGGGCAGCGCTGAGCACGGCGGGGTTGCTGCCACCCAAGCATCAGGAAATGGAGATCGGCAGCCAGTACCGCAAGATCAAGCGTCCGCTCATTAGCCTCGCCTTGGGCAGAGGCAGGGAGCCGGTCCCGAAGGGGCGGTTCATCATGGTGGCCAGCGCGTTGTCGGGCGAGGGCAAGACGTTCACTACTCTCAACCTGGCCTTCAGCATGGCGCTAGAGGAGGAGCTGCGGGTGGTCCTCGTCGACGCGGACGTGATCAATCCGCAAATCAGCAGGATGTTCGCGGTGGCGGGCGAGCGGGGACTGCTCGACGCAGTGAGCGACCCGACCATCGACTGCGAGACCTTGATACTCCCGACCGACGTGCCGAACCTGTTGCTGCTGCCGGCGGGAACCAAGAGCCAGCGCGCCACCGAGCTTTTGGCGAGCGATCGAATGGGCGAAGTCATGAATGGGCTCCTGGGAGCCGACAGCAATCGAATCTTTCTGTTCGATTCCTCGCCGTTATTGCAGACAACGGAAGCCCATGTTCTTGCCGAAATAGCGGGTCAGGTAGTGATAGTGGTGCGGGCAGAGCAGACCGAGGAGCGCGCTTGTCTGGAGGCCTTGAGCCACGTGCCGCAGACGGGTTCGGTGTCAATGATATTGAATCAGAGTCGGCTGCAAAACGGGGGCGACTACTACTACGGATACGGGCCCCCGGAAAACGACTGACCCGCACGCCCAGCCCGTCAATACTCCGCTGGCAGGCTACTGAATCACGTTCGGCGTGCCCTGATTGAATCGCCTCTGTGCTGGTAGCGTTCCGGGCAGCGGATTCGACGCATTGCTGCCGTCCACCCACGGCCATGGGCTCGATCCGAAGAACGCAGGCTTACCCGGCAAATAAAGCGAGTTGGGCAGCACCGCGCCACCGCCCTGCGAGGCGCCCGGAGGCGCCGTCTGGCTCACTCCCGATCCGCCGATACCGTGCCAGTGCACGGCGCCGGTGTAATAGTCAAAGTTGGCATCCCGCAGCGTGACCGGCAGCACCGATGGATCAAGTCCATTGCCGGCAAATGCCTTTTCGCTGCCGTCGGGGACCCCGAGCGTCCAGATGGGCACGTGACTGGTGTCGATTGATGCCGGAATGGCCGGCCCCGCCCACTCGTAGTCGTACCCGGTCTGCGGCGCGTTGTACGATGACCGCGGATTGGTGAGCCGGGGCAGTGCGGCGGTACCGAGCACGTTGCCAACGTAGTTGAACCACCAGTGATGGCTGCCCACCTTGGCCATGTTGCGGTTGTATTCGTCTTCGTAATAGAAGCTCTGTCCGCCGCTGCTGTACACGTAGGTCGTCAGCGGATTGCCAGAGGCGACAGAGGTGGAGGCAATCCCGGACCAGGCGCTGATGCGTTGCGCGGTTGTCCAGTTGCGGAACCAGGTAATGTAGATCGAATTGCCCCAGCGACTGTCGGTGCCCATGTTCCAGGAGTAGTTGCCCTCGAACAGCTCGTGATGTGACGTCGTCATGTGGTCGGCATTCAGCGCGGTTTCGCCCTGGTTGGGGTAGTTATTGCCGTAGCCGTCGTCCATGTAGTTATAGCCGATCACATTACCGCCGCCGGTGCCGCGCATGATCATGACCTTGTTCGCGATCCAGCTGATGTTGTTCTCGACCAGGCTGTCCGCACTGTAAGCATCAAGGATGATGTTGTAGTAGGCCCCGCCGGGGGAAATGCGATTGATATCGGCCGCGTTGCTGTGGATGTACGAGTCGCGCAGTTCGCAGCGGAATGATGAAAAGAAGTGAACCAGGCCACCGCCGTATTTCGGACCGTGGCCAGCCGACTCGATGTTCTTCGCCCAGGAATAACTTGCCGACCCAAAGACGACGTTGCCTCCGCCGTCTCCGCCGTCTCCACCCGTCAGAAAGAGATTTTCAAGTCCGACCCATGAGGTGCGCGGGTCAAGGTCAATTCGACCGAGGTGAGCGGCATGGGCAACACGGTATGTTTGGTGGAACGGCGTCGTGAAGGTCACCGTCCTGCCGACAACCGACGCCACTTCCATCGCCTGGCCGATCGGGCGCGAGCCGTCAACCCCAACGCCATTCTGTCCCTCGCCCCAGCCGTTATAGCCATTTCCCGCGCCCTGTCCGCCGTTGGTGTTGTACCAGGTCAGAGTCGGATCGTACGTCTCACTGACGTAAACGATCTCCCCCGCAGCAAGCCCGTGCGGCGCAGCAGATGCGAGTGTCACCGAGTCAGTGCCCCGTGTTGCGTCGGTGGCAAACGTCAGTGTTTTCCACATCGTATTGATGTTGGCGATTGTGCCGATCGTGACGACCGGGTACGGATTGTCATTGGCATCCGGCTTGATCAGGACGGTCGCTTCCGCTGGGCTCGGGAACGTGTTCAGCGCGCCTCGCATACCCGGGCCGGGGCCCGATCCGCGCAAGGTGACATAGGACTTGGTCATTTGGATTCCATAACCACTGATGACGAATTGTCCCGGCGTCAGCAGTACCGTCTGATTTGCGGGACAGTAGGCCAGCGCAAAATTGATGGCGGCAGTGTCGTCGCGACCATGGCCACGCGGTCTGATCGTGGCACAGACGGTCGTACGGGCAGGTATGCCCCCGCTCCAGCCGGCCGGAGGGTGTGCCGGTGCACCGCTGCCGCTCGTGGGCGCATAGGAGACTCCGGGCTGCCACAAGGTGACCCGATCATCAGGCAGCGAGTAGACCTTGGCCGTGAACGGTGGGGGCGGCGTCGCTCCAGAGGCAGGGGCTGAGCTGGGGCCGGCCGGGCCGTTCTGGGTAACCACGTCCCCGGCGGCGTTGGCGCCTGGCGCTGCAGTGGCTAGAGCGCACCCAAGCAGTGCCAAAACGACTACACGATCAACAGTGGCGTGGACCATCACCGATGCTCCTACGTTACATCCGCTCGTCTACTTCGCACGCAGAGTCGAGTAGAAATTCTCTAGGGTGTTGACGGCGCGTTCCCAACCATAGCGCCTTTCCGCAAACAGGCGTGCATCCGCCCCGAGCTGACGTCCCAGTCCCGGATCCTGCAAGAGTCGAATGGTCTGGCTGGCCAGCTGCTCGCTGTTTTCGGCAAGGAGTGCATGTTTCCCGTGCTCGATATCGAGACCTTCCGCGCCGAGATGGGTCGACACGATCGGCATCGACATGGCCATGCCTTCGACAATTTTGAAGCGCGTGCCACCGCCGATGAGCAGTGGTACGACCATCGCCGCGGAGCGATCCAGCAATGGCCGCGGATCGTCGACGAAGCCGACGATCTCGACATGCGGCCCGGCGAGCGCCCGGATCGAATCGGGCGGCTGCTGCCCTACGACGCGCAGCTTAACGTTCGGCACCGCCTTGGCGATCTTCGGCAGTACTTCAGTGACAAAATAACTAACACCCTGAATGTTGGGATGATAGTTCATCGCCCCGAAAAACATCAGCGTATCGGCCTCCCGCGCGACCGAACGGGTGCGGAAATGCTCCAGATCGACCGCGTTCGGTACGACTGCCGTTGCGGTATGGGGTGAATTCTTTCGCAGCAGGGTTTCATCGCGGTCCGAGGTAAGCACCACGCCGTCAAAGCGACGCCATGCGTGGCACTCTTCACGGCGCAACTTACGCCAGTTCACTGCGCTGTAAAGACGGCGGACGGCGCTGCCGGTGGTGTCGGCCGTACGTCTAACTATGTCGTATTCGATGTTGTGTTCGTCGAGAACCAGGAGCGGCTGCTGCCTCCCAGGAGGCGGGTAGTCATAGAGTCCGAGATGCGAGAACTCCACCTGCACGATGTCGTAGCGCGTGCGGTCCAGCATCCGGTTCAACTCGCTCTGGAAGCGCGCATCGTAGCAAAGGTCATACTCGAAGCTGCGCGGCGATATCAGCGACCGAAGTTGCATCAGACGCTTCTTGCGCACATCCAGGCCGACCACGTTATTGCTCACCGTCGAAACAGCCTGACAGTAGCTGGCGGTACTTTTCAGCGACTGTTCGGAATGCTCGTCGTCGGTCTGGAAAGACAGCAAGGAAACCTCATGCCGAGCCGCGAGACCCCGCATCAGGCCATCGAGCCGGCGCTGCGCGCCATAGCGCGGCGGACTCGCCAGGTAGGGGGTCACAAACAGGATCTTCATCGTTGGCAACTATGCTGCCAGGCTCATCTCGTGGTTCCTGCACCACGCGAGTAGAACATATATGGACCAGACTCGAGACCAGTGCAGCCCGGGCTTTTTGGCGAGGTAGGAGGCCCACAAAGTTCGTACGGCGTTGGCGCACAGTCCGACTCGACTCACCAGCTCGGCGTCGGTCAGCATGCGCTCCAGCTCCGGTTGCAGACTGCGTCTGGCCCATTCGTCGATCGGCAGCACAAAGCCCGATTTCGGGCGGTCGAATAACCCAGGATCAAGACGCGCCAACGCGGCGTCCCGCAGCAGCTGCTTTTTGCCGGGTGGCGAGAACCGTCGTGCCGGGTCGAGTCCGGCGACGGTCTCGCACAGAACGTGATCGAGTAGTGGCACGCGCACTTCGAGGGCCACGGCCATGCTCGCGGCATCCGTGTCCCGAAGCAGGCGCTCGCCGATGAAGCTGGACAGTTCCAGCAGGGAGATCGCATGGAGAAGTTCGCTGTCCCGAACGCGCGCACGCCACAAGCGGGCGACTTCCGCCGGCAGCCCGTACTGCTGCGCGGCCTGCGCGCTGCGAATGGCGTTCGAGGCCAGCCGCGCCTGGGTCTCGCGGGTGAACAGCGAGTAGGACACCTGGTACAGGCCGAGCAGGTCATGAGCGGCGCGGGCCACGTCGGCGATCTTTCCCCAGCGCGTCTGGGGCGGCGCCTGCTTTAGCACATTCCAAAACAAGCCTCCGCTGGCAGCCGAGGCGCCGCTGATCGGTCCGTCCAGCAATCCGCCCGGCATCCAGCGCATCCCGCGCAGCATTTTTGGCAGCTCCACAAAACTGCGATAACCCCCAAAAAGTTCATCGCCACCGGTTCCCGCGACAGCCACAGTCATGCCCGCCTCGCGGGCGGCACGGCTCACGAAGTAGGTATTGATAGCGTCGAAGGTGGGTTGGTCGATGGCCGCAAGAGCATCGGTGAGTTGGCCGACGAAATCCGCCTCGCGCAAGGTCGTGTTGGTATGGCGACTGCCGATCGCCGCCGCCACTTGCGCTGCGTACCGAGATTCATCGAGGCCCGCCTCTTCAAATCCGATTGTGAATGTGTGCAGGGAATCCGGCTGGGCATCGCTCGCCAGCGTTGCCACTGCGCTGGAGTCAATACCGCCCGAAAGAAAGATGCCGAGCGGAGCGTCCGATACGAGTTGCATGCGGACTGCCATTGCCAGCTCCTCGCGCAGCTGTGCGTCCGTGGTGCGGCGAGCCCTGCTCGAAGGGAGGGCCCAGTAGCACCTCAGGGTGCGGATGTTGGCTTCCTGCGCAGCGGCGCCCGTCGCGACGGTCAGCGTGCTGGCCGGGGGCAAGAGGCTGACGCCGGCGACGATCGTGTTCGGCCCGATCACGAAACCTTGAGAAAGGTAGGAGGCGACGCCGGCCGGGTCGAGCCGACGCTCGACAACGCCGCTGCTCAGCAGCGCGCGTACTTCGGATGCGAACAGCAGCGTCTCCTTCCCCAGCGGACCATCGCGCAAGATGGTCCAATAAAGAGGTTTGACTCCTAATTGATCACGTACCAGGTGGACCGAGCGCGTACGCGGATCCCAGATGGCCATGGCAAAGATTCCACGCAGCCGGGGCACGGCAGCGAGTCCCCATTGCTTGTACGCCTTGAGTACGACCTCGGTGTCACATTCCGATTGGAATTGCTCGCCGAGTGCCTCGAGTTCCTTGCGCAACTCGCGGAAGTTGTAGATTTCCCCGTTGAAAGTGATGGCGCAACCGGACGCGGCATCAATCATGGGCTGGGCGCCGGCATCGGTCAGGTCGATGATCGCGAGGCGGCGATGGGCGAAGACCACCTCGCCGGTCTGCGTTGCCCAAAGCCCGGAGCCGTCGGGGCCACGATGCCGTATCGCCGCACTGATCCTGATCACACACTCAGTCACCGCGTCGCGTGTCCGCCCCGCAGTCGTAGTGGGGCTAAAGAGGTTGCCGACTGCCCCGGCGATTCCACACATTACGTATTCTCGTTCTTCAGAGCGTATGCCGCCCGGTTCGTACTTGGAGTTTTCTGGGGCGCAAGGAGGGGCTCCGGCGGGCGCCAGGGACGGTCTTCACAACGGCAGCCTTGGTCACGGGCACAGCTTCCTGCCAGACGGCCACCCGCGCTGCGGCGGCCAGCGCAGTGCCCAGAATTACCGCGCCCTCGAAAGACTGAAAGCCGATGTCGCCATAGCAGTGCGCGCTGTAACTGCAGATGGCGCCGATGGCCGTCATCGCAGTGGCCTGCACCACCTTGCTGCTGCCGTTGCGGTAGCCGCGCGCAGCGAGGAAGCCGGAGATCGGAACAACTCCCCAGATCCCGAATACTCCCAGCAGCCCCGAATAGGCGGCGACGCCCACGATGGAGTTATGAGGTGTATACAACACCAGAGTCCAGAGTGCCGAGTAATTTGAGAAGAAACTCTCGAGCTTGTGGTATGGCACTCCCCACCCTGTTCCCAGAATCGGATTGCCGTAATCGACGAGTGTGCGCAGAAGATTGCGAATCTCCTCTTCCCGGGTGAGAGAGGAGGCATCCGCCGTGCTGCCGGCGGTCACGAATGCGTGAACAGGAGCAAATAGATTACTGGTGCTTAACGTGCCGGCGATGAAATAGGCGATCCCCAGTGGCGCAAGAACCATGAGCCAGTTGTTGATGCGAGTTCGCAACGGCCCCGGGCCCATCAGCACATACATCACAGGAAGTGCGAACGCCAATTCGAGCCAGGCAATGCGCCGTCTGTTCAGCGCCATGGCGTATAAAATATACAAGGAGATGAGGATCGCAACGCCCCAGGCCTTCTTTTGGTGCCTCAGGATGGCCCAGATCACTGAGATCTCGATTGCGGTGACGAACAACATCGAGTCGTCGTGGTTGGTCACGAACTGCGGAAACCCGATAGTCATGCCGCGCAGATGGGTCCAGTAGTAGTACATGCATAGCGTCGAGCGGACCAGGGCGCCAAAAATCACCAGCTTGCCAAGCAGCACCAGGTCGTCTTCGGATCGCAATGCCGACATCAGCATGTAGGCAAGCAGTAATGCGGCCAGGTAGTGCCAGAGCTGGTAGTAGGCAAAATACGCCGATCCGCCATTGACCAGCCCCCACGTGAACGTGCAAGCGACGCACACTAGGCTGACAAATATTGCCCGATCCATTTCGCGTGCGTGCAGTTGTCGCGCCGATTTGCCAAGACAGAAGGGGACGAGCACAACCAGCAGCACTTGCCATGGAGTGAGCGAGATTCCCGGAATCGGTGAGAGCAGCGGACCCGTTAAAACTACAAGAAAACTTCTCCATTCGCCGCTGTACAAATCATAATCGAACTGAATTGGCGCTTCGCCCACAAAAGACAAAAGCACGAGCCCAAACAGCACTATGGTGAGGAAGCTTCTTTTCACCACTGGCTCAGCGCGAGCAGTATTGCGTGGAATCACGCCCATCTGTATCTCAGAAAGTAGAGCAATCCGATCCAGATCGATGCGTACAGTAGCCATCGGCCGCGCAATACCGAACGGTCCTTTCCCTCCGGACGACTATTTGCCGCGGTGATGCCCAACAGCATGGGCACGATGACGATGGAGATCAGGAGCAGCTTTAACACGCTCGCCTCAATTCGCCGCCGTTAACGTCGGCCTCGAGCGCCAAACGACTTCCTGCGCGTCGTCGACCATGCGGGTCGCACGGCGCTTTCCAAATCGCAGGCAGGCGTATTGGTAGCGGCGCAGGAATTCGCGAAACTCGCGATCATCGTAGCGCGATGCTCCGCGCCATGCGCTCGAAAGATAGCCCCACAGCATGGCGATGCTGCCCAGCATTACCGGGTGTTTCAGGAGGCGGAACATCGCACTGGCCATAATGTAAACCGGTGCAGTGCCCATGAAATACTGTCCATAGCCCATGCGTACCCGCCCGGTCCAGATTCCTTTCTGACTGGATCCCATCGGGCGCAGATGGATGAATCGCAGTGGCTCTTCATCCACACTTTCCGCGACCCAGCCGAGCATCCGGCAGCGATGACAGTCAATGCCGTCCCACATGACTTGGCGTACGAAGCCGCCGATATCGCGGAAGCACTGGGTGCGGTAGAATTTCGTCATCCCCACGGACATCTCATCGCCGCAGACCTCAGCGACGAGCGTTTCGGTCCGGGGGGCGATGAAGTAGGGTTTCCCGGACGTCGTGCCGAGCCGCGGGTTTGCATTCATCCGTTCCATCAGCAATTCGAAATAACGCCGAGGTAAATCGAGGTCAAGATCCAGCTTGCACAGGTAGTCGTAATCGTCGAGCGCAACGGTATCGAGACCGGCATAAAAGGCCTCGATAACACCAGGGCCAACACTGCGGCGGCCGCGATTGGCTCGACTCACAACCTTCAGGTATGGCATGCGCGCCTGATAGCTATCCAGGATCGCCGCCGTCTCATCGGTGGAACCATCATCGACTACCACCCAGAGCGCCGGCGGAATGCTCTGCGCCAGTACGCTGTCGAGCGTGCGGCGCATGTATGCCGCCTCATCGCGGCAGGGGGAAATCAGTACATACCTGCGGCTTGTCACTTCGGCAATCCGTAGACTCAACAAAATCGTGGGTGGCTCGGTGCACTAGGAAAGCACTGGCAGACCTCAACGAAGCCCCCAGATTTCATCAGCCGCGTCAGCGCCCGCCGGGAAGCTCGTAGTGCGGGAATGGCGGTATGGCCGATGGAAATTGAATTCCAGCGCTTTTTTACGCGACTCACTATGCCAGCGTCTACTGTTTGAGGGAAGGCGGGAGGCGTGATCGGATGAGCATTCACCGGGATCGATTGGCAACGTCCCACGCGTTTTGCGATCCAGGTCGCACTCTCGCGGTAGCGAGCGCACGGTGGCGGCGCCATTCACGCGGCGCGTCCGTGGGCCGCGTGCAATGCCGGGCGCAGCAGTCAGCGGACACCGACGGGTCAGCGCGCAGAATATGGCACATAAGTTGCATGGAACAGCCATCAAGGGCGGCTATATCCTGGCAGCGCCATCTGATCAGGCAAAGGACTCCTGGAACACGCTGCGGATGTCGGTCACGGAGGTGTCGGACTTCGCCGAGATCATTGCGGAATGATGGTGCGGTTCGCGCTGTAACTTGAAGTTCCGCAGCGCCGCCACATCCAGGCTGATTTCGGGCCAGTAGCACAGCGTGCGCACCACGGGGTCATGCCAGTGACCGGACGCGGAGGCCCCCAGCACCCGTGCTGAATGCAGGCCATAAAGTATGTACTCAGAAAAGACGCTCAACGGCGCGATACACCTTTCCCATGCGCGCGCCTGCACGGATTCGACGCGCTCGAGCATGCCGAGCGCGTTGGCGCGTCGCCAGCATACGAGCTGTGATACGTAGTTGGTATCGCACCCCGTCTCCACGGGTAGTCCGAGCAGATTCGCGGAGACCGCGTGCCAACGGTCGTTGTGGTCGATTTTGCCGCGCTGGCCAACCTCCTCCAGCAGGGGAACCCTGCCATCGCGCTCATAGGTCACCGGATCGTAGGGCGCTATGAAGAACATGTCGGAATCCGCGTACAGCAGCACATCTTCGGTCACCGCGGCGGGTACCGAGAGCTTGACGATCTGCTGCAGTATCCAGTTCTTTACTGGCCGCGTCCGCAAGCTCAGCCAGAAGCGTCTGATTCCGGGCAATTGAAACAGCCAGCTGGGGATGATGTCTTCCACCACAATCAGGTGCGTGCGGGCGCCGAGCATCGAAGCAAACAAGGGAACGTCGCGCCTGGCAATCACCAGATAGTGTTGCAACTTCGGCTCCGCCCAACGGTGCACGCTTTCCACGAGTAATCGGCAGCGCTCCACGTCCCGCCAGTAGCTCGGTGTGATCAATGCATAACTCAGCGTGGTGCGCGAAGTCATGGGGTTAGGTCGAAGATCATGTGGGTGCGAGGAGCGGCCGCCTGTGGCGCGTCAGGCCTGAAAACCCGTCACGTCGTAAGGTACCTGGACTGCCCCGCCGCAGTGCGTTTGGCATGCCTCGGTTGCTGACAAAGGTGTGCGGCCAGTTTCGGCGCCGCAAACATGGATCCGCATACGAACCGGAATATGGGACCGAAGCACATAAACGACAGCGGCCCCAGGAAGTGCAGGCCGCGAACGGAGGATTCGAAATGGACATTCAGGTCCGGTGCCCGCTCGATGCGCCGTACATCGCGTCCTATTTCCGCATCCAGAAAGGAAAGGCGACTGATGTCTGCGTCGTAACCCGTGCCGGCGATGACGAAATCGACCTCGACGTCCTTCACATGCCCTTCGCCGGTCCTGAATTTCAGCTGGACGCGACTGCCGCTGGTACCGGATTCGATGAGTTCATGGCGGACCTGTATGGGCACTATCCCCTGCACACGGTCCTTGATCCACCACGGCGAGGAGGGGCCCTGATAGCGCTTCACGAGGCGCGTGCGGCGCTCAAGCGGGAGGTGATATACCAGCAGCGGCAGCTTTTGTAGAACCCAGCTGGTGCGGCTCGCGCCGAGAACCGACATGGGGTTCTTGATTCTCTCCCACAGGGGGCGAATCCGCGGCGAGCGGTCATGGAACACAGCGTTGGGCCCGCGCACGAAGACCTCACTTGACCCGCCCGCCTCCCGTACCAAAGCCCCAGCTTCGATTGCCGACGCGCCCGCGCCAATGACGGCGACCGTTTTGTCGCGAAATTCGCCGTAATCCGAGATATCGAAAGTGTGCCTCATGCGATCCGGTCCCAGGTTCTGCAACTCGCTGGGAATGTGGGCCAGCCCGGAAAGGCCGGTGCATACGACCACTTTGGGCGCGCCGAATTGTTCTCCAGATGCCAAGGTTACGTCAAAGATTCCGTTTTGTTTTGCGACCTTCTTGACGAACACCGGCTCCAGGTCCGGCACAAATCGCGCTTGCATCTCCATCCCATAGGCAGCGAAGCTCTGCATGGTGCACGGCTCAAAGTCCTCCAGTCGATGGTCCCGACACCACTCCGGAAAAGAAAAGCCACGCTGCGGCACGTAGATATTGGTGGCAAACGCGAGCGATTTCAGGTTCACACCGACCGGCATGTCGCGCCAAAAGCGCATCGGATCGCCAAAGATGCGGTACTTGACCCCGCGCGCGCGCAAGTGGGCCGCCAGCGACAGGCCATACGGGCCGGCACCGATAATTGCCACTTCAGTGTCACGCGTCATCGTTGTCTCTTCATGGGCTGATAACCTGCGGTCGGAGGGTCAAGAATAGACTGTTCACATCTGATCGAGTGCTCGGGATTGGCAAAGTATGCGGTATGCCTCGAAATTCAGCCCAGACGAGCGCGCCCGCAGCACGTTTTGGGGCCCATGGCCCGTCGCTGCGCCGGTGCTGCAGGGCAAGGGGACATTCGACATAATCCCGGCCAATCCTCGCCTAACGCGCCTCGCGGGGCCGTTCGCGCAGTACGAATCGTGAGCGCACCAGTTGGGCGAAGAACCGGGGCCCCCTGACCAAGTAGCGGCCTGTCAGCCGCCGGGGGTTTTGGAGCAGACGGTACAGCCACTCGATCCGGGCTTGTTGCATCCAGCGTGGTGCACGCCGCTCCGAGCCGGTGATGAAGTTCAGCGAGGCGCCCACACACAGCGCCAAGCCGCGGGCAAGTCCGCGCACCTGCAGCGCGTGCGCCACGGCCTCCTGCTGGGGCGAACCCACGGCGATGAAACAGTATCGAAAGGGACTGTGTTCTTCGATGAACTCCAGGCAGTCCTCAACCGCATCAGGGTTGCGAATGAAGCCCATGGGGGGGTTGTGGTGATGCAGATTATTCAAAGCGAACATCCGAGCGATGACGCGCGCCTGCTCATCGCTGCAGCCGATCAGGACAATGCGGTCCGCAGGGCGGATGACTTTATTGAACAGCGTCGCGGTCAGGTCCGAACCGGTGCAAACGGGCAGCCGCAGACCTTTCCACAGCCAAACCAGCCCACTGGCAAAGCGGCTGTCCATCAGAACATAGGAGGCCGCGGCATACAGGTCCCGAAAGGTGGCGTCGTCATGGTAGCGGATCAGGTGGTCTACGTTAGGAGTAACGACAAATCCGTAACGGTCGGGGGGGAACGTTTCGGCCACCGATACAAACCCGGCCAGGTCGAAATCGTCGATCTGGTGGACTATGTTCTGCAACGTGACTGGAGAATGCAGCCGTGACAGCGCCTTAGTAGGCGTTCTTGCCGCCACGCACAACCTCGATGATGGTCTTGAAGATGATCTTCACATCCAGCCATGGAGACCAGTAACGCAAGTATTCGAGGTCGAAGCCCACGCGGTCTCTCATCTTATCCAGGCTTTCGGTCTCCCCGCGCAAGCCATTCACTTGGGCAAGGCCGGTGATGCCCGGGCGCACCTTGTGGCGGATCATGTAGCCGCTGATGAGCTTGCGATACAGTTCGTTGTGGGCCACGGCATGAGGCCGCGGTCCAACGAGGCTCATCGTGCCGTTCAGTACGTTGAACAGTTGTGGCAGCTCGTCGATCGAGGTCTTGCGCAGTAACCGGCCCACCGGCGTTACCCGAGGATCCGATTTTGTCGCCTGCTTTACCACATCGCCGTCCTCGGTGGTGACCATCGAGCGGAATTTGCAGACGAGAATCTCTTCGCCATTCAAGCCGTAGCGACGCTGGCGGAACAGGATTGGGCCGTGCGATGTGCACTTGACGGCCACTGCGGCCAGCAGCATGACAGGACTTGCCACGACCAGGCCAACACTGGCGAATACGATATCCATGCTACGTTTGAGCACCGCATCCATGCCATGAAATGGCGTATCGCAGACTGACAGTGCCGGCATGCCGTTGATCTCTACCAGGCGACTCTGGATCAGATCGAAGGCGAAGGCATCCGGAACAAAGTAAACGGATGCCGTGGTATCACGCAGCGCATTCACCAGCGTGGCCATTCTGGGGACGTTGCACAAAGGCAATGCGATGTACACCAGATCGACGCCCTGTGAACGCACGTAGTCGGCGACGTCCGCGCAATGCCCGGTGAGTCGCTCCGGCTCCAGAATCGATGACAGTCGATCGATGCTTCTGAAATCGAAATACCCCATGAAGCCGTTTGCCGGCAAGCGCCGCGAGAGTTCAAAGCCGACTTCATTGACGCCGATGATGATGTGACGGGGCGCCGATGCGCCGTTGGCGGCGAACCAGTGGGCACGCAGCCGCACGGCGTGCGAAGCCGAAAGCAGCAGTGGCGTCACGGCAAACCACGTCAGCACGACTTTGCGGGAGAGGTCCGAGCTGACTTTGAAGGCGAAGGCGGCGAA
>Ga0210391_10003405_pt1 | contig 13493 bp, 10 predicted proteins | sample IncBWC12OmetaG_FD_160573 | JGI IMG/M metagenome (GOLD analysis project Ga0210391, IMG submission 160573) | Forest soil microbial communities from Barre Woods Harvard Forest LTER site, Petersham, Massachusetts, United States - Inc-BW-C-12-O ... | reverse complement strand
CTGTGGCACGCGGATCCTCCCGAACAAGCAGGATACCCTCTGGCGCGGAAGCGCACAATCCGCGTGAAGGTTCGGCGCTCCTGGGTCGAACCAAGAGGTTACGCCGGCAAATTATAGCGAATAAAAAGCGAAAAACACTTGACACGGAGAACAAAAAGCGAAATACTTGGCCGTGCTTCGAGGTGGGCTATGTCTCCAGTTCTTTCCTCCACGGCTCGGACCTTTGGTATCCGACGCCGCCGCGTTCGACAATCTACGGCAACTCTCTTTCCTGTTAGCCCCTATGCGACAAGCCCAACACCAAGGGCCGGTGATTCGCCAAGCAGCAGCCACAATGTCTATGACAATGTCGGCGACAAAGTGGAAGCTGCAGCGGGCATCGGTTTAGGCGGCAGCACTTCGGGTTACACCACGGCGGATTGCCCCCCGCCGACCTCGCAAGAGGCGGTCCCGCACGGCTTAGAAAGCCGCGCGGATCACCGGACCCAGGACGCAGCCGTACCGCTGGTGGGCATTGCCCGCCTCGCAGCGTGCTCTCCCCCCGCGGAGAGCCATCGTAAGTCGGCCGAGCGTCCCGAGTATTTCCTGCTTCCGGTGAAATCCATCCTGAACCGCTGCGACTCGGCGCGCGTCACGTTCGACTGGACAATCAATCCATATCGAGGTTGCGAGTTCGGTTGCCTCTACTGCTACGCCCGTTACACCCACGAGTACATGGAACTGGACGGCGGGGAATTCGAGCGAAAAATTTTTGTGAAAAAGGATGCGGCCCCGCTGCTGGCCTACGACGTCGCCCACAAATATTCGTATGAGTCCGAAAGCTCGGGCGGCGAAAAGCCCGAACACATTGCGATCGGGACGGCTACGGATCCGTATCAGCCAGCAGAGCGCGAATACGGAGTGACGCGGGCGTGCCTCGAGGAATTGTCCAAGCGCGAGGGCCTCAGCATCTCGGTCATCACCAAATCAAATCAGATCGTGCGCGACATCGACATCTTCAAGAAGATTGCCGAACGCTCCGAACTCTCTCTGAACATCACCATCACAACGTTGCGCGCAAGACTGGCGCGATTGCTCGAGCCCCGCGCCCCACGCCCGGATTTGCGAATTGCAGCAGTGAAGCAGCTGCGAGAAGCGGGCCTTCGAGTAGGAGTCTCCGCCTCACCGCTAATCCCCGGCATCACCGACCGCGAAGGCGAACTCGAAGCGGTAGCCGAAGCCGCCCACAAAGCTGGCGCTCAGTGGTTTTTCTCCGGCGTCCTCTTTCTAATGCCATCCTCCGCCAAACAATTCTTGCCATTCATCCGGGAAAAATTCCCCCGCCTCACAAAACAATACGAGGAGTGGTACACAAAAGAAGCTTACGCCCCCGAAAAGTACCGAAAGCAAATCGCCGACCGCGTAGCCCGCCTAAAACAAAAGTACGGCTTCGAGTCGCGCCTGGCCCGCGATACACAACGAACAACGCCATGCGCCCAAATGAAGTTAGGCTGGGGCGCCGCAGCCCCCACCGTGGACTTACAAGGCATGCGCTCCTGTGGGGCAAGCTAGAGGCGCGGCCTCGCCTGTAGTAGCATTCGACGCATGCGAATTTGTTCGATTCTATCGGCTATTCTTTGTCTGGCTTGTCCCACACTCGCGCAGGAACGAGGAAGTACAACAGACAAGCCGGCTCATTTCGCGGTTGGAATACACACCTTCTTTGATTCTGGACCCCCCTTTGACTTCTACGAGATATTGATCGTCCACTCCGCAGAAAATGGAGCTTCCATTGAGAGAATGACGCTCACGCCCGCGGGAGACGTATGCTTCTCGCCAGCGAGGTACGAGACGGCAACTGGCTCGCTGACCGAGACCGTCCCGGAGTTACTAGGCAAGACAGATCTGTGTAAAATTCCTGAAAAGGAGCTACTTCGCGAACGAAAGCGATGTAAGAAATGCATGGTTTTCAGCGGCTCTAAAGTTGCGATGCAGGTTCAGTGCGGAAATCAAACTCGAATAGTTCGCTCTGACATTTTGGACAAAGACATGTTTGATCCGGCTGCTCAAACACCGGAGCACACTTCCTGGACAATGCAACTGCTGGAGACTCTGAACAAGTCCCTCGGTCCTGGGGTTATGGATAAGCCCATGTTCGAGATCGCGAAAGCGGAAGAGGTGCTGGACAAATCTTCCGATCCTGAGATCTTGAAATTGTTAGAAACGGGCAAATATGACGAGCTCTTTCAAGGCGCGCCCGAAAAGCCGTCTGATCTATATCGTGCCGCTCAAAAACGCCAGCCTCCTCCAACTGTGAAACTTCTAAACAGTTCACCGATCGCCCCAGAAAGTTTTTTACTGCCTGGGTATCCGCCTCTTGCCAGGGTCACGCACACCGAGGGAACTGTTTCTGTGAAAATTGAGGTCGATGCGAATGGTGCCGTTACCAACATCGACTTTGAGAAAGGTCACCCGCTTCTGCGTGCGGCCGTGCAAGACTCAATTAGTCAATGGAAATTTCCGAAAAATGCGGCTCCCGAGCAGGTTGAGGCTACGATTCAATTCGCTTTGAACTGCCTGCCACCCGCCGAGCAGAAATCACCAACAAACTAGCGATGGTCGTGGCTCAGTGAAAGGCCGCATCCTGTGGCCCTGGCGGCAGATGGGTTTCAAAGTAGCCGAGAATATTTGTATAAACGTCTATGCTCGTGCCCTGGCCTTCGAAGATGCCATGGGTGCGACCGGGATACACGCGCATATCGAATTGCTTCCCGAGCGAGATCAATTTGTTGACGAGCAGCTCGAATCCTTGGAAGTGCACATTGTCGTCGCCAGAGCCGTGCATCACCAACAAATCTCCGTGAAGGCCGCCCGCAAAATTAATGGCCGAGCTTTGTTCGTAAGCCTTCGAACTATCTTGCGGCAGTCCCATATACCGCTCTTGATAAATGCTGTCGTAGAGGCGCTGGTCGGGCACAGACGCGACCGAAACTCCAACGCTGTAAATTTCCGGGTAGCGAAACATCAGATTCAGCGTCTCCGTTCCGCCCCCGCTCCAACCCCACACACCGACGCGCTTCTCGTCAATATAAGAATGCGTTTTTTCAAGCGATTGAAGAGCGGCCGCCTGCTGCTGGGATGAAAGCGGCCCGACATTTCCGTAGACCACCTTGCGCCACTCACGTCCGCGTGGAGCGGGTGTGCCCTGATTATCAAAGCTCGCCACCAGATACCCGGCGCTGGTAAGTGCGCGGTCGAACATGGACGGCCAGCGGTCCGCAGTTGTTTGTCCAGCAGGTTCGGAATAGACATTCACAATCAGCGCATATTTCTTCGCGGGATCGAAATTCGGCGGCTTCATCAGCCACGCGTCCACCATCAGTCCATTACCCGCATCCACTTTCATGAATTCCGCAGGCCCGCTCGATAGCGGTTTTACGCGTTCAGCCAGTGCGGAATTGTCCCCTGTGTTTCGCATGACGCGATGATCGGGCAAGTGCACCACTTCAGACGTGAGCGGTTCATTAAAGGATGAGAAGTTGTGGAAAGCCCATTCGCCATTCGGAGAAATAATGTAAGAGTGCGTCCCAAGCTCATTCGATGGTGTGACGCGTTCAGGCGCAGTCGAGCCGTCCAGCCGCGCGCGATAAAGATACCGCTGCGTGGGATTGTCCGGGGATGCGATAAAATAAACCCACTTCTCATCCGGGCTGACTCGGTCGACGCTCACCACATCGAAGTCGCCATGCGTAACAAGTTCCGCCTTACCGGACTCACGCGCGACACGATACAAATGCTTCCAGCCGTCGCGCTCGCTCAGAACCAGGAATTCGCGGCCCTTGTTGACCCACAAAACCGACGCATTCACATCCACCCACGCACGGTCCTCGTCAACGAACACGGTTCGCGCCACGCCGGATGACGCATCAGCGAGCAGAAACTCATTCTTATTCTGCAACCTGTTCATGTGTTGCAGCAGCACGTGGCCGGAATCAGCCCAGCCCATCTGTGGAATATAGAAATTGTTCGGATCTCCCGCGGTCTGCATCCAAACAACTCCTCCTCCAGCCGCGCTAGCGACGCCAACGCGAACCGCCGAGTTGTGCGTACCCGCAAGTGGGTACGGATATTGCAGCGTCTGTGGATATGGACCTGTGCCGGGATAAGGAATTCCAGTGACGATCTCGCCGCGCGGCGCCCCTAGATCATAGATCAGCGTGTAGTTTTCCACGCCCGCCGTGATGAATTGCCAGAAAGCAATAGCGCGGCTGTCGGGACTCCATTCGAACCCATCGCGGATATCAAACTCTTCTTCGTTCACCCAGTCGGAAGTGCCGTTGATGACGGTGTCAGATCCGTCGCGCGTCAACTGTGTGATTTTTCCGCTGGCCAACTCTTCCACGTAAACATTGTGCCCGCGAACGTATCCGACCTTCGTGTTGTCCGGTGAGAATTTGGCGAACATCAAGCTCGATGCAGGAGCATCACCGCCAAGTTTACGGAGCGCCCCGTTCTTTAAATTAAGAGCCCAATAATCGCCCCGCGTGTTCTGCCTCCAAACGGTTTGCGAGTTCGTGAACACCAGAACCTGCTGTCCGTCGGAGGACATTGTGTAATCCTCGAGGGGCAGCGGCGCTTTCTCGCCGACCGGAATCAGACGGCTCGCCGCGACTAGAATCTCTCGAGCTCCGGTCGACGTTTGATAACGCACAATGTCGCTGCCGCCACCCGAGGCCGCAGCCTCTATCGCCAGATAGAAATCTCCGTTCCCCAGCCATTCCCCTCCATGAAAAGTCTTCACGCGGAATTCCGGATTAAACATGGTACGTGCGACGAGTTTGGCGGCGGGCTCCCGCTCGTCCCCGCGAGCTGGAACCGGCGCCGCAAATGCTGCCGCAATGCCAAGTGCCGTCAACGCAGCCGCCGAGAAAAACACACGCATCCTAATCGTTCGTTTCGATGTATCACCTTTCAGTTTTGCGCCGAACATTTGCAACCTCCATGAACCAACCGGGGAAGAAAGCGCTACCAGATTCCAGCGCCGATGCGTCTCCGAGCAGAGCGGCGTTACGGCACGATGATTCGGGATTCTTCGCGCTTGAGTTCGGGTGCGGCAGGAAATTGGCCGCGCAGAAATTCGATGTAGCGCCGGGCGCGCGGACGACCATTGGTCCGCAGCAGTCCCATCCGATAGAGGAAAACGAGCAAAGTAAAAACTTCGGAGTCTTTTGCCGGTGGCCCAGCGGCGCGTTCTGCATTGTGCTGCTTGGATTCGTTCAGAAATGCAGCGAGCGCAGCGTAAAGCTCGCGCGGCAGCGCGGCATCCGGAGGTTTTTCATAAAGGATTCCGTAGCCCAGCGTTTTGTAGGTTTCGGCGAGAGTATGCAGCGCGGCAAGAACATCGGGATCAGTCGTGTCCGGATGCACGGCGGAAAATGTCGCCGCAGTAAACGCCAGCCCCGAAAGAACATTTTGGTGAGTGTAGATCACATCTTGCGGAACTTTTACGTCGAGGAGCGGTGTGTCTTCCGGCAGCGAACGCTGGTGCTGATCCTCGTACCGATGCGCCGCTATTAGGTAGGAGCAGTCCTGCAGGCAGTCGATAGAAACTTCCCGTTCCCTGCCGCAGCAAACGGCGCAGATTTTCTCGCCCTTCGCTGGGCAGAATCTTTCCGCTTTGCGCTTTTCACAGATCGGACAGGACACAGCGGCTCCCAAAGATACAAAGACAAACCAGCAGAGTACTCCGTCGCCTGAGAAAAAACAAAACGCCTAAAAAACAAAACTCTTGCGCACCATGGTTTGATCGCCGGAGTGCATCGGCATGGAATCAGCCGGCCGCGGAGGAAAATTCGCTCCCGGAATGGTTGGAAGCCCGCTGGAGCGGTCCACCAACACGATAGTAACGGGCCCCGCAGCTTGTACCCGGAGTTGCACATCAATTCCTTCAGCAGGCGGATTGGCGTAGTCGAATCCCCAGTGGCCGGTTTGATGCCAGCGTGCGTCGGCCGGCTTGCCGAGATTGTGTCCATTGACGCTCGCGCTCAAAACTTCTGCTTGCGCGACGCCGACGTGAAGTGTGCGCGCGCGCCGCGGCGTGGTGATGCAGAGATGCAGCGTGCGCGTCGGGCCGTCGCTCGAGTTTTCAATCAGTTCCGCTTGCGGAGGCGCTAGCGCGATGGAAGGCGCTTCGTGCTGAAGAAAATCGATGGGGTACCAGTCAGGAACGAAGTCGGGAAGCTTTCCGCGAGAAGGAAAATTGCCAAGATATTGAGCGGTCCAGGAGTCCACGCGATTGGTAGAGCTTGTCCAGAGGGCCTTGCCTGTATCGGCGTCGAGAGCGTAGGCGAGCAAGCTCGGTTTCGGATGAGTGGAAGAATAACGCGTGGTTTTTGCCGCGATGATACACATGACGAGCGCGATGCTAAGCGCGAGAACTGCAAGAAGTTTACCGGCAGATTCGAGCACAGGCTCGAGATACGGGAACAGGAAAAAGAAGAACACGCCGAAAGTTAAGCTCAGGAGCTGAGCGCCTATAGAAGTAAAGCCAAGAGCAGTATAAAAACCCTGCAGAAGTGGTACAAAGAAAATCACCGCAGGCACACTCAACACGCAGAGAAGCAAAACAGCTAGAAGGGAAAGACGCCCCGGGCGAAAAGCTGCCGTAATGAACGCAACGAGACCGGCGAGCAGAGGCCAGACGAAAAGATAGCTCCCGCCAGGAAGCCATTTCGTTGTCACCAGGACAAAGACAAAAATCAATAGCCCGCCGCCAAGAAAAAACGCGGGCGGCTTAATCCTCTTGCGAAACAGCAAGTAAACCAAAATCAGAACGGCAGCCAGCAAAGCGTATAGACCGAATGCATACAGCGCACTTTGTTCGAGTCCGCCCTCCGGAAGCGCATGGAGGTGAAGCCAGTGCACGCCGAGGACAAATCCTAGCCCGACCATCAACAACACAAGAAGAAAGACAAAGTTTACAAAGAAGCCGGCCAATATGGATAGCAGACTCGTTTGCCAGGCACCTTTCGCGTAAAAGATTGCACCGAAGAGCAGGACGCCGGAAAGAAGTACAAGAGGCCAAAGAAAACGGCTCGAATAATGCACGAAGAAATTTCTGGGTAACGAAAAATACACCGAGTCGCGATCCTGAAGCTGGCCGAGGTCCGTGTTGCCGAGGCTGCACGCGAGAGACAGCGCGTTTTCCCCCTGCTGCTGCAGGCTGCCGCGATCGAGCATTTGCGGATTGTCGAGTGGCGTGTGATAGGCCTCCCAATGACCGATAAATGCAAAGTTGAGGCCAGCCGAGCCGGACTTCTTGAACACGGTCATGTCCGTATCGTTAGGCATGTGCTTATAAATTTCGTACGTAAGCGAAGAACCCGAAGGATGCGGCGCGGCCTGCGCGAAGAGTTCCACGAGCCGGCCGTTGCCTGCGCTCGTTTCAAACATTTGCGATTCGCCTGCGTTTCCGCGGGCTTCGAAGTTGACCACCACGCGCACATCTTTAGCCGCTGGATTTTCCGCAACGAACGCGGAAGCGCCCAGCAGCCCGTCTTCTTCGCCGTCAGTGATCACAAAAAGAATGTCATTGCGCAGCGGGGCCCCGGCCCGTAAGGCGCGAAGCGTTTCAAGCAAAGTAGCTACGCCCGCACCATCATCACCGGCCCCAGGACCAGCGGGAACGGAGTCATAGTGCGCGACCAGCGCGACGGCATCATCCGCACCGCTCGTGCCCTTTAATCTGGCAACGATATTTTCTACAGTTCCTACCACTTCGTAGCGCGGCGTGACGCCCGTGGCTCGCTGGATTTCGGTAGTGAGGCCAAGCGCTGTAAGCTGCGCGACAAGGTAGTCGCGCACGCGATCGTGCTCGGCCGAACCGAGCGGATGAGGCGCGGTCGCGAAGGCATTCAGATAAACGAGGGCTCGATCTGCGGAAAAAACATCTTGCGGTGCAGTAGCGGCAACGGGTTCAGGAATTCCGTCGTGCACCGCACACACGCCCGCGACCAGCAAAATAAACAAAAAGATGACCCAACCAGACAAGCGATTGTCCACCGAAGATACCTCTACTCTGGACTGGCGCGGCGATAGTAATTTGTCTCAGCTCTGAAGAGCAAGCCGAGATTCAGGTCTAAGCCATTATGACTTTGTTGCGGAAGCGACGTGCCGCAATAACTAAGAGTAGAGTACCAATAATGAAAAGAGCGAGGCCGTCGGTCCACAGATGCTTGATGCCTGCTCCTCGCAGGATGATGCCGCGCGTGATATTGATGTAATAGGTCGCAGGAATCAGATAGCTGATCGGGTAAAAAAGGGCGGGCATAGTCTCGCGCGGGAAAATATATCCCGAAAAGAAAACACTTGGGAGAATAGGCAGAAAAGCGAGTTGCATGGCCTCGGCCTGCGATTTGGCTTTGCTGGAAATAAGAATTCCGAGCGAAAGGGCCGCGAAAAGATAGGGCACCGAAAGAAACGCAAGAAGAAACACGCTGCCGTGGATGGGAACCATAAAAACAAAGCGCATAAAGAAAAGTATCAGGCTCAGCTCGAAAAAGCCGATGCCCAGGTAGGGCAGCAACTTGCCTAAAAGCAGGCCAAAAGGACGCACAGGAGTAACGAAGAGCTGCTCGAGAGTGCCGCGCTCCTTTTCACGGACTATGGAGAATGCTGTAAGAAACGTGGTGACGTTGAGGAGCATGATGGCCGTGAGCCCGGGAAGAAAAAAATTCGCTGAGCGGGAGTCCGGATTGAACAGCAGCTTGGGACGCATGTCCACCGCGAACGCCGCGCGATCTTGCAAAACGCGTCGGAGAGACTCGTCCAGACCGATGGCATTGGTGACATTAATCGCCTGGCCGGCCACCGAAGAATCCGAGCCGTCGATCAGGACCAGGACCTGCGCGCTCATGTTGTGGATGAGGCGGTCGGAATAGTCGACGGGAATTTTGATTCCCACGCGCGTTTTGCCGGCGATGATCATATCGTTCAAGTCGTAGTCATTCTCGACATAGCGAATGATATGGAAGGTGTCGGAGTTTTTTAGGCGGTCAAGCAGTTCGCGGCTCTCGCGTCGGCCGTCCGCGTTGTAGACCACGGTATTAATCTGACGGATGTTTGTGTCGATGCCGAAACCGAGAAGAAACAATTGCAGCAGCGGCATGGTTAGAGAGAAAAACAGCGTTCCCGCGTCCCTGCGAACGTGCAGAACTTCCTTGTAAAAAACGGCGCCGAATCCGCGGAACAGGTCAGGCACGCGACGCCTCCAAAATGGCCTGATGCTTATAAGTGAGTTCCACGAAAACGTCCTCCAGGCTCGGTGCGAGAGGCCGAATCTCCGCCACGGCAATCCCGTTTTTTAGAAGTTGTTCCTGAAGAGCGTGAAGATCGAGGTGGTCATCGATCAACGCATGGATGGACTGGCCAAAAATAGTTGCGCTGCGGATTCCAGGTATCTGCCGCGCGAAGCGCAGCGCGCGCGTAACTTCCGGAGTCGTAATTTCCACCCGTATCGTTCCCGGCGGCTGAACGTCCGGAAGTTCGCGAAGCGAATTGGGTGTGCCATCCGCGATGATCTTGCCGTAATAAATATACGCAACATGGCTGCAACGTTCAGCTTCGTCCATGTAGTGCGTGGTCACAAAAAAAGTGATGCCGTGCCCGGAAAGTTCGAAGAGAAGATCCCAAAGCTGGCGGCGTGCGACCGGATCGATTCCCGCAGTAGGTTCGTCAAGAAAAAGCAGCTTGGGCTCGTGCAGCATGGCGCACCCCAGCGCCAGCCGTTGCTTCCAGCCGCCAGATAGCTTTGCCGACAAGCGATTCATGTACGGCGCGAGGCCGTTGCTCTCGACGACTTCCTCGATACGCCGTTTCAGCCGCGCAGGTTCGAGGCTGTAGATCCGCCCATAAAACTGCAAATTTTCTGCCACCGTCAGATCTTGGTACAGGCTGTAGTTCTGCGACATATATCCGATACGCTCGCGGACAACTTCGGAATCCACGCGGACGTCCAGTCCCTCTACATAAGCGGAGCCACTCGTCAGAGGTAGAAGACCAGTAAGCATTTTGATGACGGTTGTCTTGCCGCTGCCGTTCGGGCCGAGAAAACCAAAAATCTCGCCTTTCTCGACGCGAAAGCTGACATCGTTGACAGCAGTGACCTGGCCGAATTTCCGCACAAGATGTTCGGCGGAGATGGCAGGTTCGGCTGGATTTTGCGCGGCGGTGGCCACGGGCTAATTTCCCGCTTTCAATTTCACATCCGCGGCCATGCCCGCCAGAACGTGCCCCGCGGGATCGTTAATGCGGATTTTTACTCCGAAAACCTGATGTACGCGTTCTTCGCGCGTTTGAACGTTTCGCGGTAGAAATTCTGCCTGCTGATTGATTTGTTCGACGGCACCGTCAAAAATCGTCTTCGGATAGGAGTCGATTCTAACTTCGGCCTTTTGGCCGACCTGCACCCGGCCGAGTTCCGTCTCCGGAATATAGATGCGCACGTAAATCTGATCCTGCTCCAATAGCGTCGCCACAGGCGTGTTCGGAGCGATGATGTCCCCGGGGCGCACATCGAGAACCTCAACGGTTGCGGCAGAGGGCGCGGTCACTTCGCGCTCGCGGAAGCGCGCTTCGTCATAAGAATACGCGGCCTTTGCAAGATCAACATCCTCGCGGCGATTCCCGCGCTCGAATTTTTCGAGGGTTGCCTGCGTCTCGCGGTAGTGCGCCTCCGCGGAGGCGATTTCTTCCGGACGGTAGCCGCGCTTCAGTACATCGAGTTTGTGCTGGTAGTTCTGTTGCTGCGCCAGCGCCATTTTCCAGTTGGCCTCGGCCGTGTCGCGCTGCTGTTTCGAGACCAGGTCCTTCTCCGCCAGCGCTTGGTAACGCTGGAAATCCAGGCGCGCGCGCACTTCGTCCGCGGTCGCTCGCTCGACGTCGGACTGCGCTGCCGCGATATCTTCTTTTCGGTAGCCGTTCAGGCGCAGTTCGTAATCGGCCTTCGCTTGCGCTGCCGCCGCACGCGCTTCAGCGATCTCTTCGGGCCGATAGCCGCGCTGCGCTTTCTCGGCTGCGGCGCGAGACTGATCGAGCGAAGCCAGCAATTCCTTGTCGTCGAAGGTGATCAGAGTCTGGCCAGGCTGCACGCGATCGCCTTCGCGCACCAAAACCTTGTCGATGCGCCCTCCCACTTTCGACCCCACGCGAATGTTCCGCGCTTCAACTGTACCCGAGCCTTGCAGCGCGTTATCGCGCCGGAACCACGTGGCGTAAACCGTCGTGCCGCCCAAGATGAGCGCCACGAGAATCAGGACGAACACACGCTTACGAGTCATGAATCAATCTCCACAAGTAAATAAAGGAACTCCGGTTAATGCCGTCTCCACTCGCGCTGTCTCCGGTTGCGAAACTCCATCATTCCGCGGAGCCAGTCCGGACCACAGCACGTTGAACGCGGATTCCATGCGCGCATGCAGACTCGCATCACCATTCAGTGACCAGATCAATAGAGTTCCGAAAATAGTTTGCCGAAAAACGTGCGCGATCTCCGAAGCTGGAAGGTCTCTGCGAATTTCTCCCCGCTCCTGGCCGATACGAACAATCTCCGTGTGTAGTGCGTGGACGCGCTTTTGCAAATCGAGCATCGCCGCACGCACTGGAGTGGTCGAGAGATATGCCTGAAGCAAAGTCCGGATTATGCCCGGGTGCCGAGTAGGCTCCTGAGTCATACGCACACCCAGCGAACGCAGAAACTGAGGCATGGACTCCCCAGTGTTTCGGGCTTCCTCAACGGCGGACTCAAGCTTCGCGAGTTGCATCTCTCCAAAGGCCAAAAGGATGTGATCCTTGCTAGGAAAGTAGTTAAAAAAGGTGCCTTTGCCTACGTCCGCGGATTCGGTGATATCTTCCACCGTCGTCTCGGTAAAGCCTTTTCTGGCAAAGAGATCCAAGGCCGCACGAAACAAGCGTTCGCGGGTCTCAGCGGTACGCCGTTCGCGTCGGCCGTGGGAAGGTCGTGCAGGTGAGCGAGAAACGTTTGAAGTCGTCGGCTTGGTTTTCTTGACCATTGTTCATAAATGACTATAAGTCAGAAATTATGCGATGTCAATATCTCTGACGCACCTTTTTTACGCCGCAGAAACACAAAAGCCCCGGCATAATCCCCGGGGCCTTCGCGCTTCCTTATCAATTGTCGAGTCTATTCCTTCAAGGAGTTCGGATCGGAAGTGTTCTTGGGAGTCTTCAGGTTGAGAGTACTGACCAATTTTTGGGCCGGCGGCGGCACTGCCACGGCGCCCTTAAAAATAATATCCTCCGCGGTCAACTTTTTTCCGTAAACGCGCTCGTTGGCATCATTGTCAGGACGAACCGTCGAACCCTCGAGAGAGATGCCGGCAAATAGCCCGCGCGAACGCGAATAGCTGAGTACCTCGGCTCGCAACGTCACATCCGATTCGGCGCTAGCTGTTCGGCCCTTCGGCCCCGCGGCCACCGAGGCGTCCCCACCGAGCTTCACTTTGCTCTTGATCATGGAGTGGGCTCCCCGCGGATTCATCACCAGCAGAACGAAATCGGTCGCTTGTCCGCCGATCTGCAATCCGACGCTGCCGCCTTCCAATGCCATCATCGTCGGTGCGCTCCATGGTCCCGTGAAGTGTTCGCCTGTGCGGCAAGTCATGGCGCCGCGGCCATAGCTGCCTCCGACAACGAAGGCGCCCTTTAAGACCGAGGGATAAATAACGACGCACTCGGCTTTGTCGATGAGATCTTGAGGGATGTCATCGGGGATATCCATAATTTCCTTCATAACGGTGCCGCAATTTTCAAGCCTATCCGCTTCTTTTTTGTCTGCTTGAGAGAGCAGTGGCGGAGCAATCATCGCCAGTGCCATAAGGCAGGAACTAATCCTCTTAATCAAATTTCACCTCGTTGAAATTTATTTGTCCGGATAAGGAATGATAGGTTGTCCGGAGTCTGTACGCAACCGCCAGCTTATCAGTACAGTTTGTGTGGGCCTGTTTCATTCGATACATCTGAGTAGATGCGAAGCGCGGAACAAATGTTGTGCGGGCTTTCGACTATACTTTCATCTGCGGAGATTAAGGGCAAAGAAGACATGCACTCACGAAGATCGTGCGGACCGTTGGCCGTGACGCTGGCACTGACAGCGGCCTTCTGCGTTTTGGCCACAACTAGCGGCCGCGCGCAGTCCAATCAAACCCTGGAACAAGCTTGCTGCGCGGCGAGGGACGACGGGAACCGAAAAGAGCTCTCTCCGAAGCGGTCTGCTGCCGCGGCTCGGTTTGACGCGCGTGCCGAGACGCTGCTCGGAGCCGCGCCTTCCAGCAAAGGCGACTGGGGCCTCCTGATCGTAGATGCGCAAACGGGAGAACCGCTCTTCGAGAAAAACGCTGATGGCTATTTTGTGCCCGCCTCGAACATGAAGCTTTTTACCACCGCGCTGACGCTGGCCAAGCTTGGGCCGGACTACAAGTTTCACACCACGCTCGAAA
>Ga0210391_10003404_pt1 | contig 13504 bp, 13 predicted proteins | sample IncBWC12OmetaG_FD_160573 | JGI IMG/M metagenome (GOLD analysis project Ga0210391, IMG submission 160573) | Forest soil microbial communities from Barre Woods Harvard Forest LTER site, Petersham, Massachusetts, United States - Inc-BW-C-12-O ... | reverse complement strand
CCAGCTTTCGAGCCACTCTCTTGCGAACCGCCTTGCGAATTATCGCTCCGACGATCGCCTTTTTAACGGCGGCTTTACGACCGGTTTTCTTCCGACGCCTTACAGCTTTCTTAACAGCTGCGGCGACGGCCGGCTCCATGCCGTTCATCGTGGAATCCGAGTCCATTCATTCCTCCTCGTCCCCGGGGACGATAAGCGTTAGTGGACAGCGCTCATGGCGCTTTTGCACGCAATCATAGAGGATTTTGCCGAATCATGCAAATTCGCGTGCTCGCGCGCACACGCGCATTGTCATCCTGAGCGGAGTCGAAGGATTGCCGGGCCTTGACCCCGGCGGTATACTAAGCCCCGTGAAAAAGCCCCTCATCATCGTCGAATCGCCGACGAAAGCGAGGACGATCAAGAAGTTTCTTCCCCGATACGTGGTGAAGGCATCGGTGGGGCACGTGCGCGACCTCCCAAAAAGCACCTTAGGGGTCGATGTAGAGAACGACTTTTTGCCGCGGTACCTGACTATCAAAGGCAAAGGCGACGTGATCAAGGAGCTGCGGAGCGCCGTAAAAAGCGCGACGGACGTGTACCTCGCAACCGACCCGGATCGCGAAGGCGAGGCGATCGCGTGGCATCTGGCCGAGCTGCTCAAACTCCCCGATCCCAAGCGAATCGAGCTTCACGAGATCACCAAAGCCGCGGCGCTTGCGGCGCTCAAAGACTACCACCATATCGATATGGACCGCGTCAACGCGCAGCAGGCCCGCCGAATTCTCGACCGGCTCGTCGGATATAAAATCTCGCCGCTGCTGTGGGCAAAAGTGCGCGGCGGCCTCTCCGCCGGGCGCGTGCAGTCGGTTGCGGTCAGGCTGATCGTCAACCGGGAGCGCGAAATCGCGGCCTTCATTCCTAAGGAATACTGGAGCCTAACGGCACTTCTGGCGCGGGCCGAAGCCGGAACCGGGCCCGGTGCCGACGTGACGTTTTCAGCCGACCTCGTCTCCCACGGCGGTAAAAAGCTCGAACTGCACTCGCAGGCCGAAACCGATGCGGCATTGCAGGCGCTCGAAGGTGCCGCATACCGCGTCGGCTCGATCAAGAAGCGCGAAGTTCGACGCAACGCGCCCGCACCGTTCACGACCTCGACGCTGCAGCAAGAGGCCTCGCGCAAGCTAAAAATGCGTGTGCGCCGTGCCATGCAAGTCGCCCAAGCGCTCTACGAAGGCGTCGACCTCGGTGCGAGTGAGGGAACCGTGGGGTTGATTACCTACATGCGCACCGACTCGACCCGGATCAGCGATCAGGCACGTGACGCAGCCCGTGAGTTCATCGTCGCCGAGTACGGCGAGGCCTTCCACGGCGGGCGCCGCTACGCCGTCCGCGAGGGCGCGCAGGACGCGCACGAAGCGATTCGCCCGACCTCGGTTTTGCACACGCCGGAGCGTCTCGCGGGCCACCTCAAACGCGAGGAGCTTCGGCTTTACACGCTGATCTGGGAACGGTTCGTCGCCTCGCAGATGTCGCAGGCGGTTTTCGATCAGACCGTCGTCGACGTGACCGCGGGCGAGTACGGCTTCCGCGCGACCGGCACCGTCATGCGTTTCCCCGGTTTTACCCGCGTCTACGACGAGGGCAAAGACGAGGAGAGCGCCGCAAAAGGCCGCGTCCGGCTACCCGAGTTGAACGAGAACGAAGATCTGGATTGCCGCAAATTGGAGCCCAAGCAACATTTTACCGAGCCGCCGCCGCGTTATACCGAAGCCGCGCTCGTCAAGGCGCTCGAAGAGAACGGCATCGGACGGCCCTCGACGTACTCGACGATCGTGGAGACGATTCAAGCTCGCGGCTACGTTACGCAGCAAGAGCGGCGCTTTATGCCGACCGAGATAGGTACGGCGGTCAACGATCTGCTCGTCGAGCATTTTCCAAAGATTCTCAATCTCGCTTTCACGGCGCAGATGGAGGGCGACCTCGACAAGGTTGCCGACGGACAGGAGGATTGGGTTACGCTGCTCCGTCGCTTTTACGGCCCGTTCTCGGGCGAGCTCGAGGAAGCCGAAAAGAGGCTCCCGCGCTTGGAGCTGCGTGACGAGCCAACGGACGAAATCTGCCCCAAGTGTGGCCGCCCGATGGTGATTAAAACCGGGCGGTTCGGGCGTTTCATCTCGTGTACCGGCTATCCCGAATGTAAGACCGCAAAGCCGATCGTCAAGGAGACCGGCGTTGCCTGCCCCAAGTGCGCCGGCGCGATCGTCGAGCGCCGCTCGAAGAAAGGCCGCACGTTCTACGGCTGCGCCAACTATCCGAACTGCGATTTCATCTCCTGGGATCCCGTCGTGACGCAACGCTGTCCGGTCTGCGACTCGTACGTCGTCAGCAAGACGCGCCGCGGAGGAGTCACGCGTTTGGAGTGCGCCGCCGACCGCACGCACCACGTGGAAGCGGAATCCCCCGACGACAAAGAACCCGTCGAAGCCTAAAGCGCCCTCACAACTGCCATCCGCTAACGAGGCGATAGGGGTAGACGGCCCCGCCTTAAGCGTGAGCGTACGGGGCAACAATGAAGTACCGAGATATCGTCAAAGTAATCGAGCGGGACGGCTGGACCCTAGCTCGGACGCGCGGGTCGCATCGGCACTATACACACCCTACCAAGCCGGGGGTTGTCACAATCGCGGGGCATTTGTCGGGGAGCGACGTGCCTCGCTCGATACTCAACTCAATTTTGAAGCAGGCAGGTTTGAAGTGAAAGACTACGTCGTGATATTGGAGCCGGCAGCGGACGGAACGTGGGGCGCTTACGTACCCGATTTACCGGGCTGTACGAGCGGCGGAAAGACGCGCGACGAAGCCACGAAGAATGTGCGACAAGCCATCGAAGAGCATGTCGAGCTCTTACGGCAGACCGGTCAACGGGTCCCCGACCCCGTTTCTGCAGCCGAAATCATCCACGTGGCGTGACGGCAAATCGCTCGACCACGTTTTTGGCGACCGGGTGAAAGGCGTTGAACGGCTGACCATTGTTGGCGGCGGACTCGCCGGCTGCGAAGCGGCCTGGCAGGCCGCGCGCTGCGGCGTCGAGGTGGATTTGTACGAAATGCGCCCCCATCGCAGCGGTCCCGCCCATACCTCGGGCGCGCTCGCCGAGCTGGTTTGCAGCAACTCGTTTCGCGGCGCAGCGCTGGAAAACGCAGTAGGCCTGCTCAAAGAAGAGCTCGCGCGGCTGGGGTCGCTCATCATTACCTCGGCGCGGGAGAGCGCCGTCCCGGCAGGTGGAGCGTTGGCCGTCGATCGCGCGCGCTTCGCTGCGTTGGTCGAGTCGCGTATTGCCGGCGAGCCGCGGATTGCGTTGCTTCGCGAAGAGGTTCGCGAGATACCGAAGGACCGGCCGGTAATCATCGCGTGCGGACCGCTGCCAAGCGACGAGTTTCTAGCAACGCTCGACGGGCTGGTGGGGTCGAGGCTTCACTATTACGATGCGGCTTCGCCGATCGTCGCCGCCGACTCGGTCGACGAATCGCTCACCTACCGAAAGTCGCGCTACGATAAGGGCGATGGAGATGATTACCTCAATATCCCGCTCGATCGCGCGCAGTACGCCCAACTGCTTGCCGATCTGCGAACGCTCGAGCGCCATCCGGCGAAAGACTTTGAAGAGACGCGCTATTTCGAAGGCTGTCTGCCGATCGAGGAGATGGCCGATCGGGGCGACGACGTGTTGCGCTTCGGCCCGCTCAAACCGGTCGGGTTGCGCGACCCGCGCACGGGCCAGACTCCCTTCGCCGTCGTGCAACTGCGTAAAGAGAACGTAGAGGCCAGCGCCTACAACCTCGTCGGATTCCAAACGCGACTGGCGTGGCCGGCGCAGAAAGAGGCCTTCGGAAAGCTCCCTGGCCTGCAGAATGCGGAGTGGCTGAGGCTCGGCGTGATGCACCGCAACACCTTCATCGACTCTCCGCGGCTGCTCGACGAGCGTCTGCGTTTACGCGGCACGCGCGGCCTGTACTTCGCCGGACAGATTACCGGCGCGGAAGGCTACGTCGAAGCGGCGGCGTGCGGCGCGATGACGGGAATCCACGCGGGGCGCGAGATTCTTGGCCTGCCGCCGGTCGAGTTTCCGCGCGAAACGGCGTTCGGCGCCGTGGTCGCGCACCTGCAAAACCGTCAGACGGCCGACTTTCAACCGTCGAACGTCACGTGGGGGTCCTTCGCGCAGCGTGGGAGTGAGAAGCTTGGGAAGCGGGAGAGGCGCCGACTGATGGCCGAGCACGCGCTCGCCGCCATCGAGCGGTTCGCTTCTGAAACCGTTGCGGCGCCGGTCGGGTAGTGACAGAAGCTAACATGAAGGTTCGCTCTACTACGATTTTGGCCGTCCGCCGCGACGGAAAGCTAGCGATCGCCGGCGACGGCCAGGTGACGCTCGATAAGACCATCGTAAAGCACGGGGCGCGCAAGGTGCGCAAGATCTCCGGCGGCAAGGTGTTGGCCGGCTTCGCCGGCTCGGCCGCCGACGGCATTACCCTGCTCGAAAAGTTCGAGGGCAAGTTCGCTGAGTTCAAAGATCTGACGCGCGCCGCGGTCGAGTTGGCCAAAGACTGGCGTCAGGATCGCGCGTTACGGCGTTTGGAGGCGCTGATGATCGTCGGCAATCCCGAGCACCTCTTCGTGCTCTCCGGCACGGGCGACGTCATCGAACCCGATCAAGGCGTTGCGGCGATCGGCAGCGGTGGCCCCTACGCTCAGGCGGCAGGCACCGCGCTGCTGCGCAACACTGCGCTCTCGGTGGACGAGATCGCGCGCAAAGGGCTCGAGATTGCAGCCGAGATCTGCATCTACACCAATACCGACATCATCGTGGAGACGCTGCCATGACCGGCTTAACGCAGCCTGTCCTGAGCGCAGTCGAAGGGCTGACGCCGCAGCAAATCGTCGAGGAGCTCGACAAGCACATCGTCGGCCAAGCCAAAGCGAAGCGCGCCGTCGCGATCGCGCTGCGCAACCGCTACCGCCGGGCCCGCGCCCGCGAAGACTTGCGCGACGAGATCACCCCGAAGAACATTCTGATGATCGGCCCAACCGGCGTCGGCAAGACCGAGATAGCCCGGCGTTTGGCGGCATTGGTCGGCGCGCCGTTCATCAAGGTCGAAGCGACGAAGTATACCGAGGTCGGCTACGTCGGCCGCGACGTGGAATCGATGGTGCGCGACCTCGTGGAAGCCGCAATTCGCACGATTATGGACGAGCGCCGCGAGGAGGTTCGCGAGCTTGCGGCGCGCCAGGCGGTCGAACGCGTAATCGACGTGCTTCAGCCCGAGACGCGTCCGCCCGGATCGGGATCCCCGGGAAATCCGCTCGGCGCGGCTCTCGGCTCGATTTTCGGCGGCAACGTTTCCGCGCAGCAGCACTCGGCTCCGGTCAGCGTCTCGCCGGACGCGCAACGGGTGCGCGACCAGACGCGCGGCGAGATCGAGCACGGGTTCTACAATGTGCGGCTGATCGAGATCGAGGTCGAGGAAAGCCAGTCGCTGCCGATCGGCGTCATCGGCGGAGGCATGGATCAGGGCGGCGACCTGGGCGAGATGCTCGGCGGCATTCTGCCCAAGCGCCGGACGAAGAAGCGGGTTACGGTCGCCGAGGCGTTGCGCATCTTCGAGCAAGAAGAGGCCGCAAAACTGATCGATATGGATGCGGTCAAGCGCGAGGCGCTACGCCGCGCCGCCGAAGACGGCATCATCTTCATCGACGAAATCGACAAAGTCGCCGGTTCGCAGCAGCGCGGCGGTCCCGACGTCTCACGCGAGGGCGTGCAGCGCGACATCCTGCCGATCGTCGAAGGCTCGACGGTCAACACCAAACACGGTCCAATTAAGACCGATCACGTCTTATTCATCGCCGCGGGCGCTTTCCACATGAGCAAACCGTCGGATCTCATTCCCGAACTGCAAGGCCGCTTGCCGATTCGGGTCGAGCTGGACTCGCTCACGGCCGAGGATTTCAAAACGATCTTGACCCAGCCCAAGAACGCACTGGTGGAGCAGTACAAGGCATTGCTCGCCACCGACGGCGTCACGCTGGATTTCCGCGACGACGCCATCGAACAGCTCGCTAACTTCGCCATGACGGTGAACGAGCAGACCGAAAACATCGGCGCTCGCCGCCTCCACACCGTGCTCGAGCGGATGCTCGAAGACGTCAGCTTCGAGGCTCCCGAAAACGGCGGCACGATTGTGGTCGATGCCGATTACGTGCGGCAGCGGCTGGCCGGCGTAGTGGCGAATGCCGACCTTTCCGGGTACATTCTCTAAGGGAATTCCCATTAGGACTCACAGGTCCGCCTCCCGCGAAACGAGGATTCTTACACCATGAGAAAACCCAAAGGCGTACTCCTCGCCGCCCTGCTTTCAACCGCCGCCTTAGCCGGGTGCAATGGCGCTAACAACGGCGGCTTTCCGGGGCCCGGGCCCACTTCTGGGCCGACGGGAAACTGCGGCGGCCCGCCGAGCTCGAACCAACTCGAAGTGCTTTTCCCGGTCCCGAACTCGAAGAACGCTCCTCCGGGAATCGCGAACATCTACGTCTCCACCAAGGGTCAGTTGCCGCCGAGCAACCAGTTCGACTTCTTGCTTTCAGAATCGAACGGTTCGTCGACGTTCACCGGGCCGTTTACCGGCATTAACAAGTCGCAGCTTCCTTCCGGTCACAAGAACCCGACATATTCCAACGCGGTCTATTATCAATCGGCCATTGCGGGCCCATCGGGTTCGGGATGGTACGTCGGTCCGGATGTAACGGTCAGCCTCTTTTGGAATGACGGCGGACGCAACTGCATCCCGCACTTCCTGGTAACGACGTTCCGAACGAAGAAAGCCTAGGGCCCCAAGCGCTGAGAGTAGCGGGCGGCGCGAAGCGCGAATAGCCGCCCGCGATGCCCTATATCCGAGAGATTTTGACCGACGGCCACCCGACGCTTAGGCGGGTGGCCAAGCGAGTCAATCCCAAAGAGATTCGGGAGCCGCTTTTTCAGCAGCTCATCGACGACATGTTCGAAACGATGTATGCGGCGCCGGGCGTGGGGCTGGCAGCGCCGCAGATCAATGTTTCGAAGCGGATCTTCGTCATGGACGTGCATGACGACGAGCACGAGCCGATGGTCGTCATCAATCCCAAAATCGAAGAGCTCAGTGAAGAGAGCGAGCTTCGCGAGGGGTGTCTTTCGGTACCGGGCCTCGTCGGGGAAATTATCCGCTTCAAGCACGCCGCCGTAAGCGGCCTGGATCGCCACGGGCAGAAGATTCGGATCGAAGGTGACGGCCTGCTCGCGCAGTGTCTGCAGCACGAGATCGACCATCTCAACGGCGCGCTTTACATCGACCGCGCGAAGAACTTGCGCGCTGCAGTCAGCGAAGAGGAAAAAGAGACGGCGGAGGCGTGAAAACGCTCTTCTTTGGCACCAGCGACTTTGCCGTGCCGAGCCTTCGCGTCCTTGCGGAACGCACCGAATGCGCCGGCGCCGTCACACAACCCGATCGCCCGGCCGGGCGGGGCCATCGCTTGCAAAGCAGCCCCGTCAAACGAGTGGCGCTCGACCTCGGCTTGCCGGTCTACCAGCCGTTACGGCTGCGTAGCTTTGCGCGTGAAATGGCCGGCGAAGGCTTCGACCTCTTTGCGCTCGCGTCGTACGGGCGCATTCTGCCGGGCGAGCTGCTCGCGCTTCCTGCGCTGGGGGCGCTCAACGTTCATCCTTCGCTGCTTCCCAAGTACCGCGGGGCAACACCGATTCAGAGCGCGATTCTGCAAGGCGAAGCGGAGACGGGAGTCTCGATCATGCTGATGGACGCCGGCTTGGATACCGGGGAGATCGTCTTACAGCAACGCGTCGCCATCGAGCGGGATGAAACGTACGGCGAACTGCACGACCGTCTGGCTGCGCTGGGTGCGCAGCTGCTCGCGCAGTGCATCACCTTGGCGGAGCGTGGCGGACTCGCCGCGCATCCGCAAAGCGGCGAACCGGTGCTGACGCGCCCAGTCGCCAAAGACGACTTGCGAATCGACTTGAGTTGGGCGCCCGAACGCATCGTGCGCGCCGTTCGCGCCTATGCGCCGCAGCCGGCGGCGCGCGCCGAAATCAACGGCGAGACCGTCAAGATTCTGCGCGCTCACGTCGGTGATTCCGGAGATCTCGTTATCGACGAGCTGATCGCGCCAAATCGCGGAAAGATGAGCGGCTCCGAATACAGGCGGACGGCCGGATGAGTGCGCGGGAGTTGGCGCTGCGGGTCGTCAGCGACGTGTTTCCCGCTAACGGGGAGAGCGGGCGCAGCGCGCACGCCGCCTTCGATTATCGCGTGCGCCGCGCCGGCTTGAGCGCGCGCGACGTCGCATTTGCCGCCGAGCTCGGGTACGGCGCAATCAAGATGCGGCGCACGCTGGACTGGTATCTAAATCCGCTGCTAACGAAGCCGTTGTCCGAGCTGCCGCCGATTATTGCGGAGATTCTACGGCTGGCCGTTTACGAACTAGTCTATACGCGTGCCGACGAACATGCGACGCTGTTCGAGTTCGTCAACCTTGCCAAACGTTTCGGCCATCGCGGGGTGGCGAACTTGGTCAACGCGGTGCTGCGAAGGTTCCTTCGCGAGCGGCCGCCGCCGCCGGCGCGAGAGCTTTTTGTTGACGAAGACGAGTATCTCGCGACGCGCTATTCGCTTCCCACTTGGCTCGTGCGCCAATGGCGCGCAACCTTTGGCGTTGCGCTCGAGCAGATCTGCCTGGCGGTAAACGCGCCGGCGAGCCCCGCGCTCGTCGTCAATGCGCTTCGCGGTACGGTCGACGAGGCAGCTTCGCAGCTTGCAGCGGCGGGGGTGGAGACGCGCCCGTCGCCCTTCGTCGCAGAGGCGTTGCTGGTGCAGCGCGGACAGATCTCCGAGGCGGCGGGTGACGGTCGTTGGTGGCCGCAATCGGAGAGTTCCGCGATGGCTGCCGGCGTGCTCGATCCGCGGCCCGGTGAGTGCGTCCTGGACGTTTGCAGCGGGCGAGGAAACAAGGCGCTGCAAATCGGCGCGCGGCTCGCGCGCGACGGGACGCTGCTCTGTGTCGAGAGCGACGCGCGCAAGGCTGCCACGTTGGCACAGCGTTTGGAACGAGCGGACGTTATTGCCGGCATCGTCACGGGCGACGCGACGCAAGCGCTACTTCCGGAGGAGCAGCATTTCGACCGCGTGCTGCTCGACGCCCCATGCTCGGGAAGCGGTATCGTCGGGCGCCAGCCCGAGGCGCGCTGGAAGAAGCAGAGTACCGACGGCGAACGCCTCGCGAGCACCCAGCGAGCGCTTCTCGAGCAAGCGGCTCGGCATGTCCGCCCGTCCGGGACGCTGGTCTACGCGGTTTGCTCGACGGACCCGCGCGAAACGACGGAAGTGATGGAGTGGTTCTTGGCGCGAGAGAACTTCGAACGCGACCCGATGCCGGCGGCCTACGAGTCGCTGCTGACCGATGCCGGTGACGTGCTCGTGCCCCCCGGAATCGACGGGCGCGACGGATTCTACATCGCGCGACTGGTCCGTCGGCAATGAGCGCAGTCGAAGGATGAGCTTCTTGGCGAAGATCGAGCAGGCGTGCGCGCAGTTCATCGAGCGCGCCTTTGCGAAGACCTTTCCCAGCGATGTCGAGCCCGCGCAGATCGCGCGGAAGCTCGTCTCGACGATGGAAGCGCAGACGCGCGCCGACGACGGCCGGCTGAGCGCTCCCGCCGGTTATGCCGTCTACGTGAGCCCTGAAGATTTCGATCGCCTCGCCGAGCACGCGGAGTATCTGCAGCGAGCGTGGGCCGAGCTCTTGCACGATCTAGCCGCGAAGGTCGGCGTGGCCTTCACCGGCGGCGAAGCGCGGGTTGCCATGGCGCCCCGAGCCAGCGTGCCGTTAGGCGCCGTCGCGATCGAAGTCGAAGAGGCCGCGACGCGCGACACGCACTTTTCTTTGCGGATGGTCAAGGGCGTGCCCCCGGATAGGGTATATTCCATCGAAGGAGCGACCCGCGTGGGGCGAGGCGAGGAGAGCGAGATCGTCCTGGTAGATCCCAGCGTTTCGCGCGCCCACGCGCTCGTCGAGATTGACGGCGCGCAACCCGTCGTTCGGGATCTCGGCTCGACGAACGGGACGTTCGTCAACGGCCGGCGGGTCAGCGTCGAAGCCTTGCGTGATGGAGATGAGCTGCTATTTGGAAACACGCGAATGAGATTTGAGTCGGCATGATCGCCCTGGCTGCCGTCGCCGGCTTTACGACGCAAATGCGCGTCGGATCGCTGGAGATCACCGCGGCGCTGGCCGCCGTAGCGCTGCTGGCCGCGCGCCCCCGCGTGCGCGCGGCGGCGGAAATCGGCACCCTGACGCCAATGCAGGTCGACTTCGACATCGTCGAACGCGGCGGGCGGCGTCCGCTGCAGGTGCGCCCACCGGTGGAAATCGGCCGCTCGAAAGATGCGGGCGTCGCCGTGAACGATCCCGAGGTAAGCCGGCAGCACGCGCGCCTGTCGAGCTACGACGGCGTGGTCTACGTTGAAGACCTGCGCAGCCGCAACGGCACCTTTCTCAACGGGCGTCGCGTCACCGAGGCGATCGAAGTCCGCGAGGGCGATGAAATAGACCTGGGAACGACGCGGCTCGTCGTGACGTCGGTGCGCAGCGGATGACCCTTGCGATCCGCGGCGACCGGACGTCGTGTTTGAGTTTGCAGTTGGGCCCCGGCACGTGGCTGCTGGCCGTCGCGCGAGGCTTTGGGCAGATGGGCGGTCTTCCGATCGAGTCGGCCCTGCTCGCACGGCTTCGCGCGGAGTGTCAAGGGCGAATGCGCAGTCCGCTCTTCCGGCGCGCCATCGCTCGGCCGCAGGCCGCCGCAACCGCAATGCTCGCCGTTTTGGCGCGAGTAAACGGGTCGCTCTATGCCAACACGGCCAACCACGACGATTATGTGACCGCGGCAGCGTCGTTGACGGCGGTAATCGTCGTGCAAGGGTTTGCCTATGTTATCCACGCCGGAGCGACGGCGGCATATCTGGCGCGGGGCGGTGCGATCGCGCCGCTCTGCAACGACGACGTGATGGAGGAACGCCCGATCCCGGTGCTGGCGCGGGCGTTTGCCGCCGCACCCGTGCTCGACGTAAGCATCTCGAACGTGAGCCTGATTCCCGGCGATGCGATCGTGCTTTTGGGACGGCGCATTGCAGGGGCGAGCGAACGGCAAACGCTCTTGGAGCGATTGGAAGCCAGCGACCCGGGCGAACGGATTCTGGTCGCGCGGTTTGAAGACGATGAAGGAGCGATTTTCCCGGCGTCGAGCGTCGTGGTCTTTCACGTTCCGGTAATCGCGCGCATGGCGACCGGAATTGCGGCGGCCATCGGGTTTCTCGCGGCCGCGGTGCTCGCCCACTGATCGCTCTACTCGTCCGGCGCGCGCTGCCGATGAGCGTCGCGCTGGCCGTGGCCGCACTGATGCTCTCGTTTGCGCCGGCTGGGACGATTGGTCCACCGTGGATGCTCGTTGCATTGGTCGTGCTTGCGATGGCGTGGGTGCTGTGGCAGCCGGCGACGAGCGTTCGCGACGACGTCATTCCCGCACTTGCCGTCGTGCTGGCGGCGTTCGGCCTCGCAATGGTCGCGCGGCTCAAGCCGGATCTCGCGCATCGCCAGCAACTTTGGCTGCTGCTGTCGCTGGGACTGGCGCTGGTCGCGGGGCCCGCCTTTACGCAGTTTCGCCGTTTTGCGGCGTTCAAATATCTCTGGGTCGTCGCTTCGCTCGCGCTCTTTGCGCTGCTGATTCTCTTCGGCGTCGAGATTAATGGAGCGCGACTGTGGATCAAGCTCGGGCCGGTTCAATACGAGCCGATCGAGCTGATCAAACTCTGCATCGTGCTCTTCCTGGCGGCGTATCTCGCCGAGATGGCCGACGTCATCGCCACGGCGCGGCCGTGGTCGTTGCGCGCCAACCTGAAGTATCTCGGGCCGCTCTTTATCGGCTGGGGAGCGTCGATGGCGATTCTGGTCGTGCAGCGCGACCTCGGCATGGCGACGCTGCTGCTGGCAACTTTTGCTACGCTGCTTTTCGTGGCGACGCGACGGATCGACATCGTGCTATTCGGCGCGTTGCTCTTTGCGGCCGGCGCATTTTGGGCCGTGCACCATTACCCGTACGTACAGACGCGCATCGCCGTTTGGTTCCATCCCTTTGCCGATCCGCTCGGCGCCGGATTTCAATCCTCGCAATCCTACTATTCGCTTGCGGCCGGCGGTTTGGCGGGAACCGGTTACCGCCTCGGCCATCCGCAGTTCATTCCGGATGTGGCGACCGACTACGTGTACGCGGCCCTTGCCGAAGAGTTCGGGCTGATCGGCGCGATCGTCGTCTTGGCGATCTTTCTCGATCTCGTGCGGCGGGTTCTAGCCGCCGGGCTCGAGCAGCCCGACCTTTATACGAAACTGCTGGCTGCGGGGCTGGGCGCAACCCTCGGATTTCAAGTCGTCATCATCGTGTCCGGCGTGATCGGTCTGCTGCCGCTAACCGGCATAACGCTGCCGTTTATCTCGTACGGCGGAAGTTCGTTGGTTGCCAATTTCTTGCTCGTGGCGCTCGTCTGGGCGATGAGCGCTCGTCCTCGGAGAGTTACATGAGAATCGCTGTTGCGCTCGCGCTTTGCGTGGCGCTGGCCGCCTGCACCAAAAGTTCCAACGCCGCGAGCGCCGGGGCATCGGCGTCGGCCGCGGCGATGAAGAATCCAGCCTCGGCCAGCGACGGTGCGACGGTCTATCTGACCGATTGCTCGAGTTGCCACCAAACCAGCGGCCAAGGCGTCTCCGGAGCGTTTCCGCCCCTGGCCGGCAACGCCGTCGTTACGGGAAATCCGGTCGCCGTGATTGCGATCGTAAAGGACGGCCTCGAAGGCCGCGTGACGGTAAACAACGCAGCCTACAGCGGCATCATGCCGAGTTGGAAGGGCCAGATCTCCGACGATCAGATTGCCGCGGTCATCAGCTACATTCGCAGCTCGTGGACCAATCACGCCGGCGGCGTGAGCCTCGCGCAAGTTCAGTCGGTCAAATAGAGACGACCTCCCCCAGGTCGAGCCGCTCGCCGAACTCGCGCTCGAAGAGCGCCTCGACGTAGTCGTGCATCCCGGGGTCGCCGTGACGCAGACGCGCGCGCGTCGCCCGCGGCCACGGCGAAGCGCAGTCGTTGGCCTCGACGTATGCCCGCAGCGACTCGGCGAAGTACTCGTCGACGCCGGTTGCGGCGTAGGGCGTCACGAACGTTTGCGCGCCGGCAAAGAGCGCCCGGACTTGCGGATCGATGCTGCTGCGATAGACGCCGCCCCCCAGCGCGCAGTCGAGGGCGTGACCGAACTCGTGGGCCACGGTCATCGGGCTGCGCGATCGCAGAAAAAGCGCGCGCTCTTCGACGACGAAGAGCCCCGCCGGCGGCGCCGGCCAGGCATCCACGTCGATTCCCAGGCGCGCGAGAGCC
>Ga0210391_10003403_pt1 | contig 13506 bp, 10 predicted proteins | sample IncBWC12OmetaG_FD_160573 | JGI IMG/M metagenome (GOLD analysis project Ga0210391, IMG submission 160573) | Forest soil microbial communities from Barre Woods Harvard Forest LTER site, Petersham, Massachusetts, United States - Inc-BW-C-12-O ... | reverse complement strand
CGGTGCGCCAATCACGCGAGCGAATCTCACGTCGATCACCAGTTCGACCGTCACCGGCGCGCAAACTATCAGCGGCAGCCCCAACATGATACCTCCCACCTCGAACGGTTGGGTCACTGACCTGGGTATCGACCCCAGTTCGGGCGTCGGCTGGCGCGTGATACTCAACCCTCAGGCGTTCAACGGTATTGTGACCTTTGCTACTTCGTTGACGACGGCCACTGATCCCTGCAGCCCGCAGGGTTCCAGCCGGGTGTACGCGCTCGACTATGCAACCGTTAGCTCGGTATTGCAGCCCACCCCGAATCCTATTCCCACTGGGCCTCCGATTCAGGTTGCGTTTGTCACCTACGGGTTTGCAGCAATCAACCTACGGTTCGCCGGCGCCAATGGCAATCCCGAGATCATCGTCGGCTTCGCGAAGGGAGATCCGCAAAGAGTGAACGCGAACCTCACCAGTACGCTCGCAACTCGAATATTGAACTGGCGCGAAGTTCCCACGGTGGAATGACGCTGCAAGCGCGCGACACCGGCGCACGATCAAAAAAAAGCCGCGCAAGAACTTGCGCGGCTTTTTTATTCCAACGATTCGAAACTTATCGAGCGCTATAGCCTCGTCCCTCAACACAGGCAACCATCGCGCGGTTATAGTCGGATCCATTCTGCGCGACCTGCCCGGCCTGATCCGTGGCCCACTTCTGGCATTCGGCGCGATCCGCCGCTTGCTGTTCGGCGCTCTGGCCATTCTTCGGGTACATGAAGATCTGGCCCGGCACCGGCCCGCCGGGACCCGGTCCCGGAGGCGGAGCGGAATTCTGGTTGTCCGCAGAATTCTGGTAGTCCGCGCCGCTGGGCGGCGGAGTGCCTACGTCTGCTGAGCCGCTCGAATCTGCCACCGGCGGTGGATCGGTTGCGACGTAGCCGTCATAGGTCGGATTCCAGGTGTAATAGACATCGTTAGCGTAGTAGTAAGGAATGCCGCTATACCAGTACGTGGCGTACGCCAAGGGCAGAATGGGCAGGAACCACGCGAACCCGGGTCCGTAAAACGCACGCGGCCAAAACCCGCCATGCCAGTAACCACCCCGCCAGGCGCTACCGCGCCAGCCGCCCCACGCGCCGCCGCGCCAACCGGTCGAGTATCCGTGGCCACCGACATAACCGGGGCGTCCGGCAAAGCCTGCGTGCGCGTAGCCGCCACCATGATAGGCCGCCGCCACATGGCCGCCGCCTGCGAAATGACCCGGTCCGGCAAAGTGTGCGCCACCGCTCACATGTCCGCCCGCAGCGTGGCCGCCACCCATCGCGTGGCCCCCTCCGCCTCCGCCTGCATGGCCGCCGCCGCCACCCGCGTGTTGCGCCAATGCCGGTCCTGCGCCCGCTAGAATCAGTCCTAGCGCGCTAACCGCCAAAAGAACGCTCTTGCCCTTGATACTCATTTGCCTCTCCTTAACCGAGCCCCGTGCGTACGGAAGCTCTAATACGTACTCAATAAGACCCTATCTGTTTAACGCGGTTCAAGGCATTTGGTGTACATAACGGGAGGTTAATTACGCAATGCCGCATTAAACATCACGTAGGCGGTCCGGCCGGGGGCGGGCTCGAAAAACCTCGAATTTGCGTCATTCACGATCACCGTACCTACATAAGCTCGATTTGCCAGATTATCAAGGCGGGCGAACTCGCTGAAACGCCAGTGCGTGGTTTGCTGCTCAAATCCCGCCCGCAAATTCGCTATCCAGTAGCTTGCAGCGGCATCCGTATTGCGGTCGTCAGCGTAGATTTTCGACCGGCCAATCGTTTCGAGCGTCGTTGAAAATCCGAGCGGCGCATAATTCCAGGTGACCCCGACGTATAAGGAATTTCGCGCTAGCGCGGGTAGGAAATTTCCTTCGTTCACCGGCAAATAATTGGGCGGCGGCGGCCCGGTTGGATTGGCCAGGGGATTGCACGGCGCCGTGATGCAGGTGAAATACTGCTGCGCGACGATGGCCTTGATATAGGTGTAAGCCAGCTGAGCCGTGAATCCGCCTGCCCACTTCGCGTCCACCGCCAACTCCAGTCCGCGCCGATTGGTCTCACCGATATTTTGATCCACTGTTCGGCCGCCGAGGTTTTGCAGGACCGCGAGTTCATCGACGGTTTTGATATAGAAGGCCGCGACATTGGCGCGCACGCTGTCGTTGCCGGACTTGATGCCCACCTCGTAGTTATTGCTGCGCGCCGGTTTCAAGCCCAAATTGAGTCCGGGCAGGCTGCCGTCAACTGAGCGGTAAGCCAAATCATTCAGGGTCGGCGTTTCGAAACCCTTGCCATACGATGCATAGGCATTGATCGCGGAGGTCATGCGGTAAATCACGCCCGCTACCGGATTGACGGCCGAATAACTGACTTCACTGTCGGCGGCGTCAAGGACCGCGAGGTGCCCATGCGATGTGACCTCAACGAAGTTGTTGCGCACGCCGGCGACCAGGCGCAAGCGGTCGGTCGGGTCCCACTGCGCCTGCAGGTACTGATCGAAATCATAGACATTGTTGGCCTCATCGCGACGCAGCGCCCCCTCCACGCCCAATTGCGCGCCGTTATAATTCAGATATCCCTTGCGCGCCTCGGCCAAATCATCGTAATTCACGCCCGCGACGAGCAGCAGCGGTGTGCCGCCGACGGTGCGTTGGTCGCTCACGTGCAAATCCACGCCCCAGTACGAGCGGTCCAAATCGATGACGCCGCCGGGATAAAGCGGCGCCGCCTGCTGCGTCGCCTGGGGTATCGCCTGAAACTGCGTCGTGGTGCGATGCCCCGTATAGACGCTCGCGACCACATCGTCGGCGGCACTCAAGCGGTTGTCGTAGACCACGCCGAGCTGTTCTTGAGCGAGCGATTTGCGCGTGTTGTACGCGATGGCATTCACGCCCGCCTGGGTTGGGTTCGCCGCAACTTGCGCGCGGGTGAGCCCCAAGGGATCTTGCACGAATGGCGATTGCACCGCGTTGCCGACAATGGTCAGCTTCGATGAGTCGCTTGGGCTCATGCTCGCCTTCGCGTTGAACAGATTCCGCTCCGCGTTGGAATGAACCCGATAACCGTCGGTCTGGAAGTGCGAGGAGTCGATGACGTAGTTGACGAGGCCGTTATCGCCCGTCGTCTTGATGTCGTATCGCTGAGTGTCAAAAGTACCGTACTCGGCCGCCGCGCCCAGCAGATACCCCGGCTTGGCATCTTCGGTAAATATCGAAATGACGCCGCCCGAGGAGTTGCCGTACAGCGCGGAGAAGGGGCCGCGCAACACTTCGATACGGTCGGCGCTGCTCAGGTCGAATTGCGAAAATTGCCCCTGGCCATCCGGCATGGTGCCGGGAATGCCGTCGGAATACAGGCGTACGCCGCGCACGCCGAAACTCGAGCGAGCGCCAAAGCCGCGCACCGACAATTGCAGATCCTGCGCATAATTCTGACGGTTTTGCGCCGACACGCCGGGCACGGTCATCAATGATTCCGACAAGTTCACTTGCAGCTGTCCGGTGCGGATGGTTTGCGCGTCGATTCGATCCACCGAAACCGGAAGGTCGCGGCTATCTTCTGCGATTCGGGTGGCGGTAACGACTACGGTATCCAACACGTCGGCACCCTCGCCGTGCGCCGTCCAGGGCGCGCTCACGAGCGATGCAAAGACGGCGATGCCGCCCAGTGGAATACGTCGGTTCAAGCTCAAAATGAGAATCTTCCCCACGCCCGGTTTACGTTAGTCCTAAAGCGGCTGGAACGCTAAAGTACTGCCCTCTTTTGCCGCTATTTAGGGACTTGAGCAAATCTTCGCACAATCGGGGCTTGAACACGGCACGTATCGCAATGATTGTTGCCGCAAGCGTCACCGCGGCCGGTGCGAAAGACGCGCGTTCGGACTTTTCGGTGAGCGTCGTCGTTCGGCCGGCGGCCAATATCGAATTACGCTCCGTACCGAGCGGCCTGGATATTTCCGCGGCGGACCTGCGCCGCGGCTACATCGAGGTGCTGCAACCGACCCAGTTGACGGTGCGCAGCAATAGCCCCAACGGCTATGCCCTCGAGGTCCTCACGGTCGCGCCCGTGCTCTCATCCATGATTGTCGAAGGCCTGAATTCCGATGTGGCCTTGGGTTGGGAAGGCGGCACCATTGTGCAACGCTGGCAAAAACCGCAGGCCGTCAATTTGTCGCTGAAGTTTCGCTTTGAACTCGCGCCGGGTCTCAGCGCTGGTAATTATCCTTGGCCCGTGCGCCTCGCGGTGCGCCCGCTGGAATGAACACTACGCCGGCGCAGTCACGTTGACCGTCGAGTCTGAAAGGCCTGCTGGGATGGGAGGCTTCAAGGTCCTGTGTCTTCGGACCTTGAAGCCTCCCATCGCGGTAGCCCATCCGGGCGCGCCAGGTCAAACTCACAGTGCCGATATCTAGTACGTCACCGTCACCACGATGACGTCGCTGTAAGCGCCCGGCGCCACATCCTGAGAAGCGGGAATCAGGCCGTACAAGGTTCCGGTGGCGAAGTTGCTGCCGCCCGCCGGCACGACGAAGGGTCCTGCGCTGCCCGCGAACGAACCGCCGCTGCCGTCGCCGATGATCTGGTTGTAGGCCGTGCTCCAATAGATGTTGTAGTTGAGTGCATTGACCCCCGAGAGCATCTTTCGCGTGGCGTAGCTGCCGCTTAAACCCGTGCTCAACGACACATTGACCGTGACGTTGGCCGAGCCCGTGCCGCTGCCGTTGCAGGTTACTTTCAAAGTCCCGGTTGAGGCATCGGCGAGCGCGCTCAACGGATTGTAAATGCCGAATGCAATGCCGCCCGCGCTTGCCGTGCAATTGACGGTGGTGGCGGCTTGGGCGAGCGGTGCCAGAAGCGCGCTCAAACACGCGGCGAGAAAAGCGTGCGGGACTTTCATCGGTTGTGCACCGTGGTGTCATGATTTTCACGGCATTGAACCGTGCCCATATCCGGCAACGGGTCGTCGGGCGGCGGCGGTTCCAATCGGAAACTGCAGTGTCCGCCGGACCAGTTCGCCTCCGCGGACATGCCATGATCGTAGCCGGTCACGTACACCATTCCGTCGAGCACCACCGGGAACTGCGTGCCTTGAAGCGTGACCACCGCGCCCACGGGCACGGGTTTGCCATCCTCGGTGACCAGGCGAAATGTGCCGCTGCGCACGCGTTCGACGGGAAATCGCGCGATCACGCCGCTGCGGTATGGCGGCGCCACGATGGTGCTGCTGGCGGCAATGGTGGTATCCAGCGGCAAATCCTCCGGGGTGATGCTGATACGGTTGGCCTCATACGGCCGCAAGTTGTAGAGCAATGCCCGGCCGCTGGCATCGGTGTGCGTGGTCAGTTGGTTTTCCACGTACACCGGCACATCGGCGAGGCCCGCGACATCCACCATCGCAAAACTGCCATTGACGGAGCGCGTGGTATTGAGCTGACCGTCGAGGAACGTCATCGCGCCGGAAAGATACGCGCTGCGCCCGTCGAGCCCCTGATTGCGTGCCGCCTCCAATTCCAAGTCAGCGCCGTTGAATTGCTGGCGCCAGTCGGCGTCATAGTTGCCTGCCGTGGATGCGCTTAAGCGATAGCCCGTGCCGGGTCCCACGGGCGGACTTTGGGTCAGCGAGGCGATGACCTCGTTGGCCGGCGCGCCCGGGCCGCTGCCGCCCACGGTGCTCAAAGTGGCCGCACGTCGAAAATCCAGCGGCAGCACGAAGATCAAATAGGCACTGGTCGAATTTTGCGCGCCGGTGGAGAGCTGAGCCGCGGTGCGAGTCTGAGTCAGGGTCAAGTTGAGCGACCCGACGCTGCCCAATCGAATGCTGTGAGTCAGCCCCAGCGTTTGTTGCGTGGGTGAATCCCGGTAGGTTTGCCGCACGTAGGCAAGCGACAGGGAACCGAAGCGTCCCAGCCCCAGGCCGGTCTGCAACAGGCTTCGTTGCCGCATGCGCATGGCCGGATCCAGCGCCTCGCCCACCTGCGAAAAATCGCTGCTGGCCCACAGGCTGCTGGCGATGAAGCTGGTATTTGAGCCGCGATGTTCAAACCCAACGCCGCTCAACCAGCCCGATCCTGAGGAGTCGCCGCCGTTGGCGCCGGTGAAATTAATGACGCCGATTTGTCCGAGACCGAAGGCAGCATTGAGGCCCGCGGCGTGCGCATCGCCGGCCAGATATTCAGCGTGACCCTCCAAGGTGATGGCATCGGTGATGCCGCGCCGGTAACTGGCCTCGCCCAACATCGGACCGTAGTCATTGCTTTCAAGCGCGTAGTTGTCGCGGATCTTGCCGAGATTGACGGAGTATTGCGATAGCCCTTGCGCAAGCAGCGTGACGCTCGAATAAAACGATTGCGTGAGCACCTCTTCGCGCCCCAGCGCATCGCGCACTACCACGCTGACATCACCGGTACCCGACACCGTGGGCAATCGATCGATCACGAAGGGCCCGGGCGGCAACTGGCTGCTCGTCACCAGTTGATTGTTGACGAAGACGTCCACCGTCGAGGGCACGGTCGCGGTACCCGACGTGGCCAACAGCGGCGTGGTCAACAAATCGGGGCGCAAGCCGAAATTTTTGCTCCAACGAACGCCTGCGTAGCGCACCGCGTTGCCCCAGCTGCCGCCATCGCTGATGTCATCGCCGAGATTCAAAGTCTCGAGCGTTGCCGGGAAATCGCGCGTGTACGTGGTGTCGAGCCGGACCAGTTGGTTATCGTCGTTGCCATAGCGCGCCACTGCCGTGCTGGTCAGCACCCCCGCGCCGGCAAAAACGCCCAATTCCGTAAACGCCCCGCCGATGTTCTGACCGTTGATTTGCTGCGCCGAGCGTTGGTAGTTGAGGAAGGCTCCTGGCGCGGCGGGCGTGATGTCGGGCGAGCGGCGCTCCGCGGCGCTCAAATGCGTTGTGTCGAGCGATGCCGGAGGCACGGTGATGACGGCGCGTTGCGCGGCCTCGTCAATCGTGACCGTGCAACCCTTGATGGCCTTCGGATCAAAAAAGCGCCGGCCTTCGTGCACGTACGGCACAGTCGGCGGCAAGCGTAGGCGCAGGCGCGCAAAATCGCTTTCCTCCAGGTACAGCTGCCCCTCAGGGCCGCGCAACACGACGGTCATTTCTCCCGGCTCGCTGTTGCTCAACGTGACTTCCAAGACCGCCTCAGTGAGCTGCGGCGCGTCGGCCGCAATGGCGCTCTGCGCCGCAAGACATAACAGCATGATCAGCAGTCCGGAATATGTCTGCAGCGCGTAGGCAATTCGAATTAGCCCTGTCATGGAAACGCGCCAATCGCGGCTCTTAGAGATCGCTGGGTACTACGTCGGCGGAAAAATCTCCCTGGTCGCTGTGACCGCGGATCGGAATCGTTCCCTGTTTCTTGGCATCGGCCGGCGGCGTCAAGGTCCAGCTCATCCGACTTCCGGGCAGCACGTACTTCGAGGTGACACCGTGCAGCGGCATCAATGACCCGGGAAATTGCGCCTCGAAATCGGTGATTTGCAGATGGCCGCTGCCGCTATTGGTTGCGGCCACTTCGAGCTGACCGTTGGGCAGCCAGCGAGATTCCCACGCCAATTCGGCGCCGGCCTTGCCGTGCGCCGGCGCGACGAACACGGGAATGCTCAAGCGCAGCGCCACGCGCAGACCGGTGAAATCCTTGGGCGCCGCCTGCGGTACTTCCTCGAAGATCACGCGGTAGGTGAGTTCCTGAGCGCTGTCCGGCTCGCGCCGCAATGCGACGCGAACTATTTGTTGGCCGTTCGCCGGAATCTGCAGCACCGGCGGGGTCGCGAGTAATTCGCGCGTATCGTCGAGTTGCTCGGTGCCGCCTGACTGCGACCAGCGCACGACCCGAATTTGCACCACGACCGGGCTGTCATCCGCGTTCATGATGGTCAGGGCTTCGGTTCGGTGAGCGCCCGTGAGCTCCGCACGAATGGGGGAGATATTGAACGTGCTTGCGCTTGCCGGCGCGGTTGCGGCGGCGAGAAGCAGCAGCGCGATGAGCGTTCGCATCCTAGTAAGTGACGGTGACGGTGATCGTATCGGTATAGCTGCCCGGTACGGCAGCCTGGTTGGCCGCGCTGTCCGGCAATTGACCGAATACCGTCACGGCGTTGGCGGTTGCCACGCCCGCGCCGGTCCCCGCAACCGTCTTGCTCGTGCCGCTGCCGTCGCCAAAAATCTGGTTGAAGGCAGCGGTGGTGAACAAGTTGTATTGTAATTTGTTGGCGCCGGAAGCCATCAGGCGTTGCGCCACCGTGCCGCCGGTGGTGGTGCCGCCGTTCAGTGAAATCGTATAGGGCGTATTTTTGGTGCACTTGACGCTGATGGTGCTGTTGTTCGAGATCGCGCCGGCGCCCGGGGTGTACGCACTGAATGCGAGTGTGGTCGCGGTCGCTGAGCAGGTCGCTTGCACGCTCTCGGTGACCGCGAAAGTCGTGGTAGTGGTGGCGGAGTCGGCGACGCCCGCCCACACCGCACCAAAGATCAGCGTCATTGCTTGAATCTTGCGCATCGAATCCCCGAGAAATCGAACCTACCAACCGGACCCTTTGCGGCGGCCTGCGCCGCCGCAAGAGTCCTCAAAGATCAATACGTAACCGTGACCGTGATCGTGTCGGTATAGGCGCCGGGAACTGCCGCTTGGTTGGTGGCGTTGTCCGGAACTTGGCCGAAGACCTGCACGGTATTGGCGGTCGCAACGCCGAGGCCGGTTCCGAGAACTTGACCAGTGCTGCCGGTGCCATCACCGAAAACCGTCGCCAGCGCTGCGGTCGTATACAGGTTGTATTGCAGGGTGTTGGCGCCGGAAGCCATCAGACGCTGCGTGAACGCATCGCCCGTGGTCGAACCGGCGTTCAGAGAGACCGTGAATGGCGTGTTCTTGGTGCACTTGATGCTGATGGACGTGTTGCCGATCTGCGCGCCGCCGCCCGGGGTGTAGTTGGGGAATGCCAACGTCGCAGCCGTCGCGGAGCAAATCGATTGCACCGTCGCCGTCACCGCGAAGGTCGTGGTGGTTGTGGCAGCTTGTGCAATGCCCGCGGCCATTACTCCGCTCGCGAGAGTTGCAGTGAGAATCTTATGCATGAAAACTCCTAGAAATTGCCGTGTGACGTCATTGCCGGGAAACCCCGAGTGGCGCTATTTTTGCTGGATACGCCGAATTCGTTGTGACCCTGCTCTCATATCGGCCAGCCGAGGCTCAAGTTTTGGCGCAATCTGCCGGCCCCATCTCAATTTGCCGGCAAAGCAAGGCCCTGGGCGCCGCGTGCAGAGCCGCGTGGTGCGCAGATTTCTGTGAAGCAATTCCGTATTCCCGCGGACGGTGCTACGATTCTGCCGTTCTGCCGCCAGGGTCGACCTTGTTCAAAGCGCCTCATCGCATCCAATTTCGCATCGCAACCCTGGTTGCGCTGGCGTTATTCATTGCCCAGCTCGGCGCGATTGCTCATGCCTATACGCATCAACCCTCGACGCCTGACGCTTCCGCCTATCGACAGACCGCGAACAACCATGCGTCCTGCGACGACTGCCTAAATTTCGCGCCATTGCTCGCTGCAGCCGGAACACCGGCGCTCTTGCCGTTTTCGCTGCAGCACACGCAGAGCGCCCCGCCCGCGGCGGCGCCGAGTTCTTTCCGCAGCCATCGAACCTACCTCGCCTTTCGCTCCCGAGCACCGCCCGTCACACGCTGATTCTCTTTGAGATTCATTCCAGCCGCAGTCTGTTGCGGTCGTGCGTGTTAGACCAGGAGTGCTTGATCCATGTCTTATGTAGTTCGCTTCGCGAGGCGCCATGCGCCCGCGATGGTTTCCATATTGTCTTTGTCGGGCATCTTTGCCCATGTGCAGGCGGCGCCGGCGAGTGATGCCGCGGCGAGTGATGCAAACACCGCCGACGCTTCGAACGCCGACACGGGCGTCGATGAGGTTGTCGTCATTGCGCAGCGCTTGAATGAGGCGCGCAACGGCATTCAAACCCAGACCGGCGCTTCGACCTATACCATCAATGAGGCCGCGATCGCCGCTGAGCCGGGTGCCGACAATCAATTGCTCAATCAGGTGATCATGCAGGCGCCGGATGTCGCGCAGGACTCCTTTGGGCAATTCCATGTGCGCGGAGAGCACAACGGCCTCCAATACCGTCTAAACGGCATCATCCTGCCGGAGGGCATCAGCGTTTTCGGGCAATCGCTCGATCCGCGCCTGATTTCCTCGCTCACGCTGGTCACCGGCGCGCTGCCGGCCGAGTACGGCCTGCGCACCGCGGGCATCATCGATCTGAAGACCAAGAGCGGCGTGATCGATCCGGGCGGGTCGGTGTCCATTTACGGCGGCAGCCACGGCACCATCGAGCCGAGCTTCAACTACGGCGGCAGCGAAGGACGCTTGAATTACTTCGTCTCGGGCGACTTTCTGCGCAATGACTTGGGCATCGAGTCCCCTGACGGCAGCTCCGATCCCATTCATGATCACACCAAGCAATATCATGGCTTCGGCTACTTTGAATACATTCTCGATGATGCCAATCGCCTGAGCGCGGTGTTGAGCAGCTCGGTCGGCGACTTTCAAATTCCCAATCGCGGGGGATTGACCCCGAGCCTCACCAATGCCGACGGCTCACCGCTCACCGTTGAGGGTCAAACCACTTTCCCCAGTGCGGCGCTCAATGAGAATCAACGCGAGCTCAATCATTTCGCGATTTTGAGCTGGCAGCATTCGCAGGGCGCGCTGGACGTGCAGACTTCCGCGACTGCACGCTACTCGAGCCTGACCTTCACGCCCGATCCGCTCGGCGATCTGTTGTTCACCGGCATCGCTCAGGATGCGTACAAGCAGAACGTGGCCTATGCGCTGCAATCCGATGCAGCCTACAAACTCGACGACGCACATACGCTGCGCAGCGGCATTTTCCTGCAGAGCGATCACTCCGTGAGCCTGACCAACTCGCAGGTGATCGCTCTGGATGCTAACGGCAATCAAACCAGCGACGTGCCGGTCAGCATCATCGACAACGGCTCAAAGACCGAGTGGATCGAGAGCGTGTACCTACAGGATGAGTGGAAAGTCATTCCCTCCCTGACCTTCAACTACGGTCTGCGCTTCGACAAATTCACCGCCTTTACGGCGGCTCATCAGGTGAGTCCGCGCTTCAACGCCGTTTGGCAGCCGCTGGATGACACCACGGTGCACATCGGCTATTCGCGTTATCTATCGCCGCCGCCCTTCGAGCTGGTGGGCGGGGAGACCATTTCGAAATTCTTGAACACCACCGCCGCGCCGGGAGTCACCGTATCGAACTCGCCGCTGGCGGAGCAGGCCAACTATTACGATGTCGGCGTGCAGCAGAAGATCACCAGCCAGTTCACGCTGGGCCTCGACACCTACTACAAGCAATCGCACAACTTGATCGACGAGGGTCAATTCGGCGCACCCATTATACTAACGCCCTTCAACTACATGTACGGCAAACAGTACGGCGCGGAAATCACCGCCAATTACACCCAAGAAGGCTTCAACGCCTATCTGAACCTCGCCTATCAAAGCGCCAAGGGTAAGGATATCGATTCCGCGCAATTCAACTTTTCGCAGGACGATCTTAACTACATTGCCAGCCACTACATTCACTTGGATCACGAGCAACAGTTCACGGCCTCAGGCGGCGTGTCGTACCTGTGGAACCACACGACGTTTAGCGCGGATTTCCTCGAAGGATCCGGACTGCGCGCGGACCTGCAATTGCCGGACGGCACCTCAATTCCGAACGGCGATCACTTGCCCTACTACACGCAAATCAATCTCGGTGTGAATCACATCTTCCACTTCACGGACTCGAGCACCATGACCGTGCGTGTTGATCTGATCAACGCGCTCGACAAGGTCTATGAAATCCGCAACGGCACCGGTGTAGGCGTGGGCGCACCGCAATTTGGGCCGCGGCGCGGCCTGTTTTTCGGCATATCGAAGAGCATCTAGCGCGGAGTCCTCAGCACTGTGAATTTGACTGGGCGAGCCTGGATGGGCCACCTTTCAAGCGCGACGGTCAACACCCACGGGTCGCGCCGGCGTAGTGATATTGACCGGCTCAAGCATTGGTCAGGGCGACGAGCGCTAGGCCAGCCGGTCAAAATCACTGCACCGTTAGACTTTTTCCAGTGCCGCATTGAGATCCGCGATCAAATCATCCGCGTTCTCGATGCCGACGGAAATTCGAATCAAGGCATCGGTTATTCCGAGGCGATCCCGGGTTTGCTTGGTCACGCCGGAATGTGTCGTGCTCGCCGGATGCGATATCAGGGTTTCAGTGCCGCCGAGGCTCACCGCCAGCTTGATCACCTGCAGGGCATCAAGCAGCCGAAAAGCCTCAGGTTCGCCGCCCTTCACGGCGAAGCCAAAGGTCGAACCGGCGCTCTCGCACTGCTGCTTGAACACCGTCGTGCGCGGATCGTCCGCCGCCAGGAAGCCCAGGTAGTTCACGGCGGCGATTTTTGGGTGCTTGCGCAAAAAGTTTGCCACCAGAGCGGCGTTTTCCGCCGACTTGTGCATGCGCAGCGACAGCGTTTCCATGGAACGCATGATCATCCAGGCCGTGTTGGGATCCAGCTGCGTGCCCAGCGCGCCGCGCAGTCGTTTGACGGGATCCACCGCGGCGCGCGAACCGACGACGCCGCCCGCGACCAAGTCCGAATGTCCGCCGACATACTTGGTCAGCGAGTACATGACCAGATCGACGCCATGCAGCAGCGGCCGCTGGAAAACCGGTCCTAGAAATGTATTGTCGACAGCGACCGGCGGCCGACCACCGCTCTGGCGCGCACCGATCATGTCCGATACTTCGCGCATCAGTTTGAGGTCGACCAGGCTGTTGGTGGGATTGGCCGGGGTTTCGACGATGATGAGGCAAACTCGGCCCTTGGATTCCGCAGCCTTTTTCGAGGCGGTCGCGGCGGCTTCCAGCACAGCGTTGCGATCGTGACCCAAATTGAATCCGACCGCGCCCACGCCAAATCCCGGCAGCGTCTTTTCGATCAGCGTTTCGGTGCCGCCATACAAGGGCTGACTCATGAGGATCACGTCGCCGGGGCGTACATGCGTCCAGATGACAGTCGAAATCGCCGACATGCCGCTCGAGAATACCGCGGCTGCTTCCCCCTCCTCCCACAAGGCCAGGCGATCTTCCAACACTTCGAGGTTGGGATTGTTGAAGCGCGAATATACGAGACCGGAGGATTGGCCCGCGACCGGCTCGCGTCGACCCGAGGTGTAGTCGAAGAAATCTTTGCCATCCTGAGCGGTCTTGAAGACGAATGTCGAAGTCAGGAAGATCGGCGGCTTCAGCGATCCTTCCGACAAGCTCGGATCAAAGCCGTAGCCCATCATTTGGGTCTCAGGCTTGAGCACGTGTTTACCGATTTTGCGCTTATGATACGTGTCGTAACTCACGCTGCCCCCAAGAAGTTAAAAATCATGGCCCGCAATATAACACCGT
>Ga0210391_10003401_pt1 | contig 13508 bp, 9 predicted proteins | sample IncBWC12OmetaG_FD_160573 | JGI IMG/M metagenome (GOLD analysis project Ga0210391, IMG submission 160573) | Forest soil microbial communities from Barre Woods Harvard Forest LTER site, Petersham, Massachusetts, United States - Inc-BW-C-12-O ... | reverse complement strand
AGTGATACGTAGCGAGTGGCAAGTGATCGGTAGCGACGCACATTCATTTGCGAGCCGAGCATAGGAACTGATTGAAGATGATTCATCCGATCGTGAAATACGGCGACCCGGTGCTGGAAACTCCGGGCAAGCGTGTGGATAAATTCGACGAGGACCTCCAAAAACTCGTCGCGGACATGTTCGAATCCATGTACGCCGCGAATGGCGTGGGGCTCGCAGCGCCGCAAATTGGCGTGGGCTTGCGGCTCACGGTGATCGACGTCTCCAATGGGAAAATTCCTGAGGCGAAGATGGTCCTGGCCAATCCCGAAATTATTTACGCCGAAGGCCAGCAGCGCGAAGAAGAAGGCTGCCTTTCGCTGCCAGGGTTTCGCGGCTACGTCGAACGTCCGCAGTACGTCACCGTCCGCGCGCAGGACGCGACGGGCGCCCAGTTCGAACGCCGCGGCGAAGGCCTGCTCGCCCGAGCTTTCTGCCACGAAATCGATCATCTCAACGGCATCCTCTTCATCACGCACCTTAGTATGCTAAAGCGCGACCTGATCAAGCGCAAAATTCGCAAGCTAAAAAAAGCCGGCGAGTGGTAGGACGCGCGTGCCGCCGCTAAGAATTGTTTTTTGCGGCACTCCGGCGTTTGCCCTGCCCACTCTGTGCGAACTGCTGGTCCAGAGCGAATTCAAGGTCGAGGGAGTCGTCACGCAACCCGACCGCCCGCGCGGCCGTGGCCAGGTAATGTCGAGCTCACCAGTAAAAGACGCCGCCGTCGCTGCCGGAATCCCGGTGTACCAGCCGCAAAAAATCCGCGCGGAAGAAGCGTACGAATATTTCCGCAACGCCACGCCGGACGTGATCGTGATCATCGCCTACGGCCAAATTATTCCCGCGCGGCTCATCGCTATTCCGCGCCTCGGATGGATTAATCTGCACGGTTCCCTGCTTCCGAAATATCGCGGCGCCGCGCCGATTCACTGGGCGATTGCCAGCGGCGAAACGCGCACCGGCCTGACCACGATGCAGATTGACGCGGGTCTGGACACAGGCCCCCTGCTGCTCAAGCACGAAACTGAAATCGCGCCAGAGGAAACCGCGCCGCAACTCTACTTGCGACTCGCGGAAGCAGGCGCGCCACTGATGACCGAAACGCTGCGCGGACTGGCGCGCGGAACCATCACGCCGACCCCGCAGGATAATTCGCAAGCCACACTCGCGCCTCCCCTAAAGAAAGAAGACGGCAGAATTGATTGGTCGCTACCCGCGCAAGAAATCTTTAACCGCATCCGGGGCTTTCAACCGTGGCCCGGCGCGTTCAGCACATTCCGCGGCAAGCAGTGCGCAATCTGGGGCAAGCCCCCACTGTCGGACACGACAGCGCGCACGTCATCTCCCCCCGCGCCCGGCGCGATCAGTGCTAGAGGCGGCGAGGTAGATGTTGCGTGCGGCGAATACACCACACTCCGTCTGGAATTCGTGCAACTCGAGGGCCGCAAGCGGATCGTCGCGCGCGAATTTGCGAATGGCGCGCGCCTCGCCCCCGGCGAACGATTCGGATCGTGATTAGTCCCGCTAGAAAAATCGCCTACGAAGTCTTGCGACGCGTCGAAGCCGAGGGCGCCTACGCCAGCGACTTGCTGCACGCCGAACTGGGCGCGCGCATAAAGGTGGAAGATGCAGGCCTGGCGACTGAACTAGTGATGGGCGTCCTGCGCTGGCGCCGCCTGCTCGATTTTTTGCTCGACCGGCAATTGAAGAAGCCAGTCGTAAAGCTGGATCTGCCGGTAGCACTCGCGTTAAGAATCGGACTCTACCAGTTACGATTCCTCGAACGTGTTCCCGCCCGCGCCGCCGTAAACGAATCGGTAGAGCTGGTGAAAAGCGCTCGCAAGTCTTCCGCCGCAACGCTGGTCAACGCCGTGCTGCGACGCGCCGCGAATGATGGGCGCGTACCCGCTGAGAATCTGGTTCCGCAAGATACGCCAGGCGCAGAGCGCCTGGGTATTCTGTATTCGCATCCCACGTGGTTAGTCGAGCGCTGGCTCGCGCGCCTTGGCGAGCAGCAAACGATCGCACGGCTCGAAGCGGACAATCGCACCCCGCGGCTGACTTGTGCATTGCACGACGTAAGGCAACGCGAAGAAATCTTCACCGCGCTAAAGCAAGCGGGCCTCCGCATCGAACCCGGCAAAATTCTACGATCCGCGTTTGCCGTAAGTCGCGGAAGCCCCACGCGTACCGAATCCTTCCGCACCGGCGCGATTTCCATTCAGGATGAAGCTTCACAAACCATCCCGCTGCTCCTCGACGTGCAAACCAAAGACCGCGTGCTCGATTTGTGCGCCGCGCCAGGAGGAAAGACACCTGCACTCGTCCGCGCCGCAGGGCCCAGCGGCACAGTGGTCGCGGCGGACCGGCACGCGCACCGCTTGCGCGCGATGCGCGAGCAATTGCAACGTCTCGATCTAACACAAGTGCGCTTGGTAGAATTGGACGCAGCCAGCCCGCTCCCCTTCAGCACACTTTTCCACCGCATTCTCGTGGACGCCCCCTGCTCCGGAACCGGCACGCTCGCCCGCCATCCTGAAATTCGTTGGCGCCGGCACCCGGAGCAGTTCGCGGAATTTCACGCGCTACAAGTCTCACTACTAAAATCCGCGCTCGAGCGCCTCGCACCAGCAGGCCGTCTGGTTTACTCCACGTGCTCGATGGAGCCGGAGGAAAACGAGCAAGTAGTCCAAGAAGCGCTGCGCGGCACTAGCGGATTGAAACGCATTGGGGCAAGCGAGGTCGCACGCGATTTAGAAGACAAACTCGTCGCAGGCCGCGACGAAAAAAGCCTGTTCGATCGCGACGGATACTTTCGTACCACTCCAGACGCGCTCGAAAGCGACGGATTCTTCGCCGCCATCATCAGCAAAACGTAGAACCGCCGCCGCAGAGTTAACCGCAACAGCGCGATCCGCGATGCAACGAAGTTCTGCCACAGCTACTCGTGCTACGCTGCTAAGGCGCTGCCCGCAGCAAAATAGAGACCGAGGCAAACAGATGACGTTCCGCGAAAGGCTCGAATGGATCTTCCGCATGGCGCTGCTGGCCTTCATCCTGATGTCCGTCGCCTTCCTCAGCGCACTCACTGCGATGCGCTTCGCCATTCAGGGCCGCGAAGTCGCCATGCCAGACGTGGTAGGGAAAAAAGCCGTCGAAGCGCAACAGATGCTGCAAGGCCGCGGCGTATCATTCAAGGTCGAGGACCGCATGTTCAGCCCCCTGCCCGCGGATACCGTCGTGCGCCAAACTCCTCCCCCCGGGATGAAAGTGAAAATCGGCCAGTACGCGCACGTGGTCATCAGCCTCGGCCCCAAACAAGCCACAATCCCGATCCTCACCGATCAGAGCATCCGCGCCGCGCGCATCGAACTGCTGCGCTCGGGAATGCAGGTCGGCGAAATTTCCCAGGCGTACGTGCCGGGAACTGATACCGACGCGGTGCTGCAACAAGACCCGGCGCCGGGAACCTCAGACGTCACCAGTCCGCACGTGGATCTGCTCGTTTCCCTCGGCGCGCGGCCGGCAGCGTACGTGATGCCGGAACTGGTCGGCTATTCGCTCCCCGAAGCGGAATCGAAATTCGCGGGCACAGGTCTGAAGGTCGCGAAGCTAACGTTCGCGCCAGTCCCCGGCGGCTTGCACGGTACCGTGATCGGGCAAACTCCCTCGCGCGGCGCGCGCTTGGACGCGAGCACCAGCATTGAATTGCAGCTCGCGGAGTGATGCAACATCTAGGACAAAGGCACAGAAATAGACTCGCGACGACCTTCCACTGTGCCATCCAAACCCGCAAACAACGAACGGCCTATGCTAGAATTTCCAAGGACTCATGGCCTACGCACGCATTGAAATCGCGCCCTCAATCCTAGCCGCGAACTTCACCAATCTCGGCGACGAAATCCGCACGGTCGAAGAAGCCGGCGCGGACGTTATTCACGTGGACATCATGGACGGCCACTTCGTCCCTAACCTTTCCCTGGGAATTCCGGTAGTGGCCTCCCTGCGCAAGGCAACCCGGCTGCCCCTGGATGTGCATCTGATGATCGAGCAGCCCGAACTCTATATTGAGGAATTCATCCGCGCGGGTGCCAGCCGCGTTCTGGTGCACCAGGAAGCCACGGCGCATCTGGACCGGGCGCTGGCGATGATCCGCGAACTCGGCGCGGAAGCCGGCGCGGTCATTAATCCGGCAACGCCAGTCGGGATGCTCAGCGAAGTGCTCGATAAGGTGGACACGATATTGGTGATGACCGTCAACCCGGGTTTTGGGGGCCAGAAATTCATCCCCAATTCCTACGAGAAAATTCGGCAGCTGAATCAGATACGGGCGCGCTATAATGCCAGCTTCCGGATTGAAGTGGATGGGGGCGTTGAACCGGAAAACACGGCCGCGCTGGCGCAGGCCGGTGCCAACACTTTCGTTGCGGGGACTTCGATCTTCCATACAGCTGATCCAGCGGCTGCAACGCGCCAGTTGAAAAAACTCGCGACCCAGGCTTTGAGTCAAAAGGCATAAAAACCTTGCAAACGTGTGACTGGAAAAATCCGATGGCATCGAAAAAATTGAAGAATTATCGCAACGCGGTATTGCCCGTGTTTGCGCTTGGCCTCTGGTTCCTGGCGTGCCCCGCCGCGCAAGCGCAAGTTCCCACGGCCCAGACCGGCGGCAGCGGCGAAAACGCGCCGCCTCCTACTCCCACGGCGGCAGACGCACCGAAACCCGCACCGAAAGCCAAACCTGCCGACCAAACTGCCGCGAACAAGAAAAAGAAAGACCAGAAGAAGCAAACCATTGACGTAAACACCTCAGCCGAACCGGACAAAGTTCTCTACGATCGCGCACAAGCGGATCTGAAGGCCGGCCGCTACACCGAAGGACGCCTGGCGCTGCAAACCCTGATCAACACTTATCCAGACAGCGAATACCTCGCCAAAGCCAAACTCGCCGTCGCCGACTCCTACTACAAGGAAGGCGGCACCACCAACCTCACGCAATCCATCCAGGAATATAACGACTTCCGCACTTTCTTTCCGTTCCTTGACGAAGCAGCCTACGCCCAGATGCAGATCGGCCTGGCGCACTATAAAATGATGGAAAAATCCGACCGCGACAAAACCCAGGGCGAAGCGGCGGAAGATGCTTTCCAGGCGTTCCTGCTGTCGTACCCGCAGAGCACGCTGGTCCCCAAGGCCGAACAATATTTGCGCGACGTGCAGGAGGTGCTGGCCGACGGCGATTACAAAGTTGCTTACTACTACTACACCAAGACGGACTTTCGCGCCGCCGCCGCGCGCCTGGTGGAAGTCACTGATCGTTACCCGCTCTACAGCCAGAATGATGATGCCTTGTGGATGCTGGGAAATATCTACGAACGCGCCAAACAAGTTTCCAAAAACGAAGATGACAAGAATCACTGGAGCGATCTGGCCAGCAAGTGCTACGACCGCATCGTGCGCGATTATCCGCTCTCGAAGAATTCGCCGGGCGCCAAGGCGCGCCTGAAGGACATGGGCAGGCCCGTGCCTTCCGCCGATCCCGATGCCATCGTGCGCATGCAGAAACAGCAGTTATACGAAAAGGAGCATCACCAAAGCGTCGTTCTGAAGCTGCCGATGGGAATGCTCAAGGGCAATCCAGACACTTCCAGCGCCGCGCGTGGCGGGATGCCGCAAATGGCGCCACCAAACGACGCCGTTTCCGCGACCGATGTGCTCCGGCCCGGAGCCGCGGGTCCGTCGTTCGGGCTGACCGGCAGCGCAGCAGGAGCGAGCACGCAGACATCGTCAACCAGCACAGAAGTGGTGACGCCGGAAGATGCTACGACCGCGCCCGTAGGCTCCAATCCGAACCAGACCGGCCTGGGCGTCGAAATCCTGACGCCGCTGGACGACAAGGGCCAGCCGACTTCAGAGCAGCCTGCGACGACGACTCCACCTGCGCAAACAAGCGCGCCAGCAGCAGCCGCACCGCCTCCGCCAGCTACCAACGGCACGGTGGATGCAGGCCTGAACGGTTCGGGTACCGCGAGTCCGCCAGCCGATAGCAATCCGCCAGCCGCTGTTTCAAGTTCCAGCTCGTCGAGTTCCAGCGCTTCCGCCGCCACGGGCGACAGCACCGCCGCCGGCGCAACCCCAGCCGCGCAAACAGCGGACAAAACCGCGACCCCGGTAAAGCCCACGCCTGTGGATACCAAGGAAGAGTCCACCAGCAAGAAGAAGAAGGGGCTGAAGAAACTCATTCCCTGGTAGCCGCCTCGGCTGAGCGGTTAATTCGCTGTTAACTCCCTGCTAACAACTCAGGCACTCCTGTACTTCGACTTTGTTGACGCCCTTGCCGCGGGGTGCTGCAATAGCTATGTTCAGGGCTAGGCGCGTCTCGTGAGGGGGCATGCCGCCCGGGGGATTACAGTGCCCAGAATTTTGGTTGCGGACGACAACACCAATATCCAAAAAATGGTCGTGCTCGCGTTTCAAGAGCGCGGCGTGGAAGTCATCGCCGTCGGCAATGGCGAAGCCGCAGTGCGGCGCCTGCCCGACGCGAACCCGGATTTGGTGCTGGCCGACGTGTTCATGCCCGTGCGCAATGGCTACGAAGTTTGTGAGTTCGTGAAGAAGGATCCTCGTTTCTCGCACGTCCCCGTGATTTTGCTGGTAGGTGCATTTGATCCGCTGGATGAAAAAGAAGCGCGTCGCGTTGGCGCCGATGGCGTGCTGAAGAAACCTTTCGTTCCGCCCGACCCGCTGATCGCCATGGTGATGTCCGCGCTGGAAAAGAATCCCAAAGTCGCGGCCGAGCTTGCCCGAGCCAAAGAAGTCGCCGCCGAAGCTGCTTTGCCGCCGGCCCTGCCGGAAGTTCCGCTGAAGGCTGAGCCCAAGCCGCTGCCCGAATTCCCCGAGCCCACCGCCGAAGAAGCAGCCGTGATTTATGGTTTTGGCAAAGGCGTGCGCGCGATTGATATGGACGAAGTGGAAGAAGACGGCGAGGAAGAAACGCCCAAGGGCAAGAAGGCCGTCAAATCCTCCGCGAAAGATTCCAAATCGCCCAAGGCTCCCGCTGCTCCGAAAACGCCTGTGGTCGCGGCCGTAGATGATGATGAAGACGAATTCGACGGCTCCGTCACCGCCAACGATTGGCGCCGCAACGCCGCTGACTTCGAAGTTCCCGAAAACGTTGCCGCTGATCCGGTGTATACCTACGGAAGGAATTTCGAGCCCATAACTTTTCCATCGGAGAAAGACGTTCCGCCGCGCCGCCGGAAGACAGACGGACCCGGCGCCGAAGAAACTGCAGCCGCAGCGGATTCCAAAGACCAACAGAAAATCGAAGCCAAAGTTGATGCGCCCGCAGCCAAGATTTCGGCAGCGTCCGCGCCAGCGTCCCCGGATCGCGCGCCTGCGGCAAAACCCAATTCCTGGGACGAGCAGGATCAGCCCGAAATCGAGTTAGCCGCCGGCACGTTCTCGCGACTCGAAGAACCAGACGCGCCCGCGAAAGATTCCCAAGCCGAACTCGCCAACTCGGCACCGGCTGCAAAGCCAGCTGCGGCGCAACCTGCTGCGCAGCATCACGAAACCGCGCCGGAAGCGCCCAGCCGTCCAACGCTCGTCTCTCGCATGCGCGGCTGGATGGACATGCTCACGCCTTCTTCGCCCGAGCCTGCGGCGAACACAGCGACGGAAGCTTCCGCCGCGGATTCCACCAGCACCGCTGACAATCATTGGATGACGAATCTCTCAGCACCTACTGCGTCGGCACATTCCTCCGCGCCCGCCGCTGTCGAAACTCTTGCTCCGGTCGCTGCGCCCGAGCCTGCGCCTGTCGAGGCACCCGCTGCCGCCTCTCCGGTCGTGGACCCGGCCGCGGAGACGCAACCTATCATCGAAGCCACGGCTTTCGCGCCAACAGAAGCGCCGTTACAGCCTACTCCAGTCGAAGACTTCGCGCCGACTGCAAATTCTGACTCCCACGTCGAAGTACGTTCAGACGTCGAGCCGCGCCAATTCAGCGACGGCGGCGCAAGCGGCGACAAGTTCGGCGGCTCGTCCTACCATTTTTCCGATGACGCGCGCAACGAAACTCATGATGCCGTGATTGACGAGTTTCACGATCCCGCGCCTTCCGCAACACAGGAAGCGGCCGGCGATTATTCTTCCAACGCCACGGTCGCCGCAGGCCTCCATAGCGAAGCCGAAGCGGAACCCGAGCCGATCACCAGCAGCGCCGCGGATTTTTCGCCCACTCTTTCTCACGAGTTGCCGTCTGAAGTGTTGCCTTCGCCGGCCGACGTGCCCGTAAATGGCAGCGGCCTTTCCGGCATGTTGCCGGCCGAGCCGCTCTTCGGCAGCCAACCGCTGCACGACGCCGCGGAATATTCTCCGCGCGATGAAGATCAAGTTCCGCCGCCAGCCGATACGCGCGAGCAGGAAGCCTACGCCGAGCAAACGCAACCCGGCCAGCTCTCGCAGCCTGCGCCCAGCGAAGAATATTGGGACCGCGAAGCCGCCGCGCGCGAAGCAGAAGTCCTGGCACAGGCCGGCAGTTCGCTCTTCGCCGAATCCGCCGCGCAGGAACCGCCGGCGCTCGAAACTTTCGAACGCATCCCCACGCTGCCGCCGCCCAATCGCGAAGCGCTCTCTGAAATTCCTTTCCTGATGCCCCCGCTGCTGCCGCCGCAAAATTCCGAGCAGCCCGCCGCCCGCGCCACAGACGCAGAGGCCGTGGATGACATGGTCCGCAAAGTTATGGAAAAGCTTGGCCCGCATCTGCAAGAACTGCTCTCGCAAGGCGTAAAGCCGCTGGTGGAAAATCTCCTGCAGAACGAACTACAAAAGAAAGATCGGTAGTAGGTAGTGAGTCCTGATTCGCGGCACACCCACCCTCCTGGCCGTGCTCCTTCTGTTGGCTACGTAGCACCTGGCCGCGGCCCGGACTTTAGATCCTCCTGTGCCACTCGCCTTGGACCAACAGGCTCGTTACCGTTCCGGCGTCAGAGCCCCGGTCGCGGGGTCAATGTGGAAGTAGGAAACGGTCGAATCTTGGAAATGTGCCACGGAAAGCCCGGTGCCATCGGGATTGACTTCGACGCTTGAGGGTTTCGCGGCCGCCGGAAACGGCGAAGCGACCACGGTATTCAGTTCGCCGGTTTTCCAGTTAATGCTGAAAGCCGAAATACTCTCGGAAGTGTGATTAACCACATATAGGTAGTGGCCAGAAGGATCGATCGCCAGCCAGCCCGGGCCATGTTCCGGTAGAACGGAGACCTCAGTCACGGCACTACTCTCGCCGTCGCGCGCAATCAGCAGTGAGTCTCCCAAACCATTCGTCGCGAAAGTCATCCGCTGGCCGGTGCGCAGATTCGCGACGTGCAGCACACGCGAATCGCCTTCTTCCGCGCTGAGGACGGTCGCCACGGTCGCCACAGTCAAGAGCGTCGTTGTATTGTTACCGTGGTAGCTGGCCAGAATATTCGCCGATCCGATCGCGACAGCAGTTGCCAAGCCCGAAGCATTGACAGTCGCCACCGCCTTATTGTCCGATGCATACGTCGAGTCGCTGGTCGTTACGTTCGAGGTCTGGCCGTCGAGATACGTCGCGGTCAGAGCGAACTGCTGCGTCGCGGCAACCGCAATTGTCGGATTCGCCGGAGTGAGCTTGACCCCAGTGATAAACAGGTTGCTCACATCCGAGCTGATGCATCCGGACAAGCCAAGAATCGAGAGCAAAGGAAGAATCTGCACGAGCTGCTTGAACTTGCGCAATGTATTGCCTCCGCATTCGCATTCGCCCGCGCGAGAACCCTAAATCGGATTTTCGATTTGACTACCGGGCCGGCCGTTCCACCGCAACCGCGCTGCCGCGTTTTTCGGGGTGACAGCTTGCAGCGATGCTATCACGGGCGGCATGGCGCCACATTCTCACGAACTGCGCGGTTTCCAAGCGATGAGCGCACTCCTGTGCACCAAGGAGCCCGCCCGGCGACGATTAAGACTGCCTATGTCTCACAGGTGCGGGGTTGCACCACCCGCCAGCGTGCTACTGCGCGGCGAGCAAGGCGGCCCAGAATGCACATTTGTGGTTGGCGGCGAAAGTTGTTTCCTGCATCGGCGACGGGGGTATCAGGGACTGGAAATTGCCCTCGGCGGCGTTGAATTTCTGCCATGTGGGCAGGCCGGAACCATTGGGCGTGCCGGATTTGGCGAAATTGGTCCAGTAATGCTGCATGCTGCTGGAAAGCTGGAGCTGCTGCGCTTTCAGGGGCGGTCGCGGGACGGTGGTCGGCAAATTGAAAAGGTACTGAAGCTCGGAAGCGTGCGCGGCGCCATAGGGAAAAGTGACCGGAGGCAGGAAATCCTGCGGCGCGTTTTCGTCGTTGAATTCGTAAGCGGAGAGCGGAACGAACTGGGACAGGGACAAGTCCGCGCTATAGGCCGGGCAGGCGAACACGACATCCGTGCCCGCGGTGGCGAAAGCCAGATCGGCGGATGGAAAACTGGCCAGAGGATATTCCGCGGCGACGAATGGAGCGCCGGGACCGACCAGTGAAGCGAGCGCCGCTTCGTAAGCCGCCGCATTGTTAGCGATGGGGCCGATGGTGAGGTCGAAATCGAGCGCGGTGAAGAGGCGCCACTCATCGTGATTGCTGCCCTGGATGATCGGGACGTGGTGGAATTGGCCGCTGGCGAGAGCGGCACCCAGCGAAAGAGGGAGAAATTCGCCGTCAATATTCGGCGTATAGCCTGCGGGATTTTGGTTAGCGAGCAGCGTGTTTACCGGAAGCGCGCGCAGACACGCAGCAGATTGACTACTGCACCCGGCAGCGGTGGCAAAGGCTGTTCCGGCGGCCTCGGCGGTAGCGAGCGTCTGCGTGGTCAGCTGGTAGGCGCCGCTTTCGATGATGGCTTTCTGAAACAGGTTGGCGGCTGAAGGTGAAGCGAGCTGCGAGAAGACGCTGAGGCCGCCGGCGGATTCGCCGAACACGGTAACATTGAGAGGGTCACCACCGAAGAATACGATGTTGTCGCGAACCCAGCGCAGCGCCAGTTGCTGATCCATCAGCCCATAATCGCCGGCGAAACCGCCGGCAAAATCGCCGCCGCGGTCGGGATCAGTTTTTTCCGCGGCGAAGGCCGGGTGCGCCAGAAAGCCCAGAATCCCCAACCGATAGTTGATGGTGACGACGATGACGCCGTCCTTCACGAACGCCGTGGGATCGTAGTCGTCGCTCTCTCCATCGACCAGCGCTCCTCCGTGGATCCACACCATCACGGGGCGCAGCTCGCCTATGCCGCCACCGGCATTCGACTCCGGAGTGAACACGTTGAGGAACAGGCAATCTTCGGCGGTGGAGGCAATGCCAAAGGGCGAGGCCGTCTGCGGGCAGTGATTGGCGAACTGGGTGGCATTGAACGTCTGGAACCACGGTGCGTGCGGCACAGGCGGGCGCCAGCGCAGATTGCCGACGGGCGCGGCGGCGTAGGGAATGCCGAGGAATTCGCGGACTCCGGCGGCAGTCACTGTGCCGCGGACCGGGCCGCTGAAAGTGAAAGTCAATGGATTAGCAGCCTGTGCGAGCGAATCAGCAGGCATGCTGCACAGCACCACCGCAGCCGCGAGTATCAAAAGCACGGCAACTTTGAACTGACACTGATTAGGAAAGGCCATCGCGACCTCCGGGACGTGATGAATCCGCGACCCTTCGCGGCACCCTAGAATTGCGTGTGTTTAAAACATTTGTGGGTAACTGTCAAGAAAAAAGGAAGCCCAGGGATTCGCCGGTACCCGGAACCATCGGACGGCCTGAAAATCCGCGCCAGAATGACAACAATCCTTTTTGGCGACAGCAAAAATCTGCAGTTGCACGGAGGAATCATATCGATTTTTCACATGTAGTATTGCAGCGTCATTAATCGATGCGATGCTCATGGGGTCAGTGCTGGAGAAGGGCTCAGCACAACGCCCACTCCGGGCTCCACGGATCTCGATCCTAAGGCGCTCGCGTACAAGCTACCGGACCAGATTCCGTGGAAGGGCGATCGGATCGCGGCGACGACGGCGGTCCTGCGCGGCGACCCATCGAAGCCGGGTGTGTACATAATGTTGAAAAACATTACTTCGCATCACATCAGCCCTCGTCACTGGCACGCGCACGACCGGTTCATCACGGTGATCTCGGGCACGCGGTGGATATTCCCTTCCCCGCCGGAAGTGGCATGCGTTTCGAAAAACAAATTCACTACGATGGCGCGAAGGATTCTGAAACGGTGCTCGAGGTCGTAGGGAATGGGCCGGCCACAGCTGCGCCCGCTGAAGAAAAATAAATAGCGCTGTTTCTTTCTATCGATTTCAGACGACCGTCTGCTTGCGTGATAATATCGTCGAACTTTGACGCCAAATAACACTCCTCTGCCGAAAAAAACTCTTCTACCAGGTAACACTCTCCTATCTGTGCTGGTACTGTGTGGCATCAATTTGTTGAACTTCTACGATCGGCAAGCTCCTGGGGCGCTCGTCGAACCGATGCGGAAAGAGTTCGGCTTGTCCGATACCCAGATTGGGCTTCTGGGCAGCATGTTCATCTGGGTTTATGCCCTGGCTGGCGTACCGCTTGGGCGGGTTGCCGATGTTTGGAGCCGCAAGAAGCTGCTTACCATCGGGGTCACCGTATGGTCGGCACTCACAGCCGCATCGGGTCTGGCCGCTAGCTTCTCGTTCCTGGTGTTCACGCGCCTCGGTGTGGGCGTTGGCGAGGCCGTCTGCGCGCCGGTGGGGACGAGTTGGATCGGCGATCTGTTTCCCCCGCAGCGTCGCGCGCGTGTTCTGTCAGTGTTCATGCTGGGCGTGCCGATCGGTGGGGCGTTGAGCTTTTTGTTGTGCGGGCCGATCGCGCAGTCTTGGGGCTGGCGGACAGCGTTGGTCAGCGCCGCGGCGCCCGCGATCATCTTAGTGCCATTGTTGCTGCTGGTGCACGAACCGGCCCGCGGTGCGTCGGAGCAGGCCTCCGGGATCGAGGTGAGGGGATCCATATACGCCGTACTTCGCATCCGCACGTTGTGGTGGATCATTTTGTCGGGCGCACTGTTGAACTTCAACATGTACGCCTTGGCCACGTTTCTGCCAGCCTTCATGACTCGCGTGCACGGATATTCGGTCGCGCGCGCCGGTGTGACCTGCGGAATTGTGTATCTCATTGGTGGCGTGTTCGGAGGCCTGCTGGGTGGGCACCTGGGTGATCGGGTGGCAAGCAATGCGCGCAACGCTCGGCTGTGGATGGCGGCGATAATCGCGATCCTTGGCGCACCCATCATGTTTTACGGTATCACGCGGCCGGCGGGCTTCGCGGCTGCGGCTCTGGTGGCCATCGCCATTGGGTACGGTGCGTTCAACACCTACTACGGGCCTGTTTACGCGTCTATTCAGGACATCGTCGCTCCCAACCAACGCGGTCTTACGATGTCTGTCTACTTCA
>Ga0210391_10003398_pt1 | contig 13516 bp, 12 predicted proteins | sample IncBWC12OmetaG_FD_160573 | JGI IMG/M metagenome (GOLD analysis project Ga0210391, IMG submission 160573) | Forest soil microbial communities from Barre Woods Harvard Forest LTER site, Petersham, Massachusetts, United States - Inc-BW-C-12-O ... | reverse complement strand
AGCAACCTCGGCCTCGTCGCGAATTGTTCGAAGGCATGGTGAATCTTCGCTTCCCGGGAAAAGAGGAGATCGCATGAGTGCGGACAAGGAGTTGATCGACAGGTTGCTGGCTGAGTTTGAGAGTCCGGAAGAGATCGTAGGATTAATGAAGCAGTTGACGAGGGCGATCGTGGAGCGGGCGTTACGGGCCGAATTGACGACGTACTTGTACTACGACAAGCCTGACAACACGCGGAAAGGGCGAAGGAGTAAGGGCCTGAAGGGTGGATTGGGCACGGTGGAGACGGAGAGGCCACGAGGCAGGAAGGCTAACCTCGAACCGAATCCGGTATTCAAGGAAGAGACGCGGTTTGCCGGCTTTGACAACAGGATTCTGTCGTTGTTTGGGCATGGCTTGAGCGAGCGTGAGATCCAGGGTCATTTGGAGGAGATGGATCAGGAGGAAGTTTCCCCAACGCTGATCTCCAACGTGACCGATGCGGTGATCGAGCAGATCAAGGCTTGGCGGTCGAGACCGCTGGACGCTCTCTATCCGGTGGTGTATCTCGATGTAATGAATGTAAAGATGCACGAACAGGGGCGTGTGGGGAGCCGCATTGTTTGTATGGCAGCGGGCATCACGCTGGGCGGCAAAATGGAAGTTCTGGGGCTTTGGACCTCGGCCAATGAAGGAGCGGAGTTATGGCTTGAGGTATTGACGGAGTTGCAGAACCGTGGAGTGAAGGATATCTTCATCGCCTGCGTGGATGATCTGAACGGATTTCCCCGGGCGATCGAGACGGTGTACCCGAAAACCAGCGTGCAGCTATGCATCGTGCACCTGGTGCGGGCCAGCCTGAACTACGTGAGCTGGAAGGAGCGCAGGCTGGTGGCCCAGGATTTGAAGTTGATCTATCGTGCTGCGAGCCTGGAAGAAGCCGAGGGGCGGCTGGCTGATTTTGCCCGGCAATGGGATAAACGATACCCATCGATCAGCGCCTTGTGGCGGCGGAATTGGCTGGGCGTGATCCCCCTTTTCCAGTTTCCACCGGAGATACGCAAGATTATCTGCACGACCAACGCCATAGAATCGCTCAACCAGCGCTTGCGTAATGCCATCAAAACGCGCGTCGCGTTTCTTAGCGAAGACGCGGTCTTGAAGGTCATGTATCTGGCGTCGAGAAATCTGGCCAAAAAATGGACCGCCGTCCATGGGTGGAAGTACGCCCTTAACAGCTTTAGCATTTTGTGGGAAGCGCGCTTCCCACAAAATGGCCTTTGAAACTAAGCCAACCAATCCCGCTGCGGAACAGTTGGATATTCTAACTCGCCTGCGGGTGATGGCTATCGTGGACTCCGTCTATCTAAATCATCGATGTGCGGAGCGCGCTCTTTGCACGCGACAGTCTTGACTTGACCGCCGAAACAGTGATGCCAAGAGATTGCGCAATCTCCCGCACGGAATGTTCTTTTGCCTGCCGGAGTTGGATTACCTCGCGATAGACCGGTGGGAGCTGATGGATGGCTCTCCGCAACAGTTTATGTCTCTCTCCTCGGACGTAGTGGCTCTCAGGGTCGTCCATAGGAGACCGCGGTTCCCAGGTCGTGAAGTTTCCCACACCACCGTCGCCACCGTCGAGCAGAATCTCCTGGCAATTGCGCTTCTTGCGCAAGATCATAAGCGCCGAGTTGATCGCAATCCGCGTAAGCCAGGTGGAGAAACTGGATCTTCCCTCAAAATTCCTGATGTGAGTGAAGGCGTTCATGAAGGCGTCCTGGAGCGCATCCTCAGCATCCTGCCGATTCCTGGTGACTCGATAAGTGGCTTGAAAAACCCTGTTCGCATGGCGTTTACTGAGCTCGACAAACGCGTCCGGGTCTCCAGATTTAGCTCTGGACGCCAGCATCTCATCGCTCATTTTCGTCGCGCTGTATTCAATATAAACACTATTTACCGCTGGCATCGATAGACTCATAATGACCTCTTTTGTGATTGGTCTCTTCGCGTCCCCAATGAATCGAGATACGTTCCATCGGTGTCATTACGCCAGAAGCGTGAAGGAAAATCTATTAGACGATGGTGTCGGCGATACCTTGGTATCAGCGGCGTTCGATGGCGTTACGTTCATCAGCCACGGTAAAGGACAGAACCTGCGCGCACGGATCAAGGAACTTGAATGTCGGGCCCAATCCCATGGAAAGGAACGACCCGTGTACCAAGCGATCTCCTTTAGCATGGCACAATAGATGGACCCTCGATCTTCGCAGCGCCTGGTGCCAACGCTGTCCGACCGCAACGGTCCCTGCCCGGCGACAGTCTATGGAAATGAGGCCGCAAGTCCTTCAGAGCTAGACGGTGACCTGAACCGAACTGGTGCGAGGAGGGCGAGTTCGGAACGAAGCCGCGCAGCCATTCTTATCAAGTCCGCGAAAGACTCAGCTTTCATCTTTCGCATCACCTGGCCTCGGTGTGCCTTTACCGTGATCTCGCTGATGGCTAGTTCCGTACCGACCTCTTTATTCAAAAGTCCGGACACGACCAAAGCCATAACCTGCCGTTCACGGTGGCTAAGTGAGGTATAGCGATCGCGGAGAGATCGCATTCCTGCCTCGCGGTTAAGGGCCATCGAGCTGCGTTTGAGTCCTTCCCGGATGGCACTTAAGAGAACCTCATCACTGAATGGATTCATCAGGAATTCAATAGCTCCCGCCTTCATGGCTTGAACCGATGTGCGCACATCGCCATGGGCGGTGACAAATATAACCGGCGTGTCGGGGCGTTCTACGACGACCCTTCTTTGTAGATCAAGTCCATTGAGGTCCCGGAGCGAGACGTCAAGCACCAGGCAGTTTGGAACCAGTGATCGGGGCCGGCCAAGGAATTCTCGAGCGAATGCGAATGTCTCGCACTGCCAGCCTTCGCAACGTATCAACGATTTCAGGGATTCACGTACAGAGGTGTCGTTGTGGACAACGAACACGATCGGCTGTGCGGGAAGCGGTTCAAGTATGTACTCCGAAAGGTTCACGACGGTTGCCCTCCGCCCTGCGTAGGTCGTACGTGGAAAATGGAGCCGGCAATCAGGAGAAGTAGAGTCACCTAGCGCCATAACCGGTCTCCTGAAGCCACATTTTGCTTGAGCGAATGTTCTTCATCATCTCGACATCGTTTACTCCACGCTCGTCTCGACGTTGCGCTTTTGACAAGCGTTGCTTTGAGCCACGAACCGGGGCATGTTGCGGGTGAAACACTTGATGTGTTCATCTTTGGCCTCCATAGTCACACGGGCCTGGTACCGCCGTTATCGTGACCTAAAGCTGAACGGACGGTTTGGAGTAATTGCTCTTTACTAAAAGGCTTGCCTAAGAAAGCGACAGCACCAGCTTGCATCGCTCGTCCGCGAGATTCTTTATCGTCGTAAGCGGTGACGAAGATGATAGGAATGCGATAGCCAGCGGCCGCGAGCTCGCTTTGGAGCTCGAATCCATTCATGCCCGGCATCTGTACGTCAAGGATGAGACAGGAAGTTTCGTGCAGTTGGCCAGATTTCAGAAAACTTTCGGCGGATTCAAAGGCCGTCGCTCGAAAGCCGAACGATTCGATGAGTAGCGTTGTGGTCCGGCGAATGGATTCATCGTCGTCAACCACCGAGATCAGATCCTTTGTCGCCTCGAGTTCCCTTCGCAAGGCTGAACGAATGATCTGGAGTAGCTCCTCGTCGCGAAAAGGCTTGGCCAGGAATGCAACAGCACCGGCTTGCATCGCTTGTTGACGCGAAACCTTGTTGTCGTAAGCGGTGATGAAAACGACAGGAATGTCATAACCTGCGGCAGCCAACTCGCTTTGGAGCTCGAGCCCATTCATGCCCGGCATCTGAACGTCAACGATGAGACATGAGGTATCGTGCAGGTGGCCAGACTTCAGGAAGTTTTCGGCAGATTCAAAGGCGGCCGCTCGAAAGCCGAAAGACTCGATGAGAAATGTGGTCGTCCTACGGATCGACTCATCATCGTCAACTACCGAGATCAGACCCCTTGTCATTTGAACTCCCCATTGACCCCAAGCTATTCCCGGGCGGAAGAGGAATCAATTGGATGTTGGGATATCTGGTGTCTCAAAAAGGAGTATGCGAATAAACTTTCGCTTATCGGGTTCTTCCCGAGGGGCCTTTGAGCTTCTCGATCATTCTTATGAGGTCGACTAGAGATTCCGCCTGCATCTTCTCCATTGCCCGGCTGCGCTGGACTTTCACTGTACTCTCCGCAGTTCCAAGTTGGTCCGCAATTTGTTTATTGAGCATGCCCGAGACGACCATGGAGATCACTTCCTGCTCGCGCGAAGTTAATGAGTCGAAGCGCCGTTGGAGGATCACTACATCTTTATCCCGTTCACGTCTGGCACGATCTCGCTCCAGTGCGATACGAACGGCGTCCAGCAGATCCTGATCGCGGAATGGCTTGGTGAGAAATTCGACGGCTCCAGCTTTCATGGCGCGGACGCTCATGGGTATGTCGCCATGGCCGGTGATAAAGATTATCGGAATACGGGTGTTTCTCGCTGCGAGCTCGCGTTGAAAATCGAGTCCACTCAATCCAGGAAGTCTGACGTCAAGCACAAGACAGCTGGGCGCATCTGGCGTCTTTTTATGCAAGAAGGCATCCGCCGAATCAAAACTTTCAACTTGAAGACCCACGGTGCTGAAGAGAAACTTCAGCGAAGAACGTACCGACGGATCATCATCGACGACAAAGACAACTGGAGCACCCGTCATGAGGGACTCCCGCCGATTGGCGGTAGCGTGAAGGAAAACACAGCGCCGTGGGGAGAGTTGGGCGCGGCCCAGAGTCGACCGCCATGACCTTCAACAAGTGAGCGGCTGATCGACAAACCCATTCCCATACCGTTCTCTTTGGTTGTGAAGAAGGGATTGAAGACGCGATCCAACTCTGAGCCAACGCCAGTACCGGAGTCGCTTACCGCAATGAGTACGTCCCCAGATTCGTCGGTCCGAGATTGCACTCCGAGTAAACGAGGTCGATCGGTCACGGCGGCCATGGCTTCGACGCCGTTCATGATCAAGTTGAGGAGGACCTGCTGCAACTGAACGCGATCAGCCAACACAGTCGGGAGATCTGTATTTAATTGGCGGTCAGGCAAGACCCGATTCTCATAAAGCTCACGGCCAGCCAGGGCTAGCACCTCCTGAATGACTTCGTTTATATCCAATTCGCTCTTTTCAGCAGGTTCTTTCTTTATAAATGCGCGGATCCGAGCTAAAACGGCGCTCGCGCGAGTACCATCGGCAACGACTCCTTCGAGAGCGCGACGGAGAACCTCAGGCTCCAGACTACGATTGGCAAGCAGTCTCAGGCACGCGCTGGCATTATTGATTACCGCGGTCAGGGGTTGATTGACCTCGTGCGCTATCGACGCTGCCAGTTCGCCCATAGTTGTGAGCCTGGAAACCCGCGCAAGCTCCGCTTGCGTCATCTGCAAGTTACGCTCGCTCGCGCGAAGCTGATCCTCGGCCTGCTTTCTCTCACTGATGTCGCGGATGAAGCCAGTAAATACTTTATGCCCAGCGCTGGTTAGTTCCCCAAACGAAACTTCCACCGGGAACTCCTGGCCATCCTTGCGTTGAGCGGTAACTTCGACGCCCTGCCAGTTGAGATGGCGCTTTCCAGTATCCAAATATCGTTTGAACCCGTTCTCATGCAGTTTTCGCATCATTTCAGGCATGAGCATGGTCATAGGCTTACCGACCATCTCGGCCGAGTCATAGCCAAAAATGCGTCGCGTGGCGGGATTCGCAAGGAGGATAGCGCCGCTCTCATCCATGCTGACCACTGCGTCGTTGGCTGCTTCAACAATCACGCGATGTTTTTCTTCGCTACTTCTGAGGCCTTCCTCGGCGTGCTTGCGGTCGGCAACCTCCTTTCGCAGCTCCTCATTGGCCGAGGCAAGTTCTGCCGTTCGTTGCGCGACGCGTAGATCGAGTTCGCTCGCGACCCGCTTCTGTTCGCTCCGGAGTCGTGCCTCTTGCAACCCGATGGATGCCTGATTCGCGGCTACGCTCAGAATGAGTTCCTCGGTTTGCCGCGGAAAATCCTCTCGCTCTGACCCTGCTACAAGCACGCCAATTTCGCCCTGCAGCCCCAGTCCCAAGGGCACAATCGAAATGTCCCGGTCTCCCAAAGGTTTCCGTATGAGCGGAGGCAATTCCTGAGGGGCGGTCCCTAGCCACTGTTTCAATACGTCGCCGATCTCGTGCGGCGAGGCCACGTGTTTTTGCGATTGAGCGAACCGAACCATCTCGATTGGCGCCTGACCGCCCGTTTCCTTCAACTCTACATAGACAAGATCCAGCTGGAGCATACGCAGCAGTGCGTCGAGCAAGGTATGAACAATCTGGAATGGCTCACCCCCGCTCCACATGGCTGGAAGAGCGAGGGCGCTGACCAGATCATTGACGCAGCGCTGAAGGTGCTTGATCTCCTCTGTATGATCTCTGGGCTGCACATCCATATCTCAGGCCGCCGCAGACGAATTACGCCGACCAGCTCGCCGTTGCCGAAATTCTTGCAGGAACTCATCCGGTGGGACGAAGAAAGGATTCTTCTGAAGGATGCCGCCGACGATGACCATGGGATGCGTTCGCATGATGTCAATCACCGCGTCCCCCCCAAAACGACCAAGGTGGTAAGTACAGATGACCGCGTCGTCGTGACGACGCCACACGTCGTTTACACGGGACTCGAACTCAATGACATCATCGACATGGGACCGACCTTCTGCCGCCCAGTCCATACGACAACAAATGCGGCTCAGAGGAAATCCTCCCTTGGCGTTTCCGCTGGCCAGTTGCTCAAATACCGCCAGCATCCGATCCTGATCGAAGCGGCCATCTGGAAGGTAGACGTCGGTGTTGGTTCGAAGCTCGAGCTGCCCGCTCTGCTGCGCGACCGCCGGGTCGATGCCCGCGGCAATCAGGCGTTGCAGATGGTCCTGATGTTGCTCCGGGTTTAGAACGTGAACGGCTTTGTCACCGGATTCCAACCCGTTCTTTATGAATGGAAGCAGTATGCGATATTCTTCCTCGTCGTTGTTGAAAAACGCGCAAACGTGCCGCGTTTCGCGGAGCTGGGAGCCGGCAAGAGAAATGGGTGGTGTGACGCTCTTCATGGTCCTTTCCTCTCATTTGGATATCGTGCAATGCGGCTGAGCCGACGATGAGCGGCCCGCATTTCTGGCAGGGGTAGTTTGCAAATTCTGCAAAACCCTCAGGCGCGCACACACAACCAGCGCCGGAATCGTCTCGATCAGGTTCCGCAGATCCAGCGACTCGCTACCCTGTTTAGCGCTGTGCGTTTCAACAGTCATGTCTTGCAACGTTAATGCTGCAGGGAGTCTTCCAGAGCGCTTGCTCTCCACTCTCGCCGTTCGGCCCTGCAAAATGGCGTCGGCGATCAGGACGAGCTAAGGCAACGAACATGATACTTATCTATCCTGAGGGTAGAATTTGCTCGGGCGAATGCACTGTTTGCGCACACTGATACTAAGGTATGACGAATGCAATCGTCCAGTTGTTGCATGGCCCCCGCCGTGGCCAATCCGGAGCGGTTGCATCGAATTTGGAGCGAATTCGATAATTGCCAACCCTTTGTCGAGGCTCTCAAGTTGGTGCGAATCACGTTCAGGTCAGGAGCGAACCGAAGGCTAAGAGCCTTGCGGTACCGAGATCCGGTCCTCCCAATCCACCAACCGAGTGGAGTGGTTGAATCCCTTGGGCACCACCGAGGCGGCAACTGTGAAGCGGCACTGTACTTTGTCCGATGCGGCCAGCTCTAGCATGAAGTCCTCAGCGGACATCCCCGCTTTGCCCGGCTGCGGCTGGCACGCCCCGAAGTTGTCACTCGGCTGCACAGACCGCCGGAGCCATGTAGCTGTCCATGAGATCGATATAGCGTGCGAGCCCGGAGTTTAAGGGGTCGCCTGATCCGCTGAAGTTTTGCCCGCCGATCAAAGCGCAGCAGACCCCGGGGGGCTCGTTATTCTTCCAGCCGTTCGCGCAGCACCCTTATGATTTGTTCCCTTGATAATTCCCTTGCAGTGCGACCAGTAGCCATCTTCACAATTGCGACTAAGCCAAGGCATGTAACCGCAACCATAAGAATGGCCTCTATGTAAGGCGCGATTCGCGTCTCGATTTACGATCTGAGGACCGTGGGCGCAGTGGAACAGCTCAGTGGTCACCTGATACCAAAGTATTGCCGATACCTTCGTCCAATTGTTCATCTCTTGCGCTTTTGTTGTGATTGCCTCATTGCGAACCGATTCGATCGGAAAATGCACAGCGAAGTAAAAGGAGAGTGAACATGAAAATACTAATGGTGTTAACATCCCACGATCAATTGGGCAACACGGGCCGCAAGACAGGCTTCTGGCTTGAGGAATTTGCTGCCCCTTACTTTGTTTTCCGAGACGCCGGTGTTCAACTGACCCTGGCCTCACCTAAAGGGGGCCAACCCCCCGTCGATCCCAAGAGCGATCTGCCCGAAAATCAAACTTCGGCGATGTCACGATTCAAGCAGGATGAAACAGCAAAGGCGGCACTTGCGCACACGGTCAAGCTTGAGGATATGAAGGCAGGGGACTTTGACACGGTGTTCTATGTTGGAGGACACGGTCCAATGTGGGACCTGGCAGAGAGCCGCGTCTCGATCGCCTTGTTAGAGTCCTTCTACAACTCGGGAAAGCCGATTGCCTTGGTGTGCCACTCCCCAGGTGTGCTGCGTCATGTCACATATAAGGGTGAGCCGCTTGCAAAAGGTAAACGCGTCACTGGCTTCACCAACGGAGAGGAAGGAGCGGTCCAACTGACACAAGTTGTGCCGTTTCTGGTAGAGGACGAACTGCTACGGCTGGGAGCGATCTTTGAGAAGGTTGCAGACTGGCAGCCGTTTTCAGTCGTTGATGGCCGCCTCATTACAGGCCAGAATCCCGCGTCCTCAACCGCCGCGGCCGAGAATCTCATCAATCTGCTCGCCCGGAAAGCCGCTTAGCTGTCTGCGGCGTATTGACGAGGGAATCGGCTCATCGTCATCACTGCGCAGCCAAGGTGGCACGATCCCCTTGGCTGCACTGATTCAACATACGCATTCTCGATTGCCTTTGTGGATAGATTCCGAACACTTGATCCGCCAAATTCTCTCAATTGAACCGAGATTTCTCCAGCTAAGGATACGACATGCGACGAAGACGATGGAATCAGCTGCTCCTGCTTGGTTGCGCTTCTCTCGGCGGAGTGGGGGCCCTTGCACAATACAGCGCGCCCGCCACGCCGGCGCCGTACAACCCGATTGCTCTGGCCGAAGTAACAGGAGCGCCAAGGGCGGCCGTCCAAGCCGGGCAAAATAACTATCAAAGCCTGTCGCAGAATCCTTACCTAGGAGGAGTTCCTGCGGGAAAACTCAGCGCAACGCCAGTGGCGCTTTCCCTCGAAGAGGCCGTGGCCCGTGGACTCAAGCAAAATCTCGGCGGAGTTTTGGCCACGGATGTCGTTATCGACGCGCGGGGACAGCGCTGGCAAGCGCTGAGCGAGCTGCTTCCCAATGTTGTGACCGATACGGGTTTCGGAGTTCATCAAGTCAATGTGAAGGCGGCCTTCGGTCTGACGATTCGTGGAGAGCCTCCAATCATTGGCCCGTTTGGCTATTTTGACTCGCGGGCTTATCTCACGCAGTCCGCTTTTGATTGGGCATCCATCGAGCGGGCGCGATCTTCAACAGCGCAGGTGAGGTCGGCGGAGTTCAGCTCCAAAGATGCTCGCGAGATTGTCGTGCTTGTGATTGTCTCTAACTATTTGCTGATCATCGCCGACCAATCGGAAGTTGAGTCAGCCACATCGCAACGGGACACCGCCAAGGCACTTTTCCAGCAGGCTTCCGACCAGAAGACCGCAGGCCTTGCCTCGGCAGTGGACGTTCTACGGTCACAAGTGCAACTGCAATCGCGCGAACAGAAACTGCTGGTCGCGCAAAATAGTTTAGCGAAGCAGAAACTGGTTTTAGCGCGAGCTATCGGTCTCGCTCCGGGCCAAAAGTTCGAGATCACCAGCCGCGTTCCCTACCGGGAGCTGACGCCGTCGAGCCTCGATGAGGCGATCCAAAGCGCCTACAAGGCTCGCGCTGACTTTCAGAGCCAGATCAGTCAGGTACGATCCGCTGAGCTTGCGAGAAGAGCTGCTTCTGCGGAGCGGTATCCATCGTTAGGCGTGGAGACCGACTATGGTCTCTCGGGAGTTAACCCGGGCTCGTCGCATGGCACCGTTGATGCGGCCGCCACGCTCCGCATTCCTATTTTCCAGGGTGGAAGAGTACACGGGGATAATCTGCGGGCCGACGCTTCGCTAACGAGGGAAAGACAGCGACTGGAAGACTTGCGAGCCAAAATCGATCAGGAGGTTCGCGACGCTTATCTAGATCTGGAAACGGCGGCGGAAGAAGTTTCTGTCGAGAAAAGCGCGGTAACGCTCGCCACTCAGACCCTGGAACAATCTCGCGATCGATTCATTTCTGGAGTTACAGACAACATTGAAGTCGTTCAGGCGCAAGATGTGCTGGCAACCGCTACTGACAGCTACATTGCCAGTCTTTACAGTCACAATCTGGCAAAGATATCTCTCGCAAGAGCGATTGGCGTCGCGGAATCGGGCTTTGCTGAATACGTGGAGGGAAAATGAGTATGGCTGACCAAAATCAAGCAACGAATCCACCGCAAGGGCCAAACGTACCAGCGGACAAGGCCAGCGTAGCAGACCCGGCAATTTCCGCTTATCCGAGAAGGCGCTCTTACAAGCGTTGGATATTTCTTGGCTCGTTGGTTGTTCTCGCCGTTGCCGGTGCTTTCCTCTGGCACTATCTTTCCGGATTCGAATCTACCGACGATGCGCAGGTAGACGTCCATCTTTACCCTGTCAGTGCTCGCATTTCGGGATATATCCAGAAGGTCAACGTTGACGACAACCAATGGGTCGAAGCAGGTTCCACACTGGTGGAAATCGACCCCAAAGACTATGAAGTCGCGTTAGCAAGAGCCCAGGCAACGCTTGATACTTCAGAGGCTGCCGCGAAAAGCTCGAATATTGATGTGCCCATATCGTCTGTCGATACCTCGAGCCAATTGAAATTCACGTCCTCTGATATTAAGAACGCGGAGGCAGCAATCCAGGCAGCAGAAAAGCAAGCCGTGGCCGCCCGCGCCCGCGTTTTGGAAGCGCAAGCGCAAAATGTAAAAACACAAGATGACGTAACCCGCTATCGCTTGCTGCTCGCGAAGGAGGAGGTACCCAAGCAAGTCTACGACCATGCTTATGCCGCCGCAGCGACCGATGTCGCCGCAGTAGCAGCGGCAGAAGCAGACGAGGCCGCAGCTGAACAAGCCGTTCAAGAAGCGCACAGCCGCCTCATTGCGGCTCAGGCACACTACGAAGATGCCCAGGCCGGGCCGCAACGCGTCGCCTCAACGCGCGCCAAAGCCCTTTCGGCCTCGGCCGATGCACACCAAAAAAGAGCTGCTGTCGAACAAGCGCAGTTGAATCTCGGATACACCAAAATATTCGCGCCGGTAACCGGGGAGGTCACGAAAAAGGTTGTTGTCGGATTGAACGTCGAGCCTGGGGAGCAGATGCTCACTGTGGTTCCCCTCGATCAGGTGTGGATCACCGCGAATTTCAAAGAGACCCAACTCAAACACATGCGCGTGGGCCAGAAAGCAAAGATTGACCTCGACTCGAACGGCCGCACGTACCGCGGTCATGTCGATAGCATTGCGGGAGCAACGGGCCCCCTCTTCAGCTTGCTGCCGCCCGAAAATGCAACCGGTAACTACGTGAAAATCGTTCAACGGGTACCGGTAAAGATTGTTCTGGAGCCGGGCGAAAATCAGGACCACCAGCTTCGGCCGGGGATGAATGTCGAAACGAAAGTGTACTTGCGATGAGCGCAGCAACACTGACTCTTCCGTCGGAGCAGGCCGCGTGGCGCCCCAAGGTAAATCCCTGGGCGATTGCCGCCACCGTATCGATGGCGGCGTTTATCGAAGTCCTGGACACGAGCGTTGCTAACGTTGCATTGCCTTACATCGCCGGAGGCCTGGGAGCCAGCTACGACGACAGCACCTGGGTACTCACCTCGTACCTCGCTGCGAACGCTATCGTACTACCCATCAGCGGATGGCTCGCGGAGTTGATCGGCCGCAAGCGGTACTTCATGATGTCGCTTGCTATTTTCACGGTGAGTTCACTGCTTTGCGGGTTAGCGCCCAGTTTGCCGCTGTTGCTGTTGTTTCGCGCTGTGCAAGGGATCGGTGGCGGTGGACTGCAGCCGATGGCACAAGCCATTCTGAACGATACGTTTCCTCCGGAGCAGCGCGGCTCGGCGTTTGCTGTCTACGGCATTACTGCAGTTCTCGCCCCCACAGTCGGGCCGATGCTGGGAGGCTGGATTACTGACAACTATTCCTGGCGCTGGATATTTTTCATCACGCTGCCCGTGGTCCTCCTGGCTCTTTATTTGACGCACGCCCTGGTCGAAGATCCGCCGTTCCTCCGTCGCTTAAAGAGCGGAGGTATCCGGGTGGACTACATTGGAATATCGATGTTGACGCTGGGAGTCGGTTCGCTGCAGGTGGTTCTGGACAAGGGGCAGGAAGACGATTGGTTCGGCTCCCATTTCATCACGACCCTGGCGATAACCGCAACAGTTTGCCTTATCTCACTGGTCATCTGGGAATGGTTCCGCAAAGAGCCGATCATCGATGTCCACATGTTCAAGAGCTTCAACTTCGCAGCCGCGAACTTAATGATGTTCATGATGGGCTTCATGCTGTTTAGCACGCTGGTCTTGATTCCGGAGTTTCTGCAGACACTCATGGGTTACACAGCAGAGCTTGCCGGTCTCGTCCTCTCTGGCGGCGGGGTTATCTTGCTGGTGATGATGCCCATCGTCGGGCGGCTTACCTCAAAGATTCAAGCGAGATGGCTGATCGCGACGGGATGGCTGTGCCTCGCGATTGGACTGTTCTATTGCGCGCACGAGATTGATTTGTTCGTCAGCTTCCGCTTTGCGATGTGGCTGCGCGCCGCCCAGGTGATAGGAATTGGATTTCTATTTGTCCCCATCACGGCAGCGGGTTACATCGGAGTTCCTCCGGAGAAAGGTAATAGCGTCTCCGGCATGATCAATTTCATGCGTAATATCGGCGGCAGTATCGGAACTTCCGTCGTGACCACGATGATTGCCAGGCGGGCTCAATATCACCAGCAAATCCTCGTCGGCCACATCACTCCCGATTCCCCTGCATATCGTTCGGCACTCCATGCACTTAGCTCGAAGATCGCGCACTCTGGGCTTCGTGCCGCGGACGCCCACGACCAGGCGGTTGCGAGGTTCTACGAATTGGTGCATCAACAAGGCGGCGCACTGTCCTATATGGACATCTTTTGGGTGTTGGGCGCGCTCTGCTCCATCATGTTTG
>Ga0210391_10003397_pt1 | contig 13517 bp, 10 predicted proteins | sample IncBWC12OmetaG_FD_160573 | JGI IMG/M metagenome (GOLD analysis project Ga0210391, IMG submission 160573) | Forest soil microbial communities from Barre Woods Harvard Forest LTER site, Petersham, Massachusetts, United States - Inc-BW-C-12-O ... | reverse complement strand
AGCGATGGGAGACCGAATACAACGAAGATCGGCCTCATCTCGCACTCAAGGGAAAGACGCCAGCTGAACGAGTTCGCGAACTCGTTCAGCCATCTGTACCTGTAAAGGATCTTTCTTGACTAATACAGCTTTATCTCTTCAACACACAGAAGCTTGACCCTGAAGTACTTCTAAACCGACATAAGCAAGAGTTCCAACCTTATCTTCAAACATCCCGCTGGCCCGATTTAGATATCAAGTTGTGGATTGAAATGTTTCTAGAGGCACGTAAGGGCTAATGCGAAAACATACCGCCTCGCATAACGCAAGGTGTGGCAGTCAGTCCCTCACAATCTCAACGGATTGCCATTCCTTTTCCGATCCTCAAATAAAAAGCTCCCTTACGTACCGCCGATGTTCCGTCGTCACGGCAATCGCTGCATCATGCATCAGTTGGTCACGCATATTAAACGTGCCAGTTTCACGCGGTTCCAAACGCGCTGCGTCCGCAGAATACTTGTACTACGTCTTCGAAGTTTGAAAACGAACGTTAGCAACCTAAGTAACAATTTCCGGTGGGACACTACGGCGGGACAGAAACGGAAACTTCAGAAACATGCGAAAACACAACAAAAATAGCGGGTGAGCCTGTAAGCCGGATTCTGTTCGCGCTGAAACCTTCGCATCAACGCGTGACGATCATTCCTCTAGGCTCCGGATCGCTCCGGAACTCCAGCAGCCTACCCGAGGGTCGCCGTCTCGCATCGCATGCGACGCGAAACTTTCGGGCCGGGCCAGCCCTCCCCTCCTATTTGGCCTTGCTCCACGCGGGGTTTGCCGTGCCCCGAATGTTGCCATTCGGGCGGTGGGCTCTTACCCCACCTTTTCACCCTTACCAAGTGCGCTCGACCGTAACAGGCGGGCCTTCGGTTTCCCGTCGGCCTGCCGCCGAGGTGCGTAGCTCACCGGCGGTTTGCTTTTCTGTGGCACTTTCCGTAGCCGCGCCTTCGCTGCGAACCTTCGCCCGCCTCGACGCGCAACCCCCTGGCGTTACCAGGCGCGTTGCCCTGCACTGCGTAGTCTCGAGACCGCGCAGCTTCGTCCCACGCTCTTGCGAGCCGGAACGTTTTGGAGTCCGGACTTTCCTCCCGCCGCTTCCCTTTCGAAAAGCAGCCGGCGATCATCCAGCTCACCCGCTGCGAGGATTATACGCGAAATCTCACGCCGGACTTTCCACAACTCCGCCTCTGCCCTGCAACTCATCATCGGGCGTCCGCCGCACGTCGGCAGTCGTTTCGACCTGTGGAGGCCAGAAACGAAACAAGACAAATGCCAAAACACCCCACGCGGCGTATGCAATCCAGTGGTAGCCCTCGTTCAGGGGCGCATGCTCGTAAATTGCATTCATCAATCCGTGCGCGATTGCGCCGGGACCCATCCCTCGCCCGAACTGCAGAGGAAAATGCGACACGCCCCAAGCAAGACCTACCAAAAAAATGCCGCAATAGACTCCAAATTGTGAAATGAATCGCCCCTGCAGGTAGCCTCGGTAGGCCATCTCTTCGACGAGCGCCGGCAAAATCATCCACAACGAAAGCCACCCAATACTAGGCAAGAAATCGAGGGCGTGCGGCACGTCGTCACCAGTTCTCAACGCCGCCCAATGAATTCGAGCCATCGCAAATCTCGTGAAACAGGGGATGCTTATCGCCAGAAATGGAAACACCACGCCGCATGCCAGGAATTTTATTGATGGCAGGCGCAAGCTCGTTCGGAATGAACTCATGAACCCGGGACCAATTGCCCAAGCGACGACGGCTGCGAGTATGAGGGATGTGGCGATTTCACCCGCTGCGGCGAATGCGGCTATCCCCGCGGCATTGTCGCCTAGTATTTCGAACGGTTTGGCGAGAAGTCCCTTGAGAAGTGATCCCGAAACGCGAAAAACAATTGGCGCGGGCACGAGTAGCGTCCAAATAAACCGCCGCACACCAAGCTTTTGCTCAATGTCTGTACCGCTATCCTCGCCGGCTATTCGCACCGGCAAGGTGGTCACCGCATCGCGTAACCTGGCATCCGCAAAAGTAATGAGACCGATTGCAACTGCAGAAATCAGAGCGGGCATCGCACAAGTGTGGATAAACGCTGCAAAACCCTTCGGCGACAAAATTCCGCCCGCCCTTTCGATTTGCGGAAGACGATAGAGCGTAGCGTAATGTTGTGTCACCGCAATGATGCAGATCCATCCAGAAGCAAACGGCAGGTACACCCAACGACTTAAGGCCCTCGACGGCGCCTCGCCTGGAAAAAAGGAAATGTACAGCGCGGCCGAGCCGGCGAAGTAGATCAGCAAGTACGGAATTTGAAGCATGCTGGCGACGAACCAAAGCTTCCACGGTTCGGCGCCGCCATTCATCGCCAACTGCCACTCGTACGTCACCGTAGTGCCCGGCACGATCATCAGCAGAATCGAGCCAAGGAGTAGCGCAACGTGTGCCCGGTCCTTCGGCCACACCGACCTAACGAATGCCCACAGTTTTTCCAGCAGAATTTCTGGCGTCATCCCGGAGGAGGGCTGGCTCATGCCGCACACTCTACCGAAACACGCCGCAATTACAAGGAGAGTTACTACCCGCAGGAGCTAACGCGTCACTTCAGGAGTTTCTCGAATGCGGCTTCATTCAAAATTTCTACGCCGAGCGTCTTGGCCTTGTCGAGCTTTGAGCCTGCGTCCTCGCCTACCACTACGTAGTTCGTCTTCTTGCTCACCGAGCCGCCAGCCTTGCCACCGTGCGACGCGACCAGCGCCTCTGCCTCTTCCCGCGAACGGTTCGCGAGCGTTCCCGTGAACACGAACGTCATCCCCGCAAAGCGCGTGTCCTTCAGTTCGCGTTTCGCGCCCTTCATGTTCACGCCGGCGGCGGCAAGCCGTTCGACGATCTTCTGGTTCACCGGCTCGGAGAAAAATTCTGCGACGCCTTCGGCCACCTTCGGCCCCACTTCGTTCACTTCCTGCAAATCCTCGAGCGTCGCCTTTGCCAGCTTGTCCATCGCCCCGAAATGTTCCGCGAGCAATTGCGCCGTGCGCTCGCCCACAAATCGAATCCCCAACGCGTAAATGAGTCGGGCCAGGCTGTTCTTCTTGCTTGCCGTAATTTCGTCCAGCAAGTTCTGCGCCGACTTCACCGCCATTCGATCCAGATTCGCCAGCGTGTCCAGTTCCAGGCGATAGAGATCCGCGTAATCCTTCACGATCTTTTTGTCGAGCAGTTGAACGACGATTTTCTCGCCCAGTCCGTCGATATTCATCGCGTGTCGCCCCGCGAAATGCAGCAGCGACTCGCGCATGCGCGCCGGGCACGCGACGTTCACGCACCGGTACGCGACTTCCTCTTCGTCTTTGTGCACCCGCGTCCCGCACACCGGGCAGCGATCCGGCATCTCAAACTCGACTTCTTCCTTCCCGTGTTTCACCACGCTTAGCACGTGCGGAATCACCTCGCCCGCGCGCTCAACCAGCACCGTATCTCCTGCGTGAATGTTCAGCCGCCGCACTTCGTCGAGGTTGTGCAGCGTCGACTTCACCACCGTCACGCCGCCGATCTGCACCGGCTCAAACACCGCAAACGGAGTCAGCACTCCAGTACGCCCCACGCTCACCAGTATTTCCTTCACCACCGTGGTTTCCTGTTGCGCTTTGTATTTGAACGCGATCGCCCAGCGCGGTGCCTTCGACGTGAAGCCCATTTCGCGCTGCAGCCCGATCTCATCGACTTTCACGACGATTCCGTCGATCTCAAACGGCAGTTTCTCGCGCCGCGTGTCCCACTTCGTGATGTACTTTTCGACTTGCTCGATGCCCTTACACTTTTCCCACTCGTCGCTGGTCTTGAATCGCAACTCGGCCAGCGCTTCGAGCGACTCCGAATGCCGTTTCTTCGGCGGTTTCCCCTCAACCAGCAGGTAATACGCGAAGAAATCGAGCTTTCTCGACGCCGTGATCGACGGGTCAAGCATCCGAACCGCTCCCGCAGCCGCGTTGCGAGCGTTGGCGAAGCGCTTCCCTCCCGTGGCCTCTTGCGATTCATTCAGCGCCTCAAATGCCTTGCGCGTCATGATCGCCTCGCCGCGCACTTCAAACGTCGCGGGTAGCCCGGCCTTTTTCAGCAGCGCCGGATCGATCGTTAGTGGAATCGTTCGAATTGTCTTCGCGTTCGGCGTCACGTCCTCGCCCATCGTTCCGTCGCCGCGCGTCACAGCGCGCATCAGCCGTCCGCCCTCGTATTGCAAAGACACGCTCAGCCCGTCGAACTTGTGCTCCACTACGTAGTCGACCTTCTCGCGCCCCGTCACCTCGCGCACGCGCCGGTCAAACTCGCCCAGTTCCTCGAACGAAAAGGCATTGTCGAGGCTCATCATCGGCGTCTTGTGCGCCACCGTGGTGAATCCGGAACGCGGAGTGCCGCCCACCCGCTGCGTCGGCGAATCTGGCGTGCGCAGCGACGGGAATTCCGCCTCCAACTTCTTCAGCTGGTTCATCAGCTTGTCGAATTGCGCGTCGGAAATCTCGGGCTCGTCTTGCACGAAATAGAGATATTCGTGGTGCCGGATTTTTTCGCGCAGCTTCTCGATGTCCTTCTGCGCCTCGCGTTCTTTCGCTTTGGAAACGGCCATGGAACCCTCGTGTGGGAAGCAGTCGGTTGATGAGCGGCGTGTATTATACAATGCGCATTCGCCGCGCTCGTTTCGCGCGCATCTTAAAGAAGGATAAACGAAGAAGCTGTTCGGACCACTCGCCGCCGATGCCTCGCGACATTCGTAACGCACTCCTGATCTATAACCCCACCAGCGGCGGACGGCGTCACCGCCGGTTCGCTGAAATCGAGAAGGCCGTCCGCATTCTCGGCGACGAAGGGATCAAGGTCGAGCTCGCGCCCACGAGCGGGCCCGGGAATGCGCAAGTGATCGCGCAGCAGGCAGTCGAACAACAACGCGAACTCGTGATTGCTTGCGGCGGCGATGGAACGATCAACGAGATCATCAACGGCCTCGCCGGCAGCCAGGTTCCAATGGCGTTGCTTCCCGCCGGCACCGCAAACATTCTCGCAAAAGAGCTTCGAATTCCCTGGGACATCCCGCACGCTGCACGTTTGATTCCCGACGGCGTCGTGCGCCGCATCGCTCTCGGCGTCGCAAAACATCTGAATGGCGGCGCATCGGCTTTTGTTCCGCCGGGCGGGCGCTATTTCTTGAGCGTCGGCGGCGCGGGCCCCGACGGCGCGATCGTGAACGCCGTCGATCCTGAGTTGAAAAAGAAGACCGGCGTCCTCGCCTACTGGGCCGAAGGCATGAAACAGCTCGTTCAGTACGATTTCCCTGAAATGATTGTCCGTTCCGGCGGTCAGGAACGCCGCGCGTCGATCATCGTTATCGGCCGCACGGTGAACTATGGCGGGCCGTTCAAAATCACGACTGGGGCAAATCTCTTCGACAACGAGTTCGAAATGCTGACGAACGCGACGCGTAGCCGCTTCCGTTACGCCGCATGCCTGCCCGCACTCTGGCTGGGCAAGCTCCGGTCGATGGAAGGCATCGAGGCCTGGAAGGACAGCGAAGTCGTCTGCGAGCCCGCTTCCGAAAAGACCGTTTTCGCGCAAGTCGACGGCGAGCCTATCGGCCAGCTTCCTCTTTCGTTCCGCGTCGTCCCCGACGCGCTTTCCATCGTCACGCCCGCGTCGCTTACGATATAGTTCGCGCGCGGCGTCGCCGACGAGCCGCACACTCGGGATACTCGTGGATCCTTTTACTCACGCGCTCGCCTCACTCACACTCGCACGCGCGATTCAAACGCATCTTCCGCGCCGGGGATACATGATGCTTCTTGTCGCCGGTGTTGCTCCCGATCTCGATTGGCTCAGTTACGCCTTCGGCCCCGCGACGTACCTCCGCTTGCATCAGTCGCTTCTACATTCGCTCGCCGGCGCAGCGATTCTCGTTTGCGTTCTCGCCATCGCCTTCGTTGCGCTCGATCGGCGGCACATGCGTCGGCTTCACATCGTGGAGGTCTCGCCTCTCGGTATCGCTCCTGCTCTCGCGGTCTGCGCGTTGGGGGTTACGTTCCACCTGGTGCTCGACGCGACGACTGACATCGGCCTCCAGCCACTATGGCCATTTCGCATCCACTGGGTTGCGTTCGACTGGCTCCCGCGTTTCGAAATCTGGATCGTGCTGCTGCTTGCCGCTGCCCTCCTGATTCCCGAGCTGATCAACATGGTCAGCGAGGAAATCGGCGAACACCACAAAGCCCCGCGCGGCATCGTGGCTGGCGTTATCGGGCTTGCCGTTCTCTCCCTTTATATTGGCGCGCGCGGCGTTTTTCACGATCGTGCCACCACACTTCTAGACTCCCGCGAATATCAGGGCTCCGCGCCTCTAGTCGTGGGTGCCTTTCCCACAACATCGCCGCTCACGTGGCGCGGCATTGTGTCCACGGAACGCTCCATCGACGAACTTGACGTGCCCTTCATGCCCGGCGAGTCATTCGATCCCGATCGCGCAGTTCCACACAACAAGCCCGACGAATCCGCCGAACTCGAACTCGCTACGAATGCGTCCGCCGCACGCCCCTTCCTGGCCTTTGCGCGTTTCCCTCTCGCGAGTGTCGACACCACAGACATCGGCGCGCGCGTCCGTTTCCGCGATCTCCGTTTCGAATACAACGATAAGTCGCCCGACAACCTCGCCGTCGAAATCGTCGTCACTTCCACCGGTCAAATCGTAAATCAGACGGTTTTCTACAACGCGGCGGGACACGGCGAGTAAAACTTCACGGCAAGCCAAGAGATCGGTTTACTTGGCGGGCTTTGGGCGGAACACGAAGTGCGAAACGATGTAGAGCAGCATCGCCGCGCCCAGCACACAGAGCACGACAGCGATGCCGTGAACCTTTAGAAACGCGAGAGCCGCGTCACCATACTTCACCGCGAAAAAGCCTTCGAGGAAGTACCGCAGTCCACGCCCCAGTAGAATCGCCGCGATAAAAGTTCGTACCGGCACCTGGAATACTCCCTGCGCCAGGACGAACGGTTTGAACGGAAACGGCGGCGGCAGCACGGCGGGCAGAAACGCGCTGAGAAACGCGTTGCTATCCACCCACTCGCGAATTTTCTCCGCCTTCCCTTTCGCATGCCGGTGGAAATACGCCTCGCCGCCCTTTTTCGCGAGCCAATAGAGCAGTATGCAGCCCGCAAGCGACCCCGTCGCTGCCATGAAAACGTAGTACGGCATTCGCGCCGGATTCGTCGCGCACAGTTCCATGACGACCGCGTCAGGGAAAAACGGGAATGCGAGGATCGACGAGTCGAAAAACGTGACGACGAACATTCCCAAGCCGCCGAACTTCAGCACCAGGGCCTGCATCCACAAAAATGCTTTGCTCTTCACGAATCTTGCGGAGTCTCCTGGGAATTTGCGTGGATTTCGGTCTTGAAAGTGTAACAGACTCGCCTAACGTCGCCGCCCGCAATGCATGCGCGAAATTTTTCTGCGGCGCTCAAAATTGCTCAATCCATGCGCGTCGGCTAAACTTCCTTCGTGATCTCATCCAATTCATCGTCGCAATCGCCGACTGAACTTCTGGAAGGGCTGAACGCCAGCCAGCGCGAAGCCGTCGTCAACACGGAAGGCCCGGTGCTCGTTCTCGCCGGAGCCGGCACCGGCAAGACGCGTGCCATCACCTATCGAGTGGCGTATCTGATCGCCCAGGGCGTTCCGCCACAGTCAATTCTCGCAGTCACGTTTACGAACAAAGCCGCTGGCGTGATGAAAGACCGCCTCACGTCGCTTCTCAGCGCATCGGGCCGCAACGCGATGGACGTTTGGGTCTCAACGTTTCACTCTTTTTGCGCGCGCCTCATCCGCCGCGAAGCCGCCGCTCTCGGCCTGCCCCGCGATTTCGCTATTTATGATGACGACGACCAGAACGCGGCCGTGAAGCGCGCACTGCAGCAGACTGGGCTCAAATCCGAAGACTATCCTCCGCGCTCCGTTCGCGCCCAGATCAGCCACGCAAAAAATCACGGCATCACGCCCGCTGACATGGAAGCCCAGGCCGCCGATTCGCGCGATGAAGCGCGCAAGGACGTAGCAAAACTCTTCCGCGCGTACGAGGACACTCTCCGCAAAGCCGCCTCGCTCGACTTCGACGACCTTCTTCTCCGCGCTGTCGATCTGCTTAAGGACAATCCCGCCATTCGCGCCGCGTGGAGCTCGCGCTTTCAGTACATCATGGTCGACGAGTTTCAAGACACCAACCGCGCTCAGGAGGAACTGGTCCGCCTTCTAGTTGGTACGCGCAAAAATATTTGCGTTGTTGGCGATGAAGACCAATCGATCTACGGTTGGCGCGGCGCGCAGGCCGGGAATCTGAAGCGCTTCGTCGAATTTTTTCCCGGCACCAAAGTGATTCGCCTCGAAGACAACTACCGCTCCACGCAAACCATTCTCGACGCCGCGGCCGCCGTTGTAAAAAACAATACGGACCGCCTCGGCAAGACACTGAAATCCAGCCTCGGTGCAGGCGATCTGCTCGCGTTCTTCGAAGCGGCCGACTCGTTCGCCGAGGCCGAGTATGTTGTCGGCCAGATTGCGCCGGTCCTCCGTGATGACTCCGACGCTCGGGTCGCAGTTCTGTATCGCACCGGCGCGCAGTCCCGCTCGTTCGAAGAAATTCTGCGCCGCTACAACATTCGCTACCGCGTTGTTGGCGGTTTCAGCTTTTACGAGCGTGCGGAAGTCCGCAACGCGCTTGCTTACGTCCGGCTCATTTTCCATCCCGAAGACGATGTCGCGCTTCTCCGCGTGCTCAACGTCCCGCCGCGCGGCATTGGCGCCGTTTCCATCGCAGCGCTCGAGGCGCGCGCGAAGGAAACATCACAATCTCTCTGGGGCGTGATTCAGTCGGGTGAATTCGCGTCCGGCAAAAAATTCAGCGGCGCGCTATCCGCGTTCCGGAAGCTCGTCGAGGATCTTCAGGAACATTGCAAGGACCTCACTCCCGCACTTCTCATCGAGGGCGTCCTCAATCGCTCGGGCTATCTCGACTGGGTCGAACAGCAGGACAATCTCGAGCACACATCGCGCGCGGAAAACCTCCGCGAACTTTCGAACGCGATGGCCGAAGCCACCGAGCAGGGCCAGACGCTCGAAGACATCCTCGACAACGCAGCGCTCGTCGCCGATTCCGACGGGTACGACGAATCGATCCCCGTCTCGCTGATGACGCTTCATAGCGCGAAGGGCCTCGAATTCGACGCCGTGTTTCTCGCTGGCCTCGAAGAAGGCTTGCTTCCCCACTCACGTGCGATCAACTCGAACGCCGAAATAGAAGAAGAGCGGCGCCTGTTCTACGTTGGCATGACGCGCGCGAAAAAGCGCCTCGTCCTATCGCGCGCAGTTTACCGCCGCACCTACGGCGAAGAACGCCTCCGCGCGTCTATACCTTCACGCTTTTTGAAAGAAGTCCCCGCGGAGATGATCGAGACCGCGGCCGGCTCGCAATCCGATGCGGGCGAGTCGCGCCGCTACGAACCCGATCCCGAGTACAACACGTACTACGCGAATCGCTCGTCGCGGCCGGCCTACAGTACGCGCGCGCAAAAACCCGCCGGGAAACGTGAGTCGCCGCAAAACTCACTCATCGGCCGCCGCGTCCGCCACGCGCACTTTGGCGTCGGTACCATCATCGGCGTCGATGGTGAAGGCGAAGACCGCCGCCTAACCATCAGCTTCCAGGACCATGGTCCCAAAAAGCTGATCGAGCGCTACGCCAATCTCCAACTTGCCTGACGCGTCCCGTCCGTGCGGGCCGTTGCCAACCGCACCCCATCAGGCTAAAGTCTTCTCGCGCAAGTCCACCTTGGGAAGGTGCTGATTGGGTGCACAGCTGTTCCGCAAGAAGGATATCGACCGCCTCATCTCCGACTCGGAGAACCCGGAAAAACGCCTCAATAAGTCGCTCGGCTGGCTCAGCCTTACCTCTCTCGGAATTGGCGCCGTCATCGGCTCCGGCATTTTCACCATCATAGGCACCGCAATCGCCGGACAGAAGCTCCAGTTCAGCTCCGTCCTGAACGCACCGCTTCTCGAATACCTGATCTACCATTCCGCGTCTTTCGGACGGCCCGGCGCGGGCCCTGCCATCGCGCTTAGCTTCGTTCTCGTCGGCATCGTGTGCGCGTTCGCCGCGCTTTGTTACGCCGAACTCGCCGCGATGATTCCCATCGCTGGCAGCGCGTACACGTACACGTACGCCACGATGGGCGAACTCATCGCCTGGATCATTGGTTGGGATTTGATTCTCGAGTACGCCGTTTCAAATATGGCGGTGAGCGTCGGATTCTCCGCTCACGTTGTGAATCTTCTGGACTGGTTCGGCATTCATCCGGATTTGCGCTGGATCACGCCAGCATATCTGCCCGCCGGCCTTTCTGATCTCCAAGGCAAAACGCTTTACGATCCTGGGTGGCATTTCGGATTCAACTGGCCCGCGTTCATCATCGTGATGCTGCTCACCGTGGTTCTCGTGCGCGGAATTCGCGAATCGGCCAACGCGAACAACATCATGGTCGCGCTCAAGCTCACGGCGATTATGGTCTTCGTGGTCTTTGCGTCACGCTACGTGCATCCGGCGAACTGGCATCCATTCGCGCCCAACGGCTGGCCTGGCATCCTCACTGGCGGCTCGATTATTTTCTTCACTTACATAGGTTTCGATTCCGTTTCCACTGCTGCGGAAGAATGCAAGAACCCGAAAAAAGATCTGCCGATCGGAATCATCGCGACCCTGGTTGTTTGTACGATCCTCTATATCGCCGTCGTGGTCGTCCTCACCGGCCTGGTTCCCTGGCAATCGCTCCTCGATGACGCTGCGCCAGTCGTCAACACCCTCAAGCGACTCGGCCTTGGCAATATTCAGCTGATCGTTCTGCTCGGTGCTCTCACGGGCATGATTTCGTCATTGCTCGTCTTCCAACTGGGCCAGGCGCGCGTATGGTTTGCCATGTCGCGTGACGGCCTGCTGCCGAAAGTATTCAGCCGCGTCCACGTCCGATTCCGCACGCCGGACTTCTCCACCTGGGTCGCCGGATTCGTCGTCGGCATTCCCGCCGGGCTGCTCGACATCGGCACGCTGGCCGACCTTTCCAACATCGGCACACTCTTCGCCTTTGCTCTCGTCGCCGGAGGCGTTTTGATTCTTCGCTTCCGCGAACCTGAACGCCCTCGTGCTTTTAAAGCGCCTGGCGGCTTGCTCGCACCGATTGTTACGATTCTTACTTGCCTGCTCCTGATGGCCGGCCTTCCCATTACCAACTGGATCCGCTTCTTCGTCTGGCTACTCATCGGCCTCTGCTTTTACTATTATTATGGTCGCAAGCACAGCCAGCTCTCCGATGCGAATCTGTCTTCGGAGGCAGCAAGGAAAATCGATTGATGCGCCGCAGTTTTCAGGCCGCAATTATTCTTTCGCTGTTGATCTTCTTCGTCGCGCTGGCTTCTTCATTCGGTTGGGGTGAAAACGCCGACCGCCTTGTCACCAACAAGGCTGTCGACACGCTCCCCGACGAAATGCTCCCGTTTTTTCAGGCCAACCGGCAGTATCTCGTGCAGCACGTAAAGCGTCCCGACCCTCCCCTGGCCGCATCCACGAATCCGCTAAGCACTCAGTCCGCTGCCGCGAGCGCCGCGCCGGCGGCTACCGATTTCATTCAGTTAGATCACTACGGACCGTACCCGTTCACCATTCTTCCGCGCGATTACAACGCCGCCATCTCCAAATACAACCGCCGGACTCTCGCGCAGTACGGCTTGCTCCCGTGGGAAATCGGCGTCTACAGCAAGAAGCTCACCGATTCATTTCGCGATCGCAATTGGGCTGACGTCCGCACGAATGCCGCCATCCTCGCTCACTTCGTCATCGCCGCTCACGACCCGTTCAACACCACCACGAATTTCGACGGCAAGATCTCGCTCCAGCCCGGAGTCAACGAACGGTTTGGCACAGGTCTCGTCGACCGCTACCAGCTTTTTTTCTTCGTCAAGTCCAGTGACGCGGTTTACATTCACGATCCCACCGACTACGCTTTCGAAATGATCCTGACCTCGCACTCCTGGCTCGAGCCCATTCTTCTTGCGGATCGGCGCGCGCACGCGGGTCTGAGGGATTATAAGGAAGACTATTACGACCGGTTTTACGCCCAGGCCGGAGCCATCCTCGTCACTCAAATCTCAAGCGCCGCAACCGATGTTGGCTCCTATTGGATGACGTCCTGGATTAATGCTGGCAGGCCCCAGCTGCCCTCGCAATAAACGCAATACGCAGGCCCAAAATTTGCCGCATGAAAGAGAGTATGAGCGCAGCGCCTCGCAACCCGACCGTCGTTGACGCACTTCCCAAGGCGGAGACGCACGTCCATCTGGAAGGCTCGATCCGCCCGGACACTGCCGTCGAGCTGGCCGCGCGCCACGAAGTCGCGCTGAAACGCGAATCGGTTCTCGCGCGCTACAGCTATAAGGATTTCAACGGGTTTTTGCAGACCTTCAAGTGGGTCACGTCCTACTTGCAGACGCCGGAAGACTACGCGCTGATCACGCGCAAATTCGCCGAAGAACTTGTCGCGCAGAACGTGGTCTATGCCGAAGTCACCATTTCCGCCGGCGCGATGCTGCGGCGTTCGCAAAACATCGAAGCCAACATGCAGGCCATTCGCTCGGTCGCGGACAGTGTCCCCTTTGAGCGGCTCAAAATGGTTTTTATTCTCGACGCCGCGCGGCAGTTCGGCCATGAAGAAGCGCTCAAAGTCGCGGTCGAAGCCGGACATCTTCAGAAATACGGCGTCGTCGCATTCGGCATGGGCGGCGATGAACTCGCGTTCCCCACCGAGAACTTCCGTCCGGCGTTCGATCACGCTCGGCGGGATGGCCTTCGAATCGTGTGTCACGCGGGAGAAGTCGGCGGCGCTGCGCTAATCCGCGAAGCCGTCACGTTGCTCGGCGCCGAACGCATCGGCCACGGCATCGCTGCGATGAACGACGCGAGCCTTGCCGACTGGCTCATCACACGCCACATTACGCTCGAAAATTGCCCCACGAGCAATCTCTGTACCGGCGCTCTTGCCAAGCAGCTTGCTAAAAGTGAAGTTGGGCTCGAAGACCACCCGCTTCCTGCGTTTTTGAAGCGCGGCATTCTCGTCACGCTCTCTACCGACGATCCTGCGCTCTTCCACACCGACTTGCATTCGGAGTACTCGAAAGCTGCAGCCATCGGAGTCACCAATCCGCAACTCGTCCAGCTGGCCGAGACTGCGTATCAAACTTCGTTTCTTCCGCCGGAGCAGAAGCAAAAATATCTTTCGGATTTTCGCGCCGCCGCAAAATCCGCCGGACTGGTATAATTTCTCCGATGAAAGCCCACGTTTGGGTCATGCTGAAGTCCACCGTTCTCGATCCGCAGGGGCAGACGATTCAACGCGCCCTTTCCA
>Ga0210391_10003395_pt1 | contig 13517 bp, 12 predicted proteins | sample IncBWC12OmetaG_FD_160573 | JGI IMG/M metagenome (GOLD analysis project Ga0210391, IMG submission 160573) | Forest soil microbial communities from Barre Woods Harvard Forest LTER site, Petersham, Massachusetts, United States - Inc-BW-C-12-O ... | reverse complement strand
TCGCCGTTACCCTCCGTTTACTTGGAACCAAACCTGCTGGTGGTATCATCGCCCGGACGACCTCGAAGCATGTGAACTTGGGCAGGAGGGAATGATGAAATCTTTGCGCGAAACACTGCAGGAAGCGGATGCAAAATCCGTCGCCATCGGCCACTTCAATATTTCCGATCTGGTTGCGCTAAAGGCGGTCTTCGATAGCGCCCGCGAACTGAAACAGCCCGTCATCGTCGGCACGTCCGAAGGTGAGCGCGAATTCATGGGCATCCATCAGGCGGTAGCTCTCGTGAAAAGCCTGCGGGACGAATACGATTTCCCGATCTATTTGAACGCCGACCACACTCATTCGTTGAAAGCCGCCGTCGAAGCCGCAAAGGCCGGCTACGATTGGATCGTGTTTGACATCTCGACCTTGTCCTTCGAGGAAAACATCAAGCAGACGAAAACAGCCGTCGAAGAAGTCAAGTCCATCCGGCCCGACATTCTTGTCGAAGGCGAGATTGGCGACATCGGCTCCGGCTCTGAAATTCATGACTTGGCTACAAACGTCACGCTCACCACGCCGGCCGAAGCGCAACAATTCGTCACGGAAACGCGCGTGGACACGCTCGCGCCTGCGGTCGGCAATCGTCACGGAATGAGCAAGGCCATCGCCGCAGGCGAAGCCCGCAAACACCTGAATATCGAGCGGATTCGCGAAATCAAAGCCGCGACGCACATCTTCATGACCCTGCACGGCGCCTCGGGAACCGACGACGGCGATCTTCAGAAGGCTATCGGCGCCGGCATGACCGTCGTGCATATCAACACCGAAATCCGCCTCGCCTGGCGCCGTGGTTTTGACGCCGCATTCGCGAAACAACCTGTCGAGATCGTGCCCTACAAAATCCTCCCGCACGTGGTCGACACAATGAGGGAAACGGTGAAAGCGCGCATCGAGCTTTTCAGCGCCGGTGAAGGGCGCGCCCGCGCCGCTGCCGATCGCCCTTAAGAATCAACCGCGATCTCTACTTATTGAACCTGCGATGTCTCTGCCGGCTTCAGCGCCGCAGCTCCGAAATTGACGCTGAAGCGTTTGCACCAGATCGACACCGCCCGATACTTCGCGAGGTCCAAATCGCTCGGAAGCGTGTAGTTCTGGTCGCCCACGTTTCCCTTGATGGATCCCAGATCGACGAATCCTGCACGTTCCACCGTCGCTGCGTCCTTCGCATCGTCGGCGGCCACCATATACACGTGTACGTCGGGGCCGTTCGAGGTGTCGAAGTTCGTGAAGCGAAGGACGTGACTTCCGTCGCCCATCTTGTAAATCGTCGCCGTACCTGACGTCGGGTGCAGAATCGTGTAGAACGTTCCCGATTCCATGGGCTGCGTTGCCGCACTACTCTGTACCGCTGGCATTCCTTCATCGACTCGCACGTTCGTGAAAAGCCGGTCCGGCCGGAACCAATACCAAACCGCGATTGCGGCGACCACGACAATCGCAATCGCAACCTTCATCCACGTCTTCATCTATTTCTCTCCTTCGTTTCCGCAAGTCGCACTAAATACTTTTCACCTCGCCGCCATCAATACGAAGCGCCGTCCCGATCAGCCACTTTGCCGCCGGTGACACGAGATATCCCATCAACTCGGCGACTTCTTCAGGTTTACCAAATCGCGCGATTCCGACCTGTTGCGGAAACTGCTTCATCGCTTCGTCCACCGTCATGTTGTGCGCGGGCGCCCACTTATCGAAGAACGTCTGCCGCCGATGCGTCAGCACCGCGCCGGGCGAAACGCTGTTCACCTGCACGCCATCCTTCAAGCCCTGCTCCGCGAAAGCCTTGGCAAGAGCGATGATTGCCGCATTTATTGCCGCGACCGCGGCGAAGCCTGGCTTCGGATCGAAGGCCGCGCTTCCCGACATGAACACCACCGAACCACCCGACTTCTTCAGCGCATCCCACGCGCGGATCGTCAACCGGCGCGCCCCATGCAGCTTCAGTGCGGCGCCGTCGTCCCATTGCCCGTCGGTCATTTCGAACAGGTCGATCTGCGGCACCGCGCCCGCGATGTTCACAAGCGCATCGATTCGGCCGTGGCGTTCGAGCGCGGTCTTCACCACTGCTCCTGCCGCCTCCGGCTGTCGAAGGTCGCAGGCGATCACCAGCGCATCGGCGCCGATTTGTCGTACTTCGGCAGCCATTGCATCCAGGTTCTCCTTGTCCCGAGCGACGAGAACCAACGCGGAAAAATCGCGCGCAAGCCTCAGCGACGTGGCTTTTCCGATGCCCTGGCTCGCTCCCGTAACGACTGCCACTGTCTTTGCTTCCATCGCGTTCACCTCTATCACGAAAATGTTTTGCGTGCAGCTTCCAGAATCACATCCACCACTACCGCCGGCGACGCGTACATCGGCGTGTGATCCACTGGATGTGCCCGAACCGTCGCATGCATTCGATCCGCCATGAAGCGTTGCGTCGCCGGGCTGATCATCCGGTCCTCTTCCGCCACAAGGAACCAGGCCGGTTTCGATTTCCAGAGCGGCGTTGACGCAGGTTCTTGTATGCACTCAACTGAAATGGGCCGTTGCACCGAAGCCGCAATCCTCGCCTGCTCCGCCGAAGCCTTCTGCGCGAGCGCTTGCCGAAACGCATCATCTGGTAGCCACACAAGACCGTGAGCGTCGGGGACCATCTTCGGCGCTTCCGGGCTGTTGGGGTTCTTGTAGAAAACTTGTGCCACAGTCTCGCCTTCGTCCGGCGCTAGCGCCGTCACGTAAACCAGCGACTTGACGCGCTCTTCCTTCACCGCCGCGATGACGGCACCGGAATACGCGTGGCCGACGAGCACCACAGGTCCGCTCGTGCGCTCGAGCGCCCAACTCAGCGCCGTAGCGTCATTGCTCAACGACGTGAGTGGAATGGGTGCACACATAACTTTCAAGCCGTGCCGCTCGAGAGCGCCGACGACATTGCTCCAGCAGGAGCCGTCCGCCCATGCCGCATGCACCAACACGATCGTCGAGTTCTCAGGAAAGTTACTGGCCTTGGCGCTCTTGTCAGTTGAACTCGCGTCCGATTGCGCGCTCTTTTCAGCACGCATGCCAGGTCTGAATGCACTCTCGGTCGCTACGCCGAGCGATGCCGCCGTCAGCGCCCCAAGAAACTTACGCCGTTCCATCGATTCCTCCGTTGCGTTCGCCTTTTCCACGAAAGTGAACACACCACTAGCGCCCACTGTGCTGAAGCGGAATCACCAGGATTGTAGTGTTACGAAAATGCCTGCTTAGCGCGACGTTCCGGCGCTGGCTTGGCGAGTGTTGTTGTCGAGAAATTCTTTCATCGCCGCAGCGATCTCGATCACATGCGTCTCAAGCGCGAAGTGCCCGGTATCGAGAAACTGTACTTGTGCGTTTGGAATGTCCTTGCGAAATGCTTCTGCTCCCGGCGGGATAAAGAACGGATCGTTCTTGCCCCAAATCGCGAGCAGCGGCGGCTTCGATTTACGGAAATATTCTTGGAACTTCGGGTAGAGCTTCACGTTCGACGCATAGTTGAGAAACAGATCGAGCTGGATGTCCTTGTTGCCCGGCCGTTCCAGTAGCGCCGAATCCAGCGTGTATGACTCCGGTGGGACGCTGTCCGGATTTGCGACGCCGTGCGTGTATTGCCACTTTGTTCCTTCGAGATTCAGGACCGCCTTTCGAATCGTCTCGCGATTTTCCGCGGTCGGCTCGGCCCAGTATTTGCGAATCGGTCCCCACGCGTCGCCGAGTCCCTCTTCGTATGCATTTCCGTTCTGCGTCACGATTCCCGTGATCCGCTCAGGATGCGCAGTCGCCAAACGGAAACCCGTTGGCGCGCCATAATCGAACACGTAGATCGCGTAGCGATTGATCTTGAGCGCCTCAGTGAACGCGTCGATCGTTTTCGCGAGCGCATCGAACGTATACACGTATTTCCTTTCCGCCGGAACCTCTGTGAAGCCAAAACCTGGCAGATCTGGGGCGATCACGCGGTAATGATCCGCCAATCGCGGAATTAGCTCGCGGTACATGAACGACGAAGCGGGAAATCCGTGGAGTAGCAGCACCACGGGCGCTGACGTATCGCCAGCCGCCCGATAAAATACCTTCACGCCGTCTGCCTGGATTTTGTGGATCGTTGTTGGAATGCAGCTGGGCTGATTGCCGTAGCCAGCCGAAGATGGATTCGTCTTGTCCACGCTTGCTCCTCGATCCCGAAAGTTCCGACAACCACGACATTGGCAGCTGCATCGACGAGTCCGTCGCTTCTGACTCGAAAGACTCGTCGCAAGTGCTCAACCGCCCGGAGTGCAATCGCAAGACCAAAGTGGTAAGCGTGAGCAGCAGTCACGCTGTTTTCCTAAACCGCCTTGACTGGGGCGAATAGCAAGCAGGCGCGAACTCTAATAGCGCGTACAGTGGTGACGAATCCGTGACGGAGATTCGTCATCGACGGATTTCCGTCACCGATCTCGTCGCGACCGCTCGTATGCCGGGACTTCAGCAGCGGCAGTTGTGGCCTGCGCCTACGTGGAAGGCGTTCTTTTGATCTTGAGCTTCTTCATTCTGTAAACCAGCGAAGTCCGCTTCATCCCCAGCCGTTCGGCCGCGCCCTTGTGCCCACCGATCACCCAGTTGCTCGCATCCAGAGCTCGAACAATCTGCTCACGCTCCATCTGCGCTAGATCGGTCATCATCGGCTCGGGCGTGCGCTGCGGCGCGTAGGACTCGAGCTCCGAAATCGGCGCGCGCAATACCGAATGCGGAGAGAGAATTACCGCGCGTTCGATGAAGTTCTGCAGTTCGCGCACGTTCCCGGGCCACCGGTACCGCACCAGCGCCGCCAGCGTCTCCGGCGGAATCTCCTCAATGCTCTTGTTCATTCGTCGCGCGTACAGCGCCGCAAAATGCCGCACGAGCTTCGGAATGTCGTCGGCCCTCTGCCGCAGCGCCGGCAGATTCACGGGAAACACTTTCAACCTGTAGTAAAGGTCCTCGCGAAACGTGCCTTGCTTCACCATCGACGCCAGGTTCCGATGCGTCGCGGCGATCATTCGCACATCCACCTTGTGCGTTCGATTGCTTCCAAGTCTCTCAAACTCCTGTTCTTGCAGCACGCGCAGCAGCTTCGCCTGTAGCTCAAGCGGTATGTCGCCCACTTCGTCGAGGAAGAGCGTTCCCTTATCCGCGAGTTCAAAGCGTCCTGCTTTGTGTGCAATCGCTCCGGTGAACGCACCCTTCTCGTGCCCAAACAATTCGCTTTCGAGCAACCCAAGCGGTATCGCGGCGCAGTTAAGCTTCACGAATGCCCGCTCTTTCCGGCTGCTCGAGTCGTGAATCGCTCTCGCGATCAGCTCTTTTCCCGTTCCCGTTTCGCCCTGAATCAGCACCGTCGAGTCCGTCGGCGCCACAATCGATGCGAGATTCAACGTCTCTTTCAGCGAGGCACTTTCGCCGATGATCGCTCCAAACTCCGACCGGATTTCCTGTTCGAGATACAGCCTCTGCTTTGCCTCTTTCTCGTGTTCGTGCCGCAGCCTTTCTTCGTTCAGGTGACGTTCGATCGCGATGCCGGTGATGTGGCTCGCGTTTTCGATGAGCTGGATGTCGATAGGCGTCGGGCTTCGTGCTTCACGGTAGTGCATCGCAAACGTGCCGAGCGCCTTTCCATCGCGCGCGAAAAGCGGCCGCGACCACACCGCGCGAATCCCAAACGGAGCGACGCGCTCGCGGTACATCACCCACAGAGGATCGGTGAGCACATCGTCAACGAACACAGGTTGCTTCCGATAAATCGCCGTGCCGCACGACGCACCCTGCGGCCCGATTGCCATGGTGCCCACTTGGTCCAAGAATCCGGGAATGCTCGGCGCCGCGGCGCATCGCACGTGCTTGCCATCCTCATCGGGCAGCCAAATCGTGCAGAGCATCCCATCGACTTGCGATTCCACGAGCCGAACGATCGACGCCAGCACGTCGCCGAGCGGCGCTCCCGCGAATATCAGCTCCAAAATATTCAGCAGCGGCCGGGTTGAGAACGATCCGGCCTCATCTCGCGCTGTTTCGGCAATCGCCTCGGACCTTGCCGCGGATGTTGTGGTCATGTCCATTCCTCGGTCTTCCAAAACACCACTACCTTCCGTCACCTTTCTGCCGGCCCATTTTACACTCTACGCGCTCTCAATCCGGCCTCAAGTCCAGTCGATGCCCCGGCGGTCGTCCAAGTTGGATATGAAATCGATCGTTATAGAGGATGCCGCGAACGCGACATTCGTGTGGGGGGTGAATCCGACCTGGTACGGCTAAGCGGTGTCTTCGCAGTCCAAAGCGCCGCGACCAGCGTGGCTAATGTCCAGAAGGGAACGGGATTTGCGAAGTGCCGCGATAGCGCGAAACTGTCGCGCCTTTGCGGCGCCGTGCGAAATGCCGAGTGCTCCCGCAATCTCGACGGGTGCCCGGTCCTCGAGGTGACCCGCTTCGATGACATTTCTCAGAATGTCCGGTAGGCCCTCGACAGCGTTCCGGACGGCGCGGCGGCGCTCGAGCAGAAAGAACGAGCTTTCGGGATTGGGCTCGGGGGCAACCAGTTCGGCAACCTCGTCTCCGCCCCATTCGGAGCCGTTGGCGTCAGGCGAAACGACCGAGATCAGACGCGGCTTGCGCAGAAGCATCAAACACGAATTGATGGTGATCCTCGTGAGCCACGTTCGGAATTTTGCGCGTTCGTCGAACGAGCGAATCGCAAGATACGCGCGCAACATGGAATCCTGCACCGCATCCTGCGCGTCCTCCAAATTGCCGGTAATGCGTCGCGCTATCCGAAGGATCAAAGGCCGATGAATCCGGCAGAGCTCACCGAACGCGTCTCGATCGCCGCCTTTGGCGATCGAGACCAACCTCCCGTCGTGGCGGTTCACTACACCCCGCGACTCTCTTGGCTTCATCATAAAACTTCTCGTACGCCGCTTACTGGGGCGTGCGTCCAATGGCCTCTTCGAGTTCATTGCTAGCCTGAAGATATTCGAGCTGGGATTGAAGCAGCGCGGCCTTCGCTTCCAGTTCGTGAGCTGCAGCCGAATCCGCTTGCGATTGAAGCGCCTCGCCTTGTTGGAGCTGTTGCTCGGCGACGCGGTGTGCTTCGGTGCGGAGCGCAACCACTTCCTGGGAAACGTTCAGCATCTCGCGAGTTCGTTCCAGCTTGTTGTAGGACGTTTGCACTCGAACCTGGACTTCATCGTTCATGCGCGCCAGGTTTTCCTGGGCTTGAGCCAATTGCGCCTTGTGCTCGCCGATTTCGGCGTTTCGCTTCCCACCATCGAACAAGTCGTAGCCGATGTGGACGCCAAAGGTTCCGAAATTCCTTGCGAGGAAGGGAACGTTGTCCGAATAGCTGTAACGCGCAAACACATCGAAGTCTGGAATATATTCGCGTTTGGCGACGCGCACCCCGGCTTCGGCCTTTTCCACGTCGGCGCGGGCTTCCAGGATTTCCGGGTGCGATTCGAGCGCAAGCTTCAGGCAGGCCGCGCGATCGCAGCTCGTGCCGGGCTGGCCAACGGCAGCATCGAGGTCGAGCTTTGTTGTCAGCGGCAGCCCGATCGCGTCGTTAAGCTTGATGGTCAGATCGGATACCTGCAAGTCGGTAGTCAACAAATCTTGCCGCGCCTCCAGGGCCTCCGCGTTTGCTTCGATCGACTCTCTCTCGAGCTTCGCGCCCAGCTTCACTTGCTGCACTCGTTCGCTGCTCAAGCTTTCGCTCGCGCGGATCTTCGCTTCCACCGCCTCCCGGTGTGATTGAAGAATCAGCAACTCGTAATAAATGCCGTGGACAGCGAGCGCCACTTCGTTCTGCGTCTGCTGGGATTTGTCGCGCGCCGCCTTCGTGTCCGCGGCCGCCGCGTCGTTCTGCGCGCGGATTTTCCAGAGTTCGCCGATGGGCTGCGTCAGGCCCGTACCGCTGGTGATTAGGTCCAACCCGCCCTGATTGATAACGGTGGTTTGTTCGGGAACCGGCGTTCCGCCTACGGTGGCCAGGCTTCCCTTGGCGATCGCGATGAACTGCGTGTCCGTGACGTGCAGGTAACTGCTGTCGTTTCTCAGCTTCGGGTAGTAGGCGCTTCGTGCTACATCTTTGGCGCGCTGGGATTCCTCCACGCTGTACCCCGCGATGCGGATCAAATGGTTATGCTTCAGTGCGAGTTGCACCGCTTCGACGAGCGTGATGTGCCGAACGTCGCTTGGAGCATTCTGTTGCGCCGCCACGGGTAATGCGGCCAAAGCTGCAAGCGCCACCACGCATATCTGCGCTCTCACGATCCACCTCCCTTGCTCTCCAATTCCAATTCGCGCCCGCCGAATGCCACTTCGTTGTAATTCAGCGGCGACTTTCGCAACAGCGCGCCGAGAATCAATGCAGCGACGCACGCCCAGGCGATCAAATGAAAGCCGTCGATGAACGACAGCGTGTACGCCTGGAGCCGAGTCCGTCCTGCCACGACGTCAACTGCCCTTCCGGCTGCGGTGTTCAGGGCAGCCGACTTGCCATAAAGCCCGGCGGTGAGCTGGCGGACCGAAGTGTCCGTGACCCATTCGCCTTTCTGCACATGCAGGCCCAGCAGGTTTGAATGCACGCGCTCTCGAATCGCGATGAAGTGCGTCATGAACGCGACGCCACATTGCCCGCCGAACAACCGGATCACGTGAAAGAAGGCGGAGAAAGTGAGCGCGTTCTGAGGTTTCAGTAAGCCGCCTGAGAAGACAGCTTGCAAAACGATGTCTGCCACCAGGCCGATGAATGCGAAGGACTGGCCGAACCCCATCAAAATTTCGGAGCGGTAATAGTTCTGGGCGGACCACGCACTGGTGTACTGCGCATTCAGAATTGAGGCAAAAGCCATGCACGCGAAACCGACCGTCATCATGATTCGCGCGTCAAAGCCGTCCACAAGAAGCAAAGCGGCAATGAACGCGAGAATCAGCAGTGGGGCGGCGGACCAGATCACCGCCGGTCCGATCTGATCGGCTTCAAAACCGTGAACCGCGAGAGACTGCGGAATCAGGATGATCGTACAGAGCAGGCAGAAGCGGAACAATATGAGCGCGAAGCCGAGCAGGATCGTGTTCCATTTTCCGAGGAATGGAAGATCCACCAGGGGGTTCGGTCCACGAAAGCGACGAATGAGCGATGCCGCAAGAAAAAAGACGCCCGCGAAAAATAGTGCGTTGTAAAGACCGGAACGCCACCAATCGAGCCTCTGTCCCTGATCGAGAGCGGCGAAGAGCAACCCAAAGCCTGCGCTGGCGTACAGAAATCCTGCGAAACTCGGCGGCGGACCGTGCTTTTTCGCCGAGGGGCTCGGCGGAATGCCGAAGTAGATGCAAAGGATCATGATCGGAGTGAGAACCGCGAAACAGAAGAACATCCATTCAAAGGAAAGATGGTCGCGAAACCAGCCGTAGAGAGAGGGAGCGATGTTGACCGCGCCGTCTACGAAGGTTGCGTACAGCGCCACCGTAAACGGCAGGAATTTGAGCGGAATGTTGCGCAGCGCGAACGTCAATGTGAGTGGATAGAACGTACCTGACGTGAGGCCGGCCAGCACCAGGCCCGTGATCAGAACGCCATAACTGTGCGCGTAGGGAAGAAGCAGGCAGATGACCGTGAATCCAGTGGCTGCAGCGAGCAACACCCGGCGCGGCCCCAGCAGCCCGCCGATATAAACCGTGAAAGGCCCGATGAACATCAGCGCGACGTTGAACGCACTGCCAATCCACGCACCGTCATCAACTCCAATTCCGAGGCTTCCTTTCAGATCCGACGTGCCCAGAGTCAGCAGGCGGCCCATGAGCGTCACGATGCCCGCGCCCATCACGACCCCGAGAATCCCCAGGACCGGCGCCTTCGATAATTCCGAGGGCACCGAGCCCGCCATGAGGTTGACGATTTGCCGCGCTGAAAGCGGCTGTGGCAGTGCGGTAGTGGAAGCCATGTCGAATCCGAGTCCGAGGGTTACTTGACGTGTATGGTGGTGACAACGGAAAGGCCCGGCTGTAGGGCCTCCGCCGCCGCCGGATCGTCGAAGACAATTTTCACCGGCACGCGTTGCACGACCTTTGTGAAGTTGCCGGTCGCGTTGTCAGGCGGAAGCAAAGCGAACTGAGAACCGCTTGCGGGTGCAACTTGCGAAACTTTGCCACGAAAGATCTGCCCGGGGAGGGTGTCCACCCTGATCTCCGCTGGATCTCCGACCTTCATGTGGGTCAACTGCGTTTCGCGATAGTTGGCCTCAACCCACTTGGTTTCCGCGACGAATGTGAGAATTTGCGCGCCAGGCGAGAGTAACTGGCCCGGCCGGACTTGGCGTTCGCCCACGATCCCATCGGCCGGCGCGTGAATGTTGGTGTAGCCGAGATTGATTTGCGAGCCGGTCAGCGCCGCAATTTTCGCTTGCAGATCGGCGTCAAGTTGCAGCGCTTGCGATTGCAGCACGTCTTTGGCGCGGCGCTCTGCCTCTGCCGCGATTTCATTCTCCTGCAGCGCGCTCTTGGCCTCCTCCAGGTCGGCGGTGCGACTTGCTTCATTCGCAGCGGAGCGCTCCTGGTCCGCTACAGCCACTTCGAGTTGCTGCTGTGTGGTGGATTTCACCGCGAGCAGCGCTTCCTGGCGCTTTCGTTCGGAGTCCGTGCGAGTCACGTCCGCTTGCACGGCCTTGATACCCGCCTGCGCGGCCACAATTTGCGCTTTCGCCAGATCAATGGCGGCGAGCGCTTTTTGAATCTTTGCGTCCTGTAGCTTTTGCTGTTCGTGGTTGTTTCCGATGGCGGCCTTCGCAGCTGCCACCGCTGCGTTCGCCTGGTCTACTTGAGCCTTATAGTCGCTGTCCTCGAGTTCAACCAGCAACTCGCCCGCGTGAACTTTCTGGTAGTCGGAGACCAAAACGCGCTGCACGATGCCCGGCACGCGCGTGCTCAGCGGCGTCAGGTCGCCGCGAACGTAGGCATCGTCGGTGACCTGTTCCGGTTTTCCGCCTTCATACGCGTTCCAGTCGCGAGTCAGCGTGATCACGATCAGCGCTGCGATCAGCAAAATGGCGAGCGGCGTGACGTACTTCAGCCAGGGCCATCGCCCACTCGTCTGCGGTGTGTTGTTCGCTGGATGTTCTGCCACACTGGCCGGCTGCGGTGCCGGCGTTGCACTGGAAGCCATCGTTCTACCTCACCCTGCAGAGTCGTTACGCGGCATACCTTACCATTACTCCTTGGAACTCGGAATGTTAGCAACCGTTAGCTCACAGTGATTAGCGCAGTCGCTCCGGTTCAACTTTGCGATTCGCTGCTCGGCGCGGCCGTCGCTGCCACGTGCGGGTGTGCGATGATGCGACGCCAGACGACCCGCAACGCTGCGACGAGTGGTATCGAAAGATAGATTCCGACAATTCCGCCGATCGCTCCTCCCGTCATCATCGTGAAGAGTGCGACGACCGGATGAAGCTCGAGCTCGTGCCCCATCACGCGCGGCGAAATTCCGTAGTCCATACACAGGCGCCATACGGCGAGAACCCCCATCATCCAGATCCAGTGCGAGTGCGAGAGGAACCCGACTGTGCTGATCGTCACGAACGAGAGCATCCACCCCGCCATCGGAATGAATTCCAGCACGCCCGCGATCATGCCGAGAAGAAACGGTTCCGGAAAACCGAGCAGCAGCATCGTTAGCGTGCAGTAGCAAAACGAGAGGGTCGCGAGAATCACTTTCGCGCGGATGTAACGCTGCAGAGTGAAATCCAGCTCGACAGCGAGTACTCGAATGTTTTCATGCGTCTCTTTTGTCGAGACCAGGCCGATCACTTCATTCGCAAGATTTTCTCCATCGCTCAGGAAAAAGATCGCCAGAATTGGTATGACGATAAACGCGCCCGCGACCTGGAATCCCCGGCGCTCCACGTTCGCGAAGAAACTCGAAATTCCCGGGCCATGTTTCTGAATTGCGGCCCGAACCCGACCGGACTTATCGTCGCTCCAACCGAAATTCTTGCCGAGATCGAACGCGATCTCACCCGACGAAACGCGCTCAATGGCCGCGGGTATCGCACCGAGAACCTCCGAAGGCCGTCGACTCGACCGGACTGCGAAACCATGCAGAATCACGACGATCAGGATGAGGCACGCCAGGTAGGCCTCGGCGACATGCGGTCCCTTCAAATTCCGGAAAAGCAACGAGTGACGCTGGAGCAATCGCACAACTGGGTTGATCAAATATGCGAAGAGAATCGCAAACGCGAAAAGAACGATGACGCTCCTCGCGATATACACGATCGCCAACGCGACCACGAAAGCCAGGACCGTGAAAAGCACAGTCGCGGTGCGGCGTGCGAGCGATTCCATCGATGAATCGGGAGTTGGCATGGGTCCGGCTATTGCGAAGGCGCTTCGAGTTTCTGTTTCATGGCCGCCAGCGCGCGCTCGAGCGACGACCGCGTCCTATCGACGGCGACTTTACGCACAATGCTCCCCTCGAGTCCAGTCAGGCCCGCCTGCTGCGATCCCTTGAGCGTGACAATGTAGAATCCACCGCGGTTTTCCTGGTCACGAACGCACACAGTCAAGTCCAGGGCGCTTTCGAAGTAGTGGCTGGAGTAAAGCTGCTTCACCGCCACGGCGTTTGCCGGGTCCGAGGGCGACACGCCACGATAGACCACCGCCTGCACGACCCGAATCGTCGGTTTCAGGCCGAAGTTCACCTTCTCCCAATAAAACTCAGACTGGATGTGGTCAGTTTTCGCGTTTGGATAGTCGAGAAGATAGCTGCGCAATTCCGGCAGATACACGGGAAGCGCTTCCGAACGGCTCACCAACGACTGGAACGTATCCGCAACCACAGCGGGATGGCTCTTATCGCGATATGTTCCCAGCGCTGCGTTTCCGCCTTTCTGGTAGTTCACGAGCATCTCCAACACCATCTTTCGCGCCAGCGTGTTTACTTGGTCTGCCACGTTAGGCGCCGACCAGTTCACCTGCGCGTTGAAGGTGTCGATTGCCGTCGACGGCAACTGAATCTCGCACTTGCCCGTCTTGCATTTTTTCAGTTCCTCAATGTCCTGATCTTCGAGCTTCATTTCGTCCAGGTCGGAAAGCTGCGGAGGGTCGCTAAATTTTCGGATCGCAAGGTAGTTCGGCAACTTGCGCAACGCATCGATGTCTGACGCCATCTGCAGGTACTTGTCCGGCGTCGACTTGACGTAAACCGCTCCGAACACAAACACTTGGTCGGCTGTCGGCGAATCCAGCACTCGTGCCACTGCCTGCCCGTCGCGAATCGAATCGATCTGCTTGTCATTCAGGTGAATGTAGTCGCGGAAAAACTTGAATGGTTCCACCGTTTGCCCGCCTGCATGAAGCAATGTAAAAAGCGTCGCCAGAAGCACGGGCAAAAATCGCAGTGCAAATCGGCGCGAATCGTCAACGAAACCCCGGCCATTTCTTGTTTCCATCAGGTCTGCTCCCTTGTTAC
>Ga0210391_10003394_pt1 | contig 13519 bp, 11 predicted proteins | sample IncBWC12OmetaG_FD_160573 | JGI IMG/M metagenome (GOLD analysis project Ga0210391, IMG submission 160573) | Forest soil microbial communities from Barre Woods Harvard Forest LTER site, Petersham, Massachusetts, United States - Inc-BW-C-12-O ... | reverse complement strand
GCCGGGGACGTTGGCCTGGCCACCGAGACGCCCTTCCGTGCCGACTTCGCGGGCCACACGGGTTACTTCGCCGGCGAAGCGGTTGAGCTGGTCGACCATGGTGTTGATGGTTTCTTTGAGGCGGAGGATTTCGCCGGAGACGTCGACGGTGATCTTGCGGGAGAGATCGCCGTTCGCGATGGCGGTGGCGACTTCGGCAATGTTACGGACCTGGCCGGTGAGGTTCGAGGCCATGAAGTTGACGTTGTCGGTAAGATCCTTCCAGGTTCCGGCGACGCCGGGGACGACAGCCTGACCACCCAGTTTGCCGTCGGTGCCGACTTCGCGGGCCACGCGGGTGACTTCTCCGGCGAAGGCGTTGAGCTGATCGACCATGGTGTTGATGGTGTCTTTGAGCTCGAGAATTTCGCCCTTTACATCGACGGTGATTTTGCGGGACAAGTCGCCGCGGGCCACAGCCGTGGCGACTTCGGCGATGTTACGCACCTGGCCGGTGAGGTTGCCGGCCATGAAGTTCACCGAGTCGGTGAGATCCTTCCAGGTACCGGCGACGCCGGGCACCATGGCCTGGCCGCCGAGTTTGCCTTCGGTGCCGACTTCGCGGGCTACGCGGGTCACTTCGCCAGCGAACGCGTTGAGCTGGTCGACCATGGTGTTGATTGTGTTCTTCAGCTCGAGGATTTCGCCCTTCACGTCCACAGTGATTTTGCGTGAAAGGTCGCCGCGGGCCACAGCCGTGGTGACTTCGGCGATGTTGCGGACCTGGCCGGTGAGGTTCGAGGCCATGGAATTGACGTTGTCGGTAAGGTCCTTCCAGGTTCCGGCCACGCCGGGGACGTTTGCCTGGCCGCCTAGTTTGCCTTCGGTGCCGACTTCGCGAGCCACGCGCGTCACTGCGCCGGCGAACCGGTTGAGCTGGTCGACCATGGTGTTCAGCGTTTCTTTCAGCTGAAGGATTTCTCCGCGGACATCGACCGTGATTTTGCGGGAAAGATCGCCGTTGGCAATGGCCGTAGCCACTTCGGCGATGTTGCGGACCTGGCCGGTGAGGTTCGAGGCCATGAAGTTGACGTTGTCGGTGAGATCCTTCCAGGTTCCGGCGACGCCGGGGACGTTGGCCTGGCCACCCAGACGGCCTTCGGTGCCGACTTCGCGGGCCACGCGGGTGACTTCGCCGGCGAACGCGTTGAGCTGGTCGACCATGGTGTTGATGGTGTCTTTGAGCTCAAGAATTTCGCCCTTCACATCGACGGTGATCTTGCGGGAAAGGTCGCCGCGGGCCACGGCTGTGGTGACCTCGGCGATGTTGCGGACCTGGGCCGTCAGGTTGCCGGCCATGGCGTTCACCGAGTCGGTCAAATCCTTCCAGGTTCCGGCGACGCCGGGCACAACGGCCTGGCCGCCGAGTTTGCCGTCGGTACCGACTTCGCGGGCCACGCGCGTTACTTCTGAAGCGAAGGAGCGCAGCTGGTCGACCATCGTGTTGATGGCTTCCTTGAGCTGCAGAATTTCGCCGCGAACGTCGACGGTGATTTTGCGGGAAAGGTCGCCGCTGGCCACGGCGGTGGCGACTTCGGCAATGTTACGGACCTGGCCGGTGAGATTGGAGGCCATGGAGTTCACCGAATCGGTGAGGTCCTTCCAGGTTCCGGCGACGCCGGGCACCATAGCCTGGCCGCCGAGTTTGCCGTCGGTACCGACTTCGCGGGCCACGCGCGTCACTTCGGCGGTGAAGACGCCGAGTTGCTGAATCATGGTGTTGACGATGGTGGCGGAGCGCAGGAACTCGCCTTCCAGCGGGCGTCCATCGACGTCCAGGCGGACGGTTTGGGTCAAATTGCCCTGAGCTACGGCGGCGATGGCGCGCGTCATCTCGTTCGTGGGCCGGAGAAGATCTTCGATGAGGTTGTTTACCGAGGTCTCCATGTCATCCCAGGCGCCGCGGTGGCGGGGCACGCGGATGCGCTCGCGCGTTCTGCCTTCTTTGCCGACGGCCTGGCCCACGCGCTTCAGTTCCTGAGCCATCTGCTCGTTGGCCGAAACAATCTCATTGAAGTGGTCAGCGATCTTGCCGGCGAGGCCTGTCCACGCGCCCGGCAGACGGACGCTGAAATCGCCGTCTTTCATGGTTTGGAGGCCTTGCAGGATGACGGGAAGGTAATCGGGCACGGAACTTTCCGTGCCATTGGCCTGGGCCTGGGCGTTCTTCTGCCTGCTCTTTGATTTAGGCGTGGGCTGAACAGCGGTCGCCATGGAGCAAACTCCTGGTTGCGTGATAGAAGACTTGAACTGCAGGTCCCGAATTCACTGGGGGAGGTGAATCCTGGGACCAGTCTGAGACGGAGCGTTAAGAGGATGCGGTTGTCTGTGGAAAAGGTTGCCTGCGTAAATCTGGGAGAAAACGACAAGGATCGAAACTGTGGGCGGATGGCCAAAACTCGACCCAACAACTGGATATGAGAGAAGATAGTCTCGGCATGGGAAGCGTAAAGCGCAGGGATTTTCTGAAGAGCGCGGCTCTGGCGCCAGCCGCCGCTCAGGTGTGGCTGGGGCAGGCCGGGCAGGAAGCTAAACGGCGGCTTCTGTTTGTCGGCACGCAAACCGTGGACGGCAGCACCAGTAAGGGCATCTACGCTTACCGCTGGGATCCGGCTAGCGGGGATTTGCAGTCGGCGGGTCTGGCTGCGGCCAGCGAGAACCCCACCTTCCTGGCTCTCGATCCGGGCGCGAAATATCTGTATGCCGCCAATGAAATTGGCAGCTTCGAGGCGCAGGCGAGCGGAGCAGTCAGTTCATTCGTGGTTGACCATGCTGCACTTAAACTCAAGCCCGTCAATGAAATGAGGTCGCTGGGGCCGGGAACCTGCATGGTGGCCGTCGATCAGGTGGGACGCAATTTGTTCTGCGCCAACTACACGGGTGGCAGCGCAACCTCGTTTTATCTGAACTTCGACGGGCAGATCAGCGACCCTGTATCGCATTTTCAGTACAAGGGCCACGGGCCCAACAAAGACCGCCAGGAAGGTCCGCATGCCCACCGCGTGACGACTTCGCCGGACGACCGCTTTTTGCTGGTGAACGACCTGGGTCTGGACTGCATACACATCTACCACCTGGACAATCGCACGGCGAAGCTCACCGCGAACAATCCGTCGCAGTGGGATGCCGCGCCGGGGTCAGGGCCGCGAGCGCTGCGATTTCATCCGAACGGGCACTTCGCCTACTGCGTGCACGAGCTGGCTTCCCAGGTGGAAGTGCTGCGCTGGGACGCGGAAAAAGGAACGCTCGAATCCGTGCAGAAGGTCAGCCTGATTCCCAGCGATTACCACGGCGTCGCGCGGGGCTCGGAGATCGTCATCGACCGCGCAGGGCGATTTGCCTACGCCGCCAATCGCGACTACGACTGCCTGGTGAGCTTCTCCGTCGATCCGAAGAGCGGCAAGCTGACGATGCTGGCCCGCGGATCGTGCGGCGGGAACACGCCGCGGCATATTGCTCTCGATCCCACGGAACGCTGGCTGCTGGTGGCGAATCAGGACTCCGACAATCTGTCCGTGTTCTCGCGGGACACGAAGACCGGCCAGCTGGGGCAGACGCCGAAGAATTTCCCGCTGACCAAGCCGCAGTGTTTGGTGTTTGCTTAGCGCGCGCTAGCCCTTCGCGGCGATCACGGCGTCCAGGGCCTCGATTTGCTCCCCGAGCCAGATCACGTCCTCGAAGGACAGTGGATTCCCGTTCATCAACAGACTTTCCATGTTGAACGACAACTCGCTGCCCTGCGGCATTCCGAATACACCGAGAACCCCGCTGAGTTTATGCGCTGCTTCGCGGCCCTTGCTGCGCGCTTCGGTGTCCGCGGGATCCCGGACAAGGGCGTCGTGCGCCGCATGCAGCGCGGCGATGCGCTCCAGAATCGAGGGCCGGCTGGTGCGCCATAGTTCCGCCAGCCGCGCAGCGATGATGGCGGCCGGGTCGCTCAATCGTCGGTCCAGCCCAAAGCATGGGCGATTTCACCTGCCAGCGTGAGCGGGTCGAACGGCTTGAACATGACGGCCGCGACGCCCAGATCGGAAAAGCGCTTCTGATCGGCGGCCTGCACTTTGGCGGTGAGCAAAATGACGGGAATATTCGTCGTCTCCGGCAAGGCGTGCAACTCGCGGAACGTGGTCGGTCCATCCATCACCGGCATCATGACGTCGAGCAGAATGGCGTCAGGTTGCTGTTCGAGAGCTTTGACGATGCCGGCCGCTCCCGATCCGGCCATGGTCACATCCCACCCGGCGACCGTTTCCAGGCTGAGGGCAGCAACTTCGCGAATATCGTCTTCATCGTCGATGATCAGAATCCGTCGTGGCAAAGCTCACCTCGATCTACCTTCATGAGATGCCGGCAGCGACTTCTTCGCCGGAAGCGGACAGCGAAGCGCGGTCGGGCAGAAAGACGCGGAAGATGGAGCCCTGGTTGCCATTCTGCTCCGCCCAAATACGGCCGCCGTGCTGGTGCACGATGGTTCGGCAAATGGCCAGGCCCAGACCGGTGCCGCCTTTTTGGCGGGAATCCGAAGCGTCGACCTGCTGGAATCGATCGAAGATGGTTTCCAGCTTATCGCCAGGGATGCCGCGGCCCTGGTCGATCACACTCAATGTAACCCCGTCCGGCGATCGCGTGATACTCACCCGCACGATGGACTGGGGCTGCGAAAACTTAATTGCGTTGCTCAGCAGATTCGTGAGCACCTGCTGCAGGCGGTCGCCATCCGCTTCAACATGCGCGGGAACGGCGTCGCAGAGCAGATGAACTTCGCCGGCATCGGCCATGGGCTGCATGGCTTCGATCGCCTGGCGCGCCAGTTCTTCCAACTGGATTGAACGGAAGGCAAGCGGCGCCCGCCCGGACTGCATGCGCTCGAGATCGAGAATGTCGTTGATGAGGCGAACCAGACGGTCGGAGTTCGAAACAGCGATCCGTAACAGTGTGGATGCCTTATCACTCACCTGGCCCAACATTCCAGCGGAGAGCAGTCCGAGGGCGCCGCGAATGGAAGTGAGCGGGGTGCGGAGTTCGTGGCTGACCGTGGAAATGAACTCGTCCTTCATGTGATCGAGCGCGTAACGCTGGCTGATGTCGCGGAAGCTGAGCACGCTGCCCACGGGCGCTCCCTCTTCCACCATGGGCATCAGCGCAAATTCCACGGGGAAGCTGCGGCCGCTTTCGCGCATGTACGCGTCCTGGCCCGACGCGCCTTCGCCCGCCAGAAACGCACGGCGCGTTGCGCAACTGGTGCCGCAGGCGACCGAAGCTGGATGGAGCGTCTCGTGGACTTCGCGTCCAATGAGTTCGGCTTCCGGTTGCTCGAGCAGTCGCGCCGCAGCCGGGTTGACGAACGCAATGCGGTTGGATGAATCCACGCCAATGATGCCGTCGGCGACCGAACTGAGGATGAAGGCTCTCTGGCGGTCCAACTGGCGCAGGCGCGCTTCCTGGCCGGCGCGCGCCATGAACTGGCCCACGGAGCCGCAGACGGTTTCCACGGTCGCCAGCAGATCGGGGTCTTCGCGAATGAGTTGGCGCGAGAAACATTCGATGACGGCGATGACCTGATTGCCGACGCGCACCGGGACGGCCCATCCGGAGACAAAGCCGTTCAGGCGCGCTGCGCCGCGACGCAGGAAGGCCGGATCCTGCCGCAGGTCGGGAACCCAGCAGGGTTTGCCCTGCGACCAGACCATCCCCGGCAGGCCTTCGCCGCGCGCCGATACCTGCGTCTGCGTTTCCCTCGTAAAGTCTTCGCTCGAACGGCCGCGCGCGGCCCAGGTAACACGGGCGCGAATAAGATGCTGCTGTTCGTCTACGGTCCACAGTGCCGCGAATTCGCAGGAGAACGTTCCGCAGAGAGCTTCGAGGACGCGCGCCAGGCCCTCGTCCATCGAGGTAGTTTCGCCAATGATCTGGCTGACTACCAGCTGAATGCGCAGGCGACGCTCGCGCCGGTTCTGTTGGGTGACATCGCGGAAGGTGCAGCGCACGGAAACGGGGCCGGTTTCTTCGCGGCGGCAACTGAGGCTGGCTTCGACCTCGACCGTTTCTCCCGCGGAGTTCTGGAGGCGCAGGGGATGCCGCTCCACGCGAACGCCGTGCAGCGCTTTGTGGAACAGGGCCGCCGCCTCGGCCTGCACTTCTGGCGGGAACGCGGATTCGAAGCCAATCAGGTTCTCAAACTGTGGCGAATCCATGCCGAACAGGTTCTGCCAGGCCGGGTTCACGTAGAGATAGCGGCCGCGCGGGCTGAGCGTGGCGATCATCTCCGCGGAGTTCTCGAAGAGGTCGCGGTAGCGTTCTTCGCTCTCGCGGAGGGCGTATTCTGCGCGGCGGGTGGCGCTCAGGTCGACGGCAACGGAAACCAGGCCGTCGATGGATCCCGCCGACGAACGCACCGCGGAGAGATAGACCATGGCCGGAAAGGTGCTGCCGTCGCGGCGCCGGTAGCGCATTTCAAAACCGCGCACGCGGCTGGCCGGGAAGCTGGCGACGTAGCGGATATATGGCAGCAGGGCTTCCGCCGTGTTGGCTGGAACGTCAGGCTGCGGCTTGGCGGCCGGCATGGATGCAGCGAGCTGCTCTCCGACACGCACCATTTCGCTTTCAGGGAAAAGGTCGCCGGCGGTGAGCTTCCCCAGCACTTCAGCGGCGCGATAGCCGAGCATCCGTTCGGCCGCAGGATTAAAGAGGCTGATGTGGCCGGCCAGATCGCATGCGATCATGACCGGTCCGGCTGAATCGAGGATGCTGCGATGCAGGCGCGCGACGCGCTCGAGCTGGCGCTCGGCCTGGCCCTGGCGCAGCGCGGAGCGGAAGCTGGAGATGGCGACGGTGATGAGGAGCGTTTGGGAGATCGTCCAGAGAGCGGCGAACCAGAAGATCCAGGGATTGGCCTGGTCCTCGCTGCTGCCGTAGCGCGCCAGCACAACTGCGCCGACAAGGCAGCACATGAGAGCGACGAAAAATGCCCTGGTAGTCGTCCGCGATTGGGAAAATCGGGTCAAACGCGATCCGGTGGAACGCTCACTGATAGGTTCCCATTAAAAGGTATGAGCTTTTCGAAAGAGTATAGGAGAACCGAAGGCGTTCCAATAGCGAAAACAGCGATGGCAGAGTGCAGCTAGTTACGCGCTGCGCGATTTTCGCAGGCTTCCCCGCGTTCAGCGATGGCGGCCCCACGCTCGAATGGAATGACGTTGTTCGCAACGTCGTGGACCTCGGATATGTGCGAAGGACGGCGAAGAGCCCCGTGGCAAATGGCAAGAAACGCTGCAAACGCGACGATGTAGGCGGCACCAATAATTCTAAGGGCCAGCAACATGGCAAGGTCCCTCCCCGGCGGCTGAATGGGGGAGGGTAAGAGCCAAAGCGAGAGTACACCGGTTACCAGACTGGAGGCAAATGGTTACGAAAGATCATCGCGCATGGGAGGCCTATCCTTAACCAGCCGTTTCCTGGAGAACCAGTACAGGATCAGGCGGTTACAGGTTCAAGAATGCGGCTCCAGCGGCGTTCTGTGCGGGCCGCGTGGGCCTTCTTATGCCAGGCATAGCCGGTAATCAGCGGCAGAGCCAGGGTCGCCTCGCTGAAGACCATCTGCTCATACGTGGTGTCGACTTTTCCCCACGAACTGGCTTCTTTCAGGGTGCTGGAGGAGAGCGCGCCGTCGCGGACATCGGCCACCGTGATCTGGATGGCGTACTTGTGCATGGGGGCTTCGTTGCCGAGGATGTCGGCGGCCACGACAATATCCTGCGCGAAGTTCTTGGGAACGCCGCCGCCAATCATCAGCAGGCCGGTGGTGGGGTTAGCGATCTTGAGCTGGGTGAGCTCGTAGAAGTCCTTGGCGGAGTCGAGGGAGACTTTGGGCTTGTCCTGCCGCTTGTGCTGGTGGGCGACGAGGCCGAAGCCGGCGGAGCAATCGGAAAAGGCGGGGCAGAAGATGGGCACGTCCTTCTGGTAGGCCGCGAGGACGATGGAGTCGACGCCGCCCTTTTCGGGGGTTTTGCCTTCCTTTTCGAGGTAAGCGCCCATGGCGCGGATGAACTCGCGCGAGCTGTGGGGACGGGGCGGGAGGCTGTCCGCGATCTTCTCCGTGGTTTCGTCGCAGGCGCGGAGCTCTTCCTCGTCGATGAGGGTGTCGTAGATGCGGTCGATCATGAGCTCGCGGAGGATGCCGTCCTGGGTGCCGGACTTGCAGAGTTCGTCGGCGATGTAGTGCTGGAAGCCGAGGGCTTCGAAGAAGTCCTGATCGACGATATTGGCGCCGGTGGAGACGATGGCGTCGACCATGTTGTTGCGGATCAGGTCGACAAAGATCTGCTTGAGGCCCGCGGAAATGAGGGAGCCGGCGAGGCAGAGGATGACGCCGCAATCCTGGTCGCGGAGCATGCGCTCGTAGATGGAGGCCGCCCGGGCAAGGTCACGGGAACTGTAGGCCATGGACTGCATGGCGTCGACCAGAGCGACGACATTGTGCTGCTTGATGTCGATGTGGCGGATAGGCGTAGAGAGGAGTTCTTTCTTCGTGGACATGGCTTATTCAGGATAACAAGGGATGGAGGGAATTCAGGTTGAGGGGCTGTGAATTGGCGGGGGAAGATGAGGGGGTGGGCTGTGTGGCGCTGGGCGATATCGACCCTCTGAAGGGGCAGGCCCGGAACTCATGGCAAGTAGCGACTGCGGGCCGGCAGTCCGGTAGAAGTGCCGGGCATTTGGTCCTGGGAAACTGCAATTGCAAACGAGAGGCGGTGGACGAATGGAGGGCGGTGCGCGGGAAGAGATTCGGTTGGGCGGTTTAGCAATTCGGTTTCTGGTGGAGGGCGCCGCATCGGGCGGGTCGGTGGCGATGTTCGAGTTTGATGTGGCGCCGGGTGCGAAGGTTCCGGCGGCGCACAGCCACGATGGCTATGAAGAAACGATCTACGGACTCGCGGGCGTGCCAACCATGACGGTGGAAGGCTGCGCGACGGAGGTCGGGCGGGGGAATGCGCTGTGCATTCCGCGCGGCGCGGTGCACCGGTTCGACAATCTCCACGCGGAGGAAGCGAGGGCGCTGGCGGTGGTGACACCAGGGCTACTGGGGCCGGATTTCTTTCGCGAGGTGGGGGCCGTACTGCGGGCTGCGGCTGGCGGGCCGCCGATCACGCCGCGATTGCCGAAGTGATGCGGCGGCACGGGCTGACCGCGGCAGGTTGAGCGAAAGGCAAGGAGGGGTCTCGCGTACGAGACCCCTTTGGTTGAGACTCCAGTTCGGAATTTACAACTCGTCAATGGATTTGGCGGCTGCGTCGATGGCTTCGACGATGCGGCGAATCTGCTCGGGCGCGGCGGTGCCGCGTGCGACGCGGGCGGCGACGGCGCCGCGCAGGTTCATGAAGGCTTTCATGATCTCCGGCGAGCGGCCGCGGCGGAATTCGTCGCCGGCTTCCTGCAGGCGCTCGAAGAGCTCGTCGACGCGCTCCTTATTCTTCTCGAGAAATGCGACGCCGTCGGGGGTGAGGGAGTAGACCTTCTTGTTGCTGTCCGACACCGCGGCGGAGGCGAGACCTTGTTCTTCGAGCAGGGTGAGGGTGGGGTAGATGACACCGGCCGAGGGGGTGTAGCCGCCAGCCAGGCGCTCCTCCATGGTCTTGATGAGTTGGTAGCCGTAGCTGGGCTGTTCGGCCAGGAGCTTGAGGATGACGAGGCGGATGTCGCCCGCGTCGAAGAGGCGCTCGCGTCCGCCGCCGAAGCCGCGGAAGGGTCCGCGGAATCCGTGACGGAATTCGCGGTCGCCCCGCTCGCCTCGACCGCCGAAGTGGCGCCGCTCGCGGGGGCCGTCGCCGGGGTCGCCGCGCTCGGGGGAGTGGCAGCCGGGTCGGCCGAAATGCATAAATCTGTGTTCAAACATGGGTGTTTCCTTTCTGATATTTCGTAAGATATATCTTTAATAAATCGCTGTCAACATGTTTTTCGATATATCTTTCTGTGAATTCCTGGCAACCTGAAAATCCGGGTAGAGCCAGGTCGGCCGGAGCGGCGCTGCGTCACTTCGCTTCAGAGTTACTTCCGCCCTGTCGGTGATCGCGCCATTGCAGAATTGGATTGACGCACCTTGCATCGCAGACTAGGGTCCTGCAATGACGTACAAAACAGGTTTTTCGCACTTCGCGATGCTGCTCGCGCTCAGTTTGTCGCTGTCCGCGTGTGGCGGCGGCGGTATGACCGTTACAAAAGCCGGAGCGGACGCTGTTTTAAATGGGGCAACGCTCGCGACGGCCACGAGCCACTGGGTTGCGAGCAGTTGCAAAGTTCAGGCTGAGCTGACGAGCGATCACGGATTTCTCTCAGTCGTGACTGACACTGCAGGCGGGACAACCGTAGGCAGCGAAACGTGGGCGGTTGGCTCCAACTCGAACAACGTGACCGTGGGTCCGGGGCTTGGTGGCGAGTCCGGGATTTTCTGGATCACCGCGTTGAGCGGCATCAGCGGGTCCACTTCCTCGGCGACGTTCACGGCGAATGTTACGGTGCAAACCGGGTCTACCCCGCAAAGCCTCGGCACTTGTACCTTCACCCTGACGCAAAAGGGCCTTTCGGTGCCCGCCGTCTCGCCAGATGCGCACTAGTCCGGCAAAACCATCTTCGATTTCGAAGCCAGGTCGCAGGCTCTCCATAAATACCAGGCGGCGACGGAGCGGTAGGGTCGCCATTTTTCTGCGCGGCGGAGCATTTGCTCGGGTTTGGCCAGCATGGTGGCGTCGAAGGGTTTGGATTTAGGGAGCCGGTTGAAGGTGAGGGCGAAGCCTTTGCGCACCCCATAGTCGGTGACCGGGAAAACATCGGGGCGGCCGAGGCGGAAGATGAGGAGCATCTCAACGGTCCACTGGCCGATGCCGCGCACTTCGGTGAGGCGGGAAATGATTTCGTCGTCGGGCATGCGACGGATGGCGATGAGGGTTGGGACGGTGCCGTCGATGGTCTTCGCAGCGAGATCGCGGAGAGCTTTGGTTTTGGAGCCGGAGAGGCCGCAGGCGCGGAGTCGGTCGTCAGTGGCTGCGAGCAGGTGTTCGGGAGTCGGGTGCAGCTCGCCGAAGGCGGTGAGCAGTCGCTTGAGGATGGCGGCGGCGGCTTTGCCATGGATCTGCTGATAAATGATGGATTCGAGCAGCGCCTCAAAGGGCGAGTGCTGACTCTTGAGCTTGAGCGTGAAGGGGCCAGCCTGGCGCATGAGCTCGCCGAGTTTGGGGTCGGCTTCAGTTAACTGGCGGCAGGCCAGAGCGGCGTCGTATCGGACGGAACGTTTGCCATCGGGCATGGAAGCTAGGGTAGCTGAAGTCCGGCTAGCTAAGAAGCGGCCAGCTAAGGTTCGGCCAGCTAAGGTCCGGCCAGCGAGAGGCAGATCGCGAGCGGCTGGTGGTGAGAGGTGCTGGTGTAATGCCGGTCGAGGGCCATCATATTACCAATATGGCACCTTGGCGGTTACAGATTCGTGAGGCCCGGTGCGGGATTCCTTGCTGGTGTGGCGGACGCCATGTTCTGCCTTGCGATTAGGACCTATGAGCAGTGGCTATTAGCGGAACGGGAACGGGCAAAGAAATTTTTTTGCGGTGCGGCGCGACGGCTTGCAGTGCGCGGCGGATAGCCGCTATAGTTCTCTATTACGCATGAAGTTGTGATTCAGGTCACAATCGGTTGTGATTCACAACACATTTAGAACTAATTCAGGGTCCGGGACTCGGTCCGCACCGTCGAGTTTCGTGCACTGGACGCAGCATGGCAATTTCGGGAGCGCCCCGCCAGATTTCGACTGAGGCCGCCGTTTGCTGAACACGCCCTCCTCAGGCGACGGAATTTTAAATTCCGAGAGAGTCCAACGTCTTCACGCGAGCATCGTTAACGATAGTCGGCTTCACGGGAAATTAAGGGGAGAAGCAGGAAGCATTCATGGCCCAGATTTTTGACCGCAGCTCTAACGCGCTGGCCCGGATGAGCCTGATATTGACGGGGCTAATCATTATTTCTCTGGGGCTGACACTCGATGAACTGCAGCGGTCGCCGTGGGTGACGCGGCAGGGTCAGCGGGCAGATCAGCCGGTGCCATTCAGCCACAAGCATCACGTTGAAGGCCTGGGCCTGCAGTGCCAGTACTGCCACACGACGGTGGAGAAGTCGAGCTACGCCGGCATTCCGCCCACCAAGACGTGTATGAACTGCCACGCGCAGATCTGGACGGATGCGCAGTTGCTGGAGCCGGTGCGGCAGAGCTGGGCGACCGGCGAATCGCTGCCGTGGACGCGGGTGCACGATCTGCCAGACTACGTTTTTTTCAATCACGAAATTCACGTGAACAAGGGCATCGGTTGTTCGTCGTGCCACGGGCGCGTGGACCAGATGCCGATTATGTACATGCAGAATTCGCTGCAGATGGAGTGGTGTTTGAACTGCCATCGCAATCCTGAGAAGAATCTGCGGCCCACCAGCGAGATTTACAACATGGCGTGGACGGGGGCGAGCGAGTTGAAGCCGGTATGGTGCGCGGCCCAGGACGTGAGCAGCGGAACGCCGACCGCGAGCAGCGTGACGTGCACCGAGCAAAATCCGCAGCCGGGCGCGGATGCGGAGATGGCGTCGCTAAATAACCCGCTGCCGGGACTGCACGCGCAGGCGGCGGGCGCGCAGATTGGCAGCGAGGATACGTCGGTGATGAGCCTGCCGGCGGGGCTGCACTACACGAAATTCACAAGCCAGAAAGAGCTGGGGAATTTTCTGGCGGATCACTACCGGATCCGCAACCCGCGTGAGCTGACCAGCTGCGAGGTTTGTCACCGATGAATGAGAAACAGGGAGCAGCGATCAGCGATCAGGGTTCAGAAGGCCTCGTCCAGATTGAGCCGAGCGCGCCGGGGAAGATGACGCTGGCACAGGTGCGGGAGCGGCTGGCTACGCAAAAGGGCAAGAAGTACTGGCGGTCGATCGACGAGTTGGCGGATACGCCGGAGTTCGGCGAACTGGTGTCGCAGGAATTTCCGTCGCAGGCCTCGGAGTGGATCGATCCGGTATCGCGGCGCAGCTTTTTGAAGGTGATGGGCGCGTCGATGGCGCTGGCGGGGCTGGCGGGCTGCACCAAGCAGCCGGACGAGCCGATTATGCCGTACGTGAAGGCGCCGGAAGATTTGATTCTGGGCAAGCCGGTGTATTTTGCGTCGGCATTTCCGTTTCCGACGGGCGCGGTGCCGGTGCTCATCAAGAGCGATGCGTATCGGCCGATCAAGGTCGACGGAAATCCGGAGCATCCGTATGTGATGGGCTCGTCGGATCCGATTACGCAGGCGACGCTGCTGGACATGTACGACCCGGACCGCTCGCAGAAGATTCTGTATCGTGGCGATTCGCGGACGTGGGCGGAGTTCCTGGCGGCGTATCGCAGCATGCTGGCGGACAAGAAGGGTTCGGGCCAGGGATTATATTTCCTGACGGCGACGGTGACCTCGCCGAC
>Ga0210391_10003392_pt1 | contig 13523 bp, 8 predicted proteins | sample IncBWC12OmetaG_FD_160573 | JGI IMG/M metagenome (GOLD analysis project Ga0210391, IMG submission 160573) | Forest soil microbial communities from Barre Woods Harvard Forest LTER site, Petersham, Massachusetts, United States - Inc-BW-C-12-O ... | reverse complement strand
GCACCTCCCGTTGCGCGACGCGCCTGTCGGCGGCGGTAACCGGTGCGAAGTGCGCCGGCCGGTTCGTCGCGCTCAATGAATCGCGGACCGTCGTAACCGGCGGATGGCCATGATTGACTCTGGCGGCGAGGGTTCGGTCGCGCGAGGCGACGATCGAATGCTCTCGCTGCTGCGCCGTCGGCGGGATGCGATGCCTCGCTGCGGCGAGTTGCGCCGGCGTCGCCCTGGCATGTATTCCGCCACGTCCGCCGTTAAAGCTCACGCGGCTGTGACTGATCGTGTTTCGATTGATGACGGTTTTGTCGACGTACGTGTTTCGGATCGTCGTCCGATTCACGTTCACGACGGCAGTGTTGTAGTTGAAGGCGCCACCGGCCCAGGTGCCACCAACAAAGCCCGTGCCGAAGTAGCCAAACCCATAGTTAATGCCACCATAGAAGCCGACGCTCGTTCCCCAATAGCCCTGGGAGTAAGCGTAGCCCGAACCGTCGTAGCCCCAATAGCCGGGCGTCCAATAGAGGCCAACCGCCGGCGGCGGCACCCAGACTCCGGGAACCCAGTAATAGCCCGCAGATCCCCAGCCCCAATAGCCGGGGGTCCATTGATAATCAGGATAAGGTGCGGGCGGCTGCGCATAGTACGGGATAGGCGGTGGAGCACCAGCCACGACGAACCCGGCCCCGCCGCCGAACCCGAAGCCGAGCCCAACACCGATCGAAACCTGCGCGGCCGCAGGTGCAGGGGTTGCGACCGTTAGTATCGTCGCGATGATTGCAGGGAGAAGCCTTTGAAAATGCACGCTTTCCTCCTTCTGGAGAATCTTGCATTTCAATTACTACCCGCGATTCTGCTGTTCAAAAGAATCGCGGGTAGTTCGTGCTTCGAACTAATCTAATTCCAACTAATAATGCCGCAGCGCATTGGCAATGCCGAGATGCAAGCGCAAGAAAGCGCCCGTCTACCGGTCGATTAACCGGGCCCGAGCAACGCTGCGTCACGTATTCATCGATTGAAGTGGGCAGCGACTGCGTGAAATCGTAGCCGATCTTCGTTTGTACGTCGGTCGTGAGGCTGCCGGCACCCGCTTGCCGAAGCGTTCGCGTCTCGGTGATCTGCATCTTGCCGCCGTCGCTGCTGTTGACGACGTAATCGGCATGAACGTCGAGCGCTGCGCTATTCTGCGTAATGGGCCAGTGACGATTTGCGTCGAGCCGGCTGGGATCGACGAAGTCTCGCCCAAGAAAGCGCAAGAGCGTATACTCCTCCGGGTAAACCGTTTTATTCGGATCGCAGATGACGTTCGTGTTGGCATACACGACGCACTCGGCTGGGGGCGCCCGTCTAACGTTCTCGCCCTGCTCGCTAATCGTGAGCACCACTGCTCCGTCAGGCTGCTGATGGAGCAGTTGAAGGGTCATCGTGCCCTTGTCGGTGAGCGCCCCATGATAATGACTCGTTCCGCTTCCGCCGCGGGCTCCCGGATCGATGGCTTCAGCGGGGTATCGTTCGTCAGTAACGCGACAGTAACGCGACGGTAAGCAAGAGCGAAAAGCCTACTGCGGTGGCGGCAGAAGCTTGCGTGGCGCGAGCGTCACGGTTCTGCTCGCACCTCCGCGAGCGACGGTCACCGTGAACGGCTTGCTGCCCTGGCTGTACGGAAAGAAGTCGCCGAAGCCCAACCCCGACGATATCTCGTGCCCGGCAAACGCGGTAATCCGATCCCCGGCGGCGATGCCGGCGTTCGCTGCAGGACTGTTTGGTACGACGAGGCGCACTTCGAAGGCCGATGCGTCGGTTTGATTGAGGCTGAGCCCGATGCGATCGCTACGAAACGGCATCGCAACGTTACGATTCGCGATAAAGGTTACGGTTTGGGCTTTGTAATCGAAAACGACGGTAAAGCGCGAGAGAAATGCCGAGCCGAGGTTTCCAGCCACGCCGCGCGTAGCGAAAAACCCGGATTTCACTTGTGGGATGCCGACCGGAACATCGTTGAACGTCCGCCCCGCGAAGATAAACGATTTCGCCGCGGTTGCCACCTGCGCGAAACCTCCGCCGACGCCGCCCGGCGCCGCGTAGGTGAGGCCGGGGTCGGGAAAGAGATGATTCTCTTGCACGAACGGCAGGTTGAGTATGATGCCGCCGGCGTTTCCCGTATCGAGCAGGTAGTATCCGGGCACTCCATCGATCGTGGCGAGCACGTATGCGTGCCGGCCATCCGACTTGAACGGTAGCGTTACGCCGCCGGCGGGCGCGGGTTCGTCGAACGGCGCAACGTCCACCTGACGATCGGCATAGCGCACGACGATGCGGAAGTTCGCAAGGTACTCGAAGCCGATCAGTCCTTCCGGCGTCACGTTCATACGAGGGTGCAAGATCGGATAGGAAAGCGGCGTAACGACGAAGTTCTGTTTGAAAAGCCGCGCACCGCCGAAATCAACGGTCGATACCGCGGCGAAGGCCGTCATCTGCTCCGCCGTGCCGACGCCCCCGGTGGCGATGCCACCCGACGCGTGGAGCCCCAGACGCTGCTCTGCCGCGGGAAGCAAGAAGTTGCTGCCGCCGGAATCAAAAATCAGCGAGGCCTGCTTCCCATCGAGCGCTACCGGAACCACGATGTGACCGAGCGTACCAACCGCATCGCTAACAAAAGGGATCGAGGTGGGCGCCGTAAGCTGCCCGTGCGAAACGTAGGCAGGACGCGCTAAGTCCGCGGGATCAACGGCCGCGGCAAACTTCACGGACGTTAACGTCGTGGTCGTCGTCGTGCCGGAGGCATCGACGTCGACCTGTTGCATCGAAACCGGTACGCCTTGGACGGTTTGAAAATCCGAGTTCGTCGTCGTGTCCAAACCCTGTGCCGTGTGCGAGACGACCTTCACGAGACGGTAGGATGCCGCGTCAAAATACAACTCGGCCGGCGAACCGCCTGCCGGTTCAACGTGCAGCACATCTGCCTGGCGTCCGTCCAGGCTCTCTTCCTGTCCCGACGTAACGGTTGACCGCCGATCGGTGCGGAAATAAGCGTTGCTAACCAGATACGCTTGCGTCACGGCATCGGCGACGAACGACGGCAGGCTGACGATCGAGAGCGAGCCACTGGCCTCGCTCCACTCCGTGCCGTCGTATCCTTGAAGCAACGTCGCCGGACCGACGACGAGCCGGCTGCGCGAATAGCCGTCGTGCAGATCCGCGACGGCATCAAACGAACTCGGGGGACCGCCGTTCTGAACGAACGTGCCGGATTGCGTCACCGCTGCAAAAGCATCGAGCTGCGCTCCTCCCGCAGCGGCATGGGCCGCGACGAGGACTTTGTCGATTTGCCCGGCGTCGAGCGGGGTGGGTTCCGCCGCCGAGACCGTGCCGGCCGAAAGGGTAACGATAAAAAGGAAGACGGTCGCACGTATCATACGGCTAATTTCTGTGAACGGAGGACGTCGCCTTTCACGAATTTCCGACAAGGAGGTACTGCAGCTGAAGCGTCCCGGTGCGAGAATCCTGATCCCGATCTTGGTCGCACTCGCTTATATCGTTGGGGCGAAGGCCGGTTTCACGCTGGCGTTTGCGACGAAGCAAGTGACGGCGGCATGGCCGCCCTCGGGCATCGCGCTCGCCGCCCTGCTGCTCTGGGGATATCGAGTCTGGCCGGGTATTTGGATCGGCGCGTTCGCGATCAACGCGGTAAGTTCCGAGCCGATATGGACTGCAGCGGCCATCGCAACCGGAAACACGCTCGCGCCGCTTCTCGGCAACTTCCTCATACGGCGGGTGGGCGAATTCGAGAATAATCTCGATCGCGTCCGCGACGTACTCGTTCTGGCCATCCTCGGCGCGGCGGTTGCGATGACCGTATCGGCGACCAACGGAGTCGTCCAACTCGCGCTAGCCCGAATCATTCCATGGAGCGCGGCGCCGTCGGTTTGGTGGGTCTGGTGGGCTGGCGATGCGATGGGGGTGCTTTTTATCACGCCGCTCTTGCTGACGTGGATCTCGAGCACGCACCGGAGGGAACGCGCCGCGGGCAGTACGCTCGAGCTCGCGATTTTCGCGATCGCGCTGTTGGCTTCGGCCTGGGTCTCGTTCCTAACAAACTTCCCGCTGCGCTTTTCGCTGTATCCCTTCATCATTTGGACGGCGCTGCGTTTCCGGCAGCGCGAAACGACCGCCGCGATCGCCGTCCTCTGCGGTCTTGCGATTTGGGCGACGTCGCACGGGATGGGACCGTGGACCTCGGGGAGCCTCGACTCGCGACTCGTTCAACTCGATAGTTGGATGGCGGTTTTAGCGACGACCGGACTCGTGCTGGGCGCGATCACCGCCGAAAGGCGAGCCGCGCGCAAACAGCTTCAGGTGTTGTTGGCGCAAACGAAACATTCGGCCGAAACGCTCCAGACGGCTTTCCTTCCCGAAGGGTTGCCGCAGCGAGTCGGCTTGCGCAGCGACGTCCTCTATATCGCCGCCGACCATGAAGCGCTCATCGGCGGCGATTGGTACGATGCCTTCGCCCTGCCCGATGGACGCGTTGCCTTTTCGATCGGTGACGTGACCGGGCACGGACTGGAGGCCGCGGTCAGCGCCGCACGCCTTCGGCGAAGCATTTTGCTCGCGGCATTCGAGGTCGAAGATCCCGCGGAAATCCTGAACAAGGCCGACCACGCCGTCGGATCGCGCCAGAAAGATCCGGCTACGGCGATGGTGGCTATCCTGAGCCGCGATCTCCGCTCCGTCAGCTACGCGAGCGCCGGGCATCCACCACCGATTGTTGCGGGGCCGAATACCCCCGCGCGTGCGCTGGAATACGGCGGACTGCCCTTCGGCGTCGGCATTCCGATCGCATCGCTAACGCACACGGCGGCTTTGGAGCCGGGCGCCGCAGTTCTTTTCTACACCGACGGGCTGACCGAGTTCAAGCGCGATACTCTCGGGGCCGAACGGATGCTGCTGGCTGCGATGACGCGCTTGGTGAACGAGTCGAACATCACGCAGCCTGCCGCTTTCATTCAACGGAGCGTCATGGGTTCGGAGCGGCCGGTCGACGATACCGTGCTCCTGATCGTGCAGGTCGGTGTCGCGCCTCAAAAAACTTGGACGTTCGATTCGAGAAGTTCGCACGAAGCACACTCGCTGCGGCGCGAGCTTGCGGGCTTCATGCGCTCCTTCGCGCCGAATGAAGAGGACCTATTCACCGCGGAGCTCATTATCGGCGAAGTGCTTGCGAATACCGTCGAACATGCGCCGGGTTCGGTGAGGGTCGAGATCGACTGGACCGGTGCCAATCCCGTCGTCACCGTCGCCGACGCGGGTCCGGGGCTGTCGCGGTTTGCGCCGCAGCTACCCGCCGACGCGTTAAACGAAAACGGGCGCGGTCTATTTCTGATCGCCTCGCTGGCGCGCGACGTAAAAATTGAAACAAAGCCCGGACTGGGAACGAAGCTGCGGATCGTTCTGCCAACCCAACGGACGAAAGCCGGCGCTTCGGGGGAGAAAGAGCATGCCTAAAAAGCGAATCCCTCGGCCGCGGTTCGATGCCGAAACGATCCGCGCTTGCGGCGAGCTGGTTCGGTGCGTTGACGAGTCGCGCTCTCTTCGCGGAAACGCTCTGGCCGGACGAATTTCGCCGCCACTCGATCATCGCGACGTTGCACGAATAGTTCGCTCCGCTTTTGACGAGCTAACGTTGCGACAGCGTGAAATCGTCGTACGCTGCGACGTCAAGCGCGAGGGTTACGCTGCAGTCGCAACCTCGCTGCACGTTTCCGAGCGACACCTGTTCCGCGAGCGACGAACCGCACTAGGCACGATCGCGGACCGGCTTCTCACGGAGGTACCGGCGCGCGCAAAGGCGGCCGTCACCGTCGCTCCCGACGCGTTCGACGTCCGTTTTGCATTGGCCGAAGCTCTGGAAAATGGCGGTAACTGGCAAGCGGCGGCAGAGATCCTCGAACGGCTTGCCGCCGACGTCGCGCCTCCGGAGCAACGGGGCCCAATCGAGGTGCGACTTGCACGGGTGTATCGAGATGCGGACCTCTCCGCGCGGGCCTATCATCATGCCGGCCTCGCGACGACGCTCGCGCAACGGGCGACGATCGACGGCGATTTACAGCGGATCGAGGCCGACCTCGCCCTCGCCGCCGTGGCCATGAGTGCCGGCGACTGGAAAGTGTCCGACGACCTCGCACAGCACAGCATCATGCGGCTGCGCCCGTGGACCAACGGAAGCCTCGGAACGCGCGTTGCCAACGCACTGGTCGAAGCACTCCTTCTCAAAGCCGAACTGCTCGTCGACAATGGCGGCGTCGAGCGGGCCTTAGACCTTGCATCGGAAGCGTGCAGCGTGGCCGGCCGGAACGCCGCGGAACCTTCCGTTGAGATCAGCTGCCGCGCAATGGCTGCACTGACGAGCCTCCTTCTGGCGAAAGATACCCAGCGTTGCGAAGAAGCCCTGTGGGAGTGTTATCGCGCCGCAGTGTCCGCCGGTCTGGTCCGTGGCTCGCTGATCATCGCCGTGCATCTGGCAACGCACTATCGCATTAACGACCGCTCGGGAGACGCGCTGCGGCTGCTGACCCCGCTCGTCGGCACCGCCCGCGTCGCCGGCTCCGGGTGGGTGCAAGGCACCGTTTTAGGTCAACTCGTGCACGCGAACCTCCAGGCCGGATCGCTTACTGCCGCCGCTGCCTACGCCGCACAACTCTCCGAGTGTGCCACCAGCAATCCCTTGACGCTCGCCCTCGTGGAGATGTCGCGCGCACGGATCCATCTGGCTCGCCGAGAGTTCGCGCCCGCCCTTGGGGCCGCCGGCGCCGCCGAGGCGATTTACGCAGGCGTTGGCCTGGGTCGCTATGTTGGGTTGACGCTGCAGTTGCAGGCTGAGGCGCTCGCGGGATTGGGAGAGCTGGATCGAGCGCAACAGACCATCTCCCGGGCAATCGACGTCCTCAAAGAGACCAGTCACCCGCGGCCGCTTGCCGCCGCCTATCGCGTGATGGCGAGAATCACCGGCCGGCGGCAGTACGAGCTCGCCGCACGGCAGCTGCTACGCGAAATCGCGCTCTAGTTACGCGCCGCACGCCGCCGGCTTTTGGTCAGCCTACTGACACGAATTACAGCACCCCTTTCAGGGTTCTTTCGTCTTTCGAATTGAACGTTGAGCACTGATGAACGTCCTTCTTGCCAAACATAAACTCCTATCGCGTTTCCTACTGGGCGCGGCCGTTTCGGCCTTTGCAGCGTCGCTTTCGGCCTGCGCCGGTTCCAGAGGCGCGCCCACGAACGGATTCCCCGGACTCTCGGCGAGCGGCACACGGCCGGCTGCTCATCGCGCGGCTGGCCCCGGAGTTATCGTGACTTCGAAGTTCGGTGGCCCGATCTACGGCTGGGCGATTGATGAAAACGGAACCGACGGCTTCTTCACCGAGGCCCCAATGGACGGCTACACTTTAATTTCAACGATCGAGACGTTCGACCAGACGTCGGGAAAGATTACGAAGGTCGTCGCGCGGCAGCGCAGCAAGCACGAGAATCGCGAACTCTTCGCCGATGCAATTCTCGCAAACGACGTGGGGCTGATCGACGACGAACGGGCCTTCGTCCGGCAGCACATACGGCGGGACATCTTTGACGTGATGGCGCCGGTTTCGAGAAATAAGCTTACCGGCACCTGGACGCGGCCGCCAGGGCAAGACTTCCTCATTTACGACATTGCGGACCAGCAAAGCAGTCCGGTCACGGTCATGGCGGCCACCATCCTCGATGGAGTCATCACCAAGCCGCCTACCTTCGAAGTCGTCGTGACCGACGTTGCAAAAAACAAGATCCTGCGAACGTTTTATGCCCCGAAGGGCGACGGCGTGAACTATCCATACTTCGTTGCGGAAGATATGACGACGCAGCATGCGTACGTCCCGGCCGCCAACTACCATTCGGAGACGGTCTTCATCGACTACGATATCCGAGGCGGACGCGTCTCCAACGACTTCGTTGCTCCGCCATTCAGCGGGCCGGTGGCCGGCATGGCGATCGACTCCGCCTCACACATGATGTGTACGACGACGGGCTCGACGTACAGCGTTCAGATGTACGACCTCAAGACGAAGAAACAGACGTTCGCCGGCCAAATTCCGAATTCGGGAGGAGAGGGGCAAGCGGGCAGCTCGATCGCAGCCGATCCGATCAATCACCTTTTTATTGTGGAGCAACCGAACTCCTTACGGGGCGGCAGCGAGATCTACGTGTACGACGAACAAGGGAACGTCTTGGAAAGCTTGAGCGGCTTCGCGTTCGGTCCATTGAGCGGAATACAAGTGGTCGCCGGAAGCCGCACCGGCTACGTCGCAGGTCCGCGAGCAAATCAACTCGAGTCCTTTACTTACTAGTTTCGTGCTACATCGGAGGATCCACCTCATGCGCTTCGCTCCAACAACCTTCACGGCCATGCTCGCTGCTTCGGCCTTTGCCCTGATCGCTGGATGTAGCGGTGGATCGCAAAGCTCGGCGCCCGCGCTTCCGGCCGTGGACGCAGCTCGGACGAGGGGCGCTGCGCCAAACCACGGCAAGTCGTGGATGCTCCCCCAGGCGAAGACCAAAACCCTCATCTACGCTGAGGACGAGCAGACTGGCAACGTTAACGTGTACGATTACTCGAGCGGCACGCAGGTAGGAACGCTCGGGGGTTCTCCAGCGGACGGCGGATGCGTCGACGCCAAGGGTGACGTGTACATCGTGGCCGACGACGGGACGGTCGCGGAGTATGCGCATGGCGGGACGACGCCCCTGCAGACCTATGCCCCAGGTGGCTCCCTCGTAGGCTGTTCGATCGACTCCAAGGGAGACGTCGCTATCAGCGGCAGCTCGCCCGGCAGAGTGATCGTCTATTCGAAGGGCAACGCCAAGAAGGGCGCGACCTACAGCAACACGGAGTGCGAAACCATGTCACCCATGGGCTACGACAACAGAGGTAACGCCATCGGCGTGGGACAGTACGATGAGGTCAGCGTTTGCGCTCTACTGGCCGGAACCAAACAAGACACGACGCTCGCCACCAGCGGCATCACGATCAATTTTCCCAACGGCACGATGTGGGACGGAAAATACATCGAGGTCGGCGATCAAGAAGCGACCAGCGGAAAAGACGAGACCGGCATGAATCAGGCTACGCTGTCCGGCAAAACGCTGACATCCGCGGGCGAAACGATTCTCACCGACACATGCTACCGGGGTTACACCGACGTGCTCAATCCGTTTGTCGTCGGCAAGAAGAACACACCGGCCAACACCGAGCAAGGCAACATCGTCGTCGGGAGCAACCTGTACTGCTTCAGCGCGAGCAGCGGGGGCATCGAGTTCTGGCATTATCCGAAGGGCGGCAATCCGTTCAAGATGTACGGCTCGGCGGACGAGATAACCGTCCTAGCGGTCAGCATTGCAACCTAATCTCGATTAAGAATCGCCGGTGAGGATCGCATCCATCGCGGGATCGTCTCCCGCGAGGTAGGCTGCGAACGTACGCGGCGTATAGACGTCGGGAGCGATTGCTCGGCGAGCGTCTTGCGGCCACCCGCTCTCCCAATAGACGCTCGAGAAGTTTACCGCGATCTTGCTGTACGGTAGAGTAAAGAACGTCTCGTCGCCGGGGGCGTTCGGCTTGCCGCCGGTCGGCTCGCCGACGAAGATCGCGTTCAGATCGCGCTGGAAGTAATCGGCGGCGTTGAGGCCCGCGGAGAACGTACGCGGGCCGATGATCACAAACAGCCTGCCCTTCTGGTTTGATGAGGAGCATTGAAGCATTGCGAGCAACGGAGCGTTTAGGAACGTGTCTCCGCCGTTGTTCCAGCGCATGTCGACGATCAACCTAGCTACGTCGTGCGATGCGAGGAACGCCCCCAAACGCCGCGCGAAGGCGGCCAGCGGTTCGCCGTTCTCGTCGATTATACTGTTGTACTGGAAGTACACGACGCGCGCGCCGGCGTCGTACGTGAACCAGTAATGTTCGTTAGTCCTCGTTAGGTACAGCGGCGGCGTTTTTGCCAGCACCTCGAACAGGTTAACCCATCCGGCCGGACTTGGAAGCAGGTTCCAAATGTTGGGATAGTCGGTATTCGTTTCAACGACGTCGTCCTGCGTTCGCCCGTCGCGAAGCTGGAGGTGCAGCGTGACGCGATCGGCACGCGATGCTAAGCCCAGTGCGTGAAGGAACGGAATCGCGCGAAGCCGGTACGGCGCGACGGCGGAGAGCCAGTAGTCGTTGTCGCGGCTGACGTACGGAGCAACGCTCCGCAGGACGCTCGCGGTGGAATGCCCGTCGAATGCCAGGACGCGGGCGCCTAACAGATTCCGGTACGCCGGTGCGGCGGCCGTTACGAACAATCCCTCCTCGAACGACTCGAACTTCACGGGAATAGTCATCGCGTATTCCGGGCGCGGCCCGCCGGCGAGTTCGGTGTGGCCGTCGCCGAGCGCCGCCAGCAGGCGCATCATGCCAAGTTCGATCTGTGGATCGGTAAGGCGAGGCACTGCATCGCTTAGTTTGCGCACTTGCGCGTCAAACTCCGACTGCGTGTAGATCGCGTCGGAGACGAAACGATCTCCGGTATCGGTTCGGAACGGATGGTACGCCTCGGCATTCGTCCAGCGAGCGAGAAAAGCGAGGTCGTAGCGCCATCCGGCCACGCGCGTCATGGTTTGCGGCTCGACGATGCCGAGGAGATCCGCAAATCCCGGTTGCGTGCGTAAAAGCGCGATCGCCGCGTCGCTGCGAGCACCTTCGAGATCCACGTATCCCCAGGCCATCGCTTGACGCAGCCAGCGCATTCCCGACGCGAGGTCGCCGGCGCGCGCATACGCGCGCGACAGAAAGTAGGCCAACGTCGCTGGTTGATCTTGCCGCAACTGCAGCGCCTTGGTATAGGCCGGAATCGACTCGCGGTACTCACCGGCCAGATAGTACGAAGCGGCTAAGCGGCGCCAATACCCCGGATTGACCGGGTTGGCGCGGACCACTTGCTCGTAGAGGCTTGCTGCTTGCCGATAATTACCGGCATCGTACGCTTGCGCCGCAGCCGCCACCGTAGTCCCGAACGACGACGAAAGAGCGGGCAGCGGGGCGATAAACAACGCCGCGATGAAAACCACGAGCCGTTGCAAAACAAGCTTCATCAAGAGAACCCTCCGATAACCCCGTTACGGCTGCCGAGGGCCTGATGTTTCGAAAGAAAAAGGCGAGCGCTCGAGGCGCCCGCCTTCATTCCGATTCGCGCGTGTCTAAGCTAGTACGCTCCAATCCCGTTTGGAGTTCCCCATCCAGCCGGGCCGCTGTACTTTTTGTAGCCGCCGTCGCTCTTTGAGAGACCGGCTTCGCAGAGATAGTCACCGCAGCTACCGTCGCTGCCGGAAGTGACTACGTGCAGATCTTTCTTGCGTTTTTTCGCATTCAACTTCCAGAACGTTTTACCGCCGGTTAGGCTCCCAGGGTTGTTAACGAGCCCGACGATACCAGCCGTGAGCGGTGATGCGACGCTCGTCCCGCAGACGGTCGTCCAGCCACCGTAGCTGCTGATGTACTCGGCGACTCCGGGACTACAGCCGGCCTCGGCGGAGATGTCCGAGATCGTCCGGCCGGCACAGTCCGGATCGTGCTGCCAGGACGGCTTGGTGGTGGTCGTTGCGCAGCCCGCTCCCGCGCCATCCCACACGGTTTCGCTGAAGGTCGACCCGGACTCCGCCAACTGCGTGCCCCCGACGGCGAGCACGTTTGCTAGCGCCGCCGGCCACTCGATCTCCGGATATCCGGAGTCGCCGGATGAGGCCAAATACGCGACGCCCGGCGTATTAAAGTAGTTGGGGAAGTTCGAGTCGCCGCAGTTCTCGCCGTAGTTGAAACTGCTGCATCCCCAGCTGTTGCTGAGAATTTTTGCACCGAGCGTAACGGCCTCCGACTCCGCTCCCTCTAAGCCGCAAACGACCCCGCCGCAGTTCCCGCCTTCGATCAGGTAGATCGTACACTTTGGACAGCTGGAAGAGACCATTTGGATGTCGAGGTCGGTCTCGACGCACCAACCGAAGTCTTCGCAGCTCTCAGGGTAGCTCGATTGTTCTCCGTACTGGTTGAACTTTTTGAACGTTGCCGTTCCCAGTCCGAACGTGGTGCGGTAGGTCGAAAGATCCGATTCAGCGCTGGACAAGTCGCCAAGTTCGATGAGCGCGACAACCGTTCCCGATCCCTTGCCTAACGATTTCGTAAGGTTATAGCGAGTCTGCAAGTCGACGGGGCGCCAGCCGCAGCTGCCGCCTGACGGCGAACAGTTTGGTTTCACGCCTTTGGTCACGATCAGTACGTGGCATTCCGCTCCGCCGGCAAGAGGTTTGCAGCCACGCCGGGCTTCATGCTTGGCTTGCCACTCGGGCACAAAGTGCGAGACGCCGGAATGCCCGTTTTGCGACGGGCCGCCCGCCGTTGGAGTGCTCGACGAGCCGCCGGCGTTACAGCCGGCGATCACCAGCGCCGCGACCAGCGGAAAAAGCTTCAAGGATCCCTTCACAAATTGCTCCTTATATATAAGTTGGTCTGGGAGTCTCGAGTAGTTACGGGACGTAAGCGCCGCCTCCTATTTCGCTGCGCGTGAGGCCGGAAACCAATCGCATGCTCGAACTCCTTATCTACGACGGCGAACGCCCCTTACTTAGCCTGAGGGTCAACCGCGATGCTATCGTAGTATTCGGACTCGATACCAGTCGAAGAGCCTCCCACGCTTCCCAGAGGGTAGCTGTTGGCCTGTACGCTCCCGTAGCCATGCGACTGCACCGGCAGATAAAAGCTGGCTGCCCAGAGCGTGTTTTGAGACCTATTTAACGAAATGCCGGTGTAATAGCCGTTTTCGGCACCGGAACCATATACGAACGTGGAAGTGGGAGAGCCACTCCAGGGCTTTTTGAACACGGCGAGCGTGTTGTTGTTGCCGACGGTATTTAGAATGAGGTTGTCCTGACGGTCGAACGCGATGCCCTCGGGTAAATAACCGGACTCGATGGTCTGAAGAATCGTGTCGGCGCCCGTGGCCGTGTTTACGGAGACCAGGATCGGTTGGCCACCGCTGTTGTAGCCGTCCGCCAACAGATTGCGGGCATCGGCGGCTAAATATAGCACCTCGTTCAAGTTCGACGTAAAGAGCGTGCGAGTGGGGCCTCCGCTGCCGGCTTCGATCTCGCTTGACTCAAAGAAGTCGATGGCATTGTCGCCGGCATTACCAGCGTACAAGTCACCTTTCTTGTCGAAGGCGAGCCCTATCGCATACGGGCCCTGTGACAGCTTCAGCGTGGCAAACAGCGTGATCTGCTTACTCTTTACGTGCCAAACGGTAACCGTCGCCGACCTCGTACCAACGGCTAAGTCGCCGGAGTGCGGGTCGACTGCCAGCCCGACGCCGGTGCAAGAACACTGCGAAATCATTTTAAGCGTTTTCGCACTATAAACGTCGACGTTGCCCACCTCTCCGTTCGAGGCAAAGATCCAGGTTTCGGAGGGCGGC